>Ga0307420_1000195_pt1 | contig 29326 bp, 24 predicted proteins | sample SalMarWE160240MG_2_FD_202167 | JGI IMG/M metagenome (GOLD analysis project Ga0307420, IMG submission 202167) | Salt marsh sediment microbial communities from the Plum Island Ecosystem LTER, Massachusetts, United States - WE1602-40 | ecosystem: Environmental > Aquatic > Marine > Intertidal zone >... | reverse complement strand
ACAGATTCCGGGGAAGCATCCTTTAGTACAGGGGCTTTTGTACATGCTGATATACCAAGCAGTACAATTAAAATAGTCTTAATAATCAATAACTTTTTCATCATATAATAATTTGATTTTGTCTTTTATCTTTTGTCTTTTGTCTTTAATTAATCTTCACTGGCAACATACTCGAAAGGTTCTCTGCAGCCTGCCGGTTATCAAAACTTTCCGGCAGCCGGTCAGATGAATTCCGTGAAGAATTGCAGGATATAATAATTATCAGAAACACAATAAGTCCTCTATATGTTTTTGGATCTGTCATGGTTGATAATAAGGTAATCTCTCTCAAAAGTAGGAAACATTTTTAATAATGTGTATTGTTAAAGTTTCATATCTTTGATATTATTAAGATAAATAATCCTGATTGTCATGAAGAATATTGCGTTATTAGCTTTTATCTCAGCCTGCCTTTTGATATTTGCCTGCAAAAAGGATGACAGGTCGGAAAGGTTCAAACTGCTCACTTCACCGATATGGAGAACAGATTCTCTCCTTGCCAATGGTGTTGATGCCACCGGACCCGGTGAAATACTTGAGAAATTCAAGGGAGATGCAAAATTCCATGAGGATGGCACCGGTTATTTTGGCGATTACACTGGACAATGGTGGTTTAATTTGGAAGAAACACAGATAACTATAAAAACCGATTCTCTCCCTGTCGCGATTGTCGCTAATATTAAAGAATTAACAAGCATTTCATTAAAGATCACAACAGTTGTTCCTAATCAGCTTGATCTGGATACCCCATTTAATATCCGAATGACATTCAAAACAAAGTGATGCGTTACATCCTTGTTGCTGCTCTGATTCTTTTAAGCCCTGTCTTAAACGGAGTTGCATTGGAGGGCTTTGTGAAGGGAAAAGTTATTGACAAGAATAGCGGAGAACCACTGGCTGGAGTCTATGTGATTTATGGCAAAAACCTTGGCACAACAACCGGACAAGAGGGTTTTTACCTTTTTAAAACAGTACCGGGGAAGATAACCATTTCATTTCAGTTTATTGGATATGGCTCTATTACAGAAGTAGTTACAGTGATCGGGAATGACACTGTTGTATTGAATATCGGGATGGAGATGAAGGTAAGGGAGATAGACCAGATAGTTATAAGTGCCAATAAAACAGAGCAAAAGATTGCTGAGCTGACAGTATCAATGGATATTGTCAAAACGGCATTTATCTCTGATAATCATATTACCAATGCACAGGAACTGATAAACAAAACTCCGGGTATTGAGGTAATGGACGGACAGGCTTCAATCAGGGGCGGCAGCGGATTCAGCTATGGTGCCGGGAGCAGGGTGCTTGCCCTTATTGACGGCCTTCCAATGGTATCGGCCGATGCAGGAAATATCAAATGGCAGTTTCTGCCCCTGGAAAACATCTCACAAATAGAAATAATAAAAGGAGCATCTTCAGTCCTTTATGGCTCCTCGGCCCTGAACGGAATAATAAATTTCAGAACTGCCGATGCAACAAATATTCCATCAACACAATTCTATGCTGAAACCGGGATCTTCGATATACCAAAGAACCGCAGCTGGGTTTGGTGGGATACTCCAAGACTCTTTTCAAGTGTCTCATTTTCTCATTTACGAAAATTCGGAAAAACCGATTTCGGTATCAGCGGCAATCTTATGATTGATGAAGGATACAGAAGGCTGAACGGCGAAAAGCTTGCACGTCTCACCTTAAAATTAAAGCATTTCAATGATAAGATCGAAGGACTTTCTTACGGCCTGAACATGCATTCAGGGTACACAATTAAAAGAGATTTTGTTCTATGGGAAAATGCTGAAACAGGAGCACTGAAACAACAGGATTCTGCTACAATTGAACTTAATGGATGGTTCTTTGCTCTTGATCCGTATATCACTCTTAGAAAAAGCAGCCGTTATAAACATGATCTGCGGATGCGTTTCCAGACATCATTAAACCGCTTCCCTGAAAGTGAAAAAACCAACAGCGATGCCTATTCTCTATATGCCGAATACCAGTTCTGGCATTACCTTACAGGTTTCATGGATATCACTGCCGGTATCTCTGAAAACTACAGCAAGATAATCTCAAATATGTATAACGACCATGATGGCTTAAACATGGCGGGATATGCACAGCTTGAAATCAGTCCCTTCAACAGGCTTAAAGCTGCGGCTGGTTTCAGGATCGAACAAAATTCACTGGATGGAAAAAAAGATAAGATTGTCCCGGTATTCAGGGCCGGAATCAACTGGCAGGCTGCAGATTATACCTTTATCAGAGCATCATTCGGACAAGGGTACCGCTTCCCTTCAATAGCCGAAAAACATGCCTCCACAACACTCGGATCAGTGGTGATTTTTCCTAATCCGGACATTCACCCTGAATCGGGATGGAGCACAGAAGCAGGTGTCAAGCAGGGAATCAGCTTCGGGAAAATTACAGGCCAGGCTGATATATCTCTGTTCATGTCGCAGAACATTAATATGATAGAATACTATCTGGCCATATATGAAGGCTCTACCGGTTTTATGGCAACAAATATTGAACAATCGAGAGTATACGGAGGTGAGCTTGAATTGATGATGAACGGATCAATAGGCAGCTTAAACACAACATTAAGCGGAGGATATACTTACATTTATCCTGTGGAGTTTAACAGATCAACCAATGAAAATACAGGTGTTTACCTGAAGTACAGGAGGAAACATTCGGGCAAAGTAAATCTGAACACATCATGGAAAAGAATTGATGCAGGATTGAACCTATATGTAAAATCAAAGATCCTGAGAATCGATGACTTCTTCCTGAATGAGGAAACAGGCGGGGTTATTCTTCCCGGTTTTCCGGGGTATTGGGAAAATAACAACACCTGGTATCTTGTTATCGATGGTTCCCTCGGGTACAGGCTGAATGAAAATTATACCCTTTCATTTGCAGTTAAGAACATTACAAATACGGAATACATGGGCCGTCCTGGTGATATCCAGCCGCAAAGGAGCTATAGTCTTAGATTTACGGGTAATATATAAAGTAAATTTGATCCCTCCGGGATCATATACATTCTCCAGATACTACCCCGGATGTTACCGGGGATATTGGATTTCAAAGCCTCCGGCTTTTATACTACAATAATTAACATATGCCGGAGGCATCCAATTCCAATAACCATGGTCACATCTTGTGTCCGGGGATATTGGGCTTTAAATCCTCCGGCTTTTATACTACAATAATTAACATATGCCGGAGGCATCCAATTCCAATGTCCATGGTCACATCTTGTGTCCGGGGATATTGGATTAAAAAGCCTCCGGCTTTAAAGAAATGTATATCCTGACATTACACCGAATGTGACCGGCAACTCACCTTCCCGTCGCCTGTCACCTGTCGCCTCTATAAAGTATCTATTATCCAGGGATAAGCATTAAATTTCGAATGGTATTAAAAATCCTCTCCAATTGGCTAAATATCAATATACTATTTTAGACTTATTTGCATAATTCAAATTATTGTATACATTTGATCTGTTTTTAGAGATTAATCAAATAATAAATTAATGGTACAGAGGTTTTTTACCTTCATAATGCAGAAAACCTCGATTATAAACTTAAAACCCGACTTATGAAAAAAATTCTAACCTTAATTGCCGGAACGCTGGTTACCGGTACTCTTCTTGCCGGCGGACTGGTTACCAATACTAACCAGAGCGCGTCGTGGGTTCGGCTCCCTTCCAGGAATGCGTCAATTGAAGCTGATGCAGTTTACTATAATCCGGCTGGAATAATGAAGATGGAGAATGGATTCCATTTTGCCGTTTCAAACCAGACTATTTTTCAAACAAGAGAGATTACCAGTAGCTACATTTATCTTAATGACGGGATGTACGAAGGATCCGTCAAAGCACCATTATTCCCCTCTGTAGCTGCAGCTTATAAGATGGATAAACTGGCATTCTCGTTTGGATTTAATCCGGTCGGCGGCGGCGGCGGCGCAACATATGAAACCGGATTACCATCATTTGAGATGAGCATTGCGGACCTTGTTCCGGCAACTTACGCAAACGGATTCGGGACAACCGATTATTCCGCTGACATCTTCTTTGAGGGTTCTTCAATCTACTTTGGATACCAGGCAAATGTTTCATACAAAATAAATGACATGATTTCTGTTGCGGCAGGTGTCCGCATGGTGACTGCTAAGAACACCTATAACGGATACCTGAGAGATATAAGCATTAACCCGAATTATCCTGCTTTTGGCGCTGCTTATAACGGGTCAATGGTACTTGCAAGCGATTTCTTTACATCAGGTGCAACAACACTTGGCACACTGGCAGCAGGTGCAACTGCTTTTTATTCAGGATTACAGCCAATTGTTGATGGCGGCGGTGGTGCTGTTCTTTTATCAAATGCAGAAGCAGCAACATTATTATCTGCAGATCAGGTAACACAAATACAGCAAATCATGGGTGCTGCAGGACAAACCCCGGCCCAGATAGGAGGCGCAACAATTGCTTATGCACAGGCTGTCCTTGGGGGTGCCGCACCAGAATTTACCACAAAAGCCACTACAATGACCGGATATGCAGATGCGACACAGGATATTGAGGTTGATGCCGAAGAGACCGGAATGGGCTATGCTCCAATCTTGAGTGTAAATATCTCCCCAACTGATAACCTTAACATTGCTGTTAAATATGAATTCCTGACCAAACTTGAACTTACAACCTCTTTGGCCGGTCCTACTAAAGGAGGAGGCATATTTATTGATAATGAAAAGAAAAGAAATGATATGCCTGCAATGCTTGCCATTGGTGTTGATTACAAATTAGCAAATCTCAAGCTGTCTATGGGGGGAAATTATTACTTTGATAAGTCAGCTGACTATGGACATAAAATTGACGGTGTTCATGTTGACAACAGCGAAATTATTGAGAGTAACGGTATGTCGCTTCAGGGAGGACTTGAGTATAATGTTTCCGACAACTGGCTTGTAAGTGCAGGGTACGTGTATGCCAATAAGGGTGTCAATAGTTTATACCAGAGTGATCTCACCTTCGGAAATGCAACACATACATTTGGTGGCGGAGGAGCATTCACACTCAATAATATAAGAATTAACCTGGGAGCCAGTTATACAATTTATATGGAAGACGAGAAATCTGTAGATCATTTTCTGGGGGCTGTTAATTTACTTCCTACTGAAACCTATTCAAAGAGCACAATAGTTGTAGGAGTTGGAGTAGAGTTAAGTTTCTGAAATAAGATCCCACATAAAAGAAAAAGGCTGATCCAATCCGGGTCAGCCTTTTTTTTACTGAATTCCTTTAATACTTTATACCCTTATCGTTCAGATATTTAAGATATCGGTTTAATCCCGGAGCATTTGATGAGGCTAACCTCTTATACCATACAATTGTGTTGACATTATCTTCTTCTTCCACGGTTGTATTTATTATGTTGATATAAAGTAATCCTTCAATTCCAGGATCCTGACTGGCGATACTATCAAGGACAGATTTAAAAAGAACAATATTATCGGCAGGTTTTCCATTTGAAGCCCTGTAGAAAACGTCGTCCAGCCATTTATTCAGCTCATTATCGAGAGTGACTCCGTAAAATGAGAAGCAGTTTTCATTGCATTCCTCAACCAGATCAACCCATTTGGTTCCGGCTTTAAGAGGAGGAAATACAAGCACAAAATCGAGCTTTTCACCCGGAGCTCTGAATTTATATATATCAGGACATACAGGAATACCACTTGAGGATACAAGCTTACTTTTTGTCCCGTCGGGATATATTATGAAAATATTCTTATCAGCGCAGAAGCTCCCTCCCTGGATGCGATTCTCAATACTCATATAAAAGGAAGTCGCTTCGGATGCTGTTTCTATCTTTTTGATTTCCAGTGTTTCATGGCTCTTGAGTCCGTAGTTTGGCTGTATGAATGATTGGGAAAATGAAATAATGGATATAACAAATAATCCTGCAGAAATATATAATCTTTTCATCATATCGAATTTTGTTTATGACTGCAAGTTATAAAATATTTTTCCCCGGGATAATTGTTACTTTCTCCGGCATTAAAACCCGAAAAGCACCAATTGTTTTTGCGATATATGAATTAACCCTGATAAAAGGTTAATTAAAATGTAACAAATACGTAACAGGTGCCAGTCACATAAGTGAATAAATGCAATTACCTTTGTAGCAAATCATTATTGTCAGTGAAGTAAAACAATAAGTTTCTAACTTTATACAATTATTTCAAAGAACAAACATACGAGGACACAAAGAATAACAGATAAATAGTTTTATGGATTATAAAGGTAAAAAAATCCTGATAGTCGACGATGAAGAAGATCTATGCGAGATACTTCAGTATAATCTTGATAACGAAGGATTTATTACCGGTGTAGCCCATTCTGCAGAAGAAGCGCTTACTATGCCTGTTCATGAATTCGATATTTTATTGCTCGATGTTATGATGGGACCGATATCAGGTTTTAAACTTGCAGATAAATTAAAGAAAGAACAGAATAATCCAATCCCTATCATTTTCCTGACAGCTAAAGATACTGAAAATGATCTGCTTACAGGATTCAGTCTTGGGGCAGATGATTATATTTCCAAACCGTTTTCTATTAATGAACTGACAGCAAGGATAAAAGCTGTCCTCAAAAGATCGGGTACCGGCAAAGTAAAAATTACACAGCCTGTCCGTTTCGGAGATATTGAGCTTGACACTGTAAGAAAAAGATTGGTTGTCGGTGATGAAAAGATTGAACTTACAAGGAAAGAATTTGAGATACTGAAGCTGCTGATCGAAAATCACGGGAAGATATATTCGCGGGAAGACATATTGAATATTGTATGGGAAAAGGATGTAATTGTTACAAACAGAACTGTTGATGTCAATATGACCAGGCTGCGCAATAAACTTGGCAAGCATGGGGCATCGCTTAAAAATAAAACAGGCTACGGCTATTACTTTGAGCTTTGATCAATATTGTAAATCATGATTATCAGGTATAAATTCAGAAATGTACTATTTCTCTATTATTCAGCAGTATTCATTCTGTTTACTGTTATCAACCTTTCCTATATGTACAAAAGGGAAAAGGATTACCGTATCTCTGCACTTAACGACGAGCTTGAAAAAACAACCAGAATAGTCGACAATTTCATAAGGTTCAATTCCATTCCCGCTACAGGTAATTATCATCTTATTGATTCTATTGTCAGATTGCTTCCCCAGGAAAACCTGAGGATAACAGTAGTGAATCCTGATGGTTTTGTTATTTATGACAGCTCTGTCCCGGATTGGACAAAGATGGAGAATCATAAAGGAAGACCAGAGATTACAGAATCCCGTTATTCCGATTTTGGTACTACCATCAGAAAATCAGGCACTACCAGGGAGGAATATTATTACTTCTCAAGATACTTTGGTAATTATTATATCAGAGCAGCAGTAGTTTATGATAATAAGGTTGTTAACTTCCTTAAAGCAAAGAAGTATTTCTTTATAGTCATTTCTCTTTCCTTTATAGTGATCTGGCTGGTGATGTTGTATGTAACAAATAAATTCTCGGAATCGGTTACAAAGCTTAAAGATTTTGCTTTGAAGATCGGGAATAATGAACCCTTTGATTTCAATCAGAAATTTCCCAGGAATGAGCTTGGGATAATCGGTGAAGAGATCCTTGATATCTACAATAATCTCTTAAAGACAAAGAATGATCTGGTGAATGAAAAGGAAAAACTCTTCAATCATCTTAATGCACTGAATGAAGGGATAGCATTCTTTTCAAAAGATAAAGAGAAAATCCTGTCTAATAACCATTTCATTCATTATATGAACATGATCTCCGGTGAGCTATCGGTATCGGGTTCAAATTTCTTTAAAATTGAAGGTTTCAGAAAAGTCAATGAATTTATTGACAAACAGTTGCAGACTGAAATATCGTCGAATCATTTACCAAAAACAGAATATAAAGTAGGCAAAAATGGAAAATATTACAAAGTTCAGTGTGTTGTTTTTAATGATATGAATTTTGAGATCATACTGAGCGACATTACCGAGATAGAACAGAACAGGCTTGTAAAGCAGCAGATGACTTCAAATATAGCTCATGAGCTTAAGACTCCTGTTTCATCTGTCAAAGGGTATCTTGAAACTCTCCAGAGTGATCCTGCAATGCCGGCTGACAAACAGAAATATTTCATAGAAAAAGCTCTTGCCCAGAGTGACAGACTGACTAATCTTATCAACGATATTGCTGTTTTAAACAGCATTGAAGAATCAGGCAGCTCATTCACACCTGAAAAAGTTAATATAAAGGACCTGATAACAGATGTCATCAATAATTTTAAATCGGCTATCGAAGGCAGAAGAATGAATGTGGTAACCGAGAATATTGAAAATGTTGTTGTTACCGGGAACAGATCGCTGATTCTTTCAATTTTCCAGAATCTCCTTGAGAATGCTGTTAATTATGCCGGTGACAAAACAACGATCAGGATTATCATGTACAATGAAGATAAAATCTATAACCACTTTCTGTTTTCAGACAATGGAATTGGAATTGTTGAAGATCATCTGCCGAGAGTTTTTGAGAGATTTTACCGGATTGATTCCGGCCGTTCAAGAAAGAGCGGCGGTACAGGATTGGGACTGGCAATTGTCAAGAATGCAGTCCTTCTTCATAAGGGAGAAATTTCCGTAAGGAACAGGGTTGGCGGTGGTGTCGAGTTTCTTTTTTCTCTACCCAAATAATAATGGTCTTTTATCCGAAACGTCCTGAAATATAATCTTCAAAATGAATATTGACTTAATGTTTTTAATTTTTTGAATTTCTTTGTACTGTTTATTTTAAGTTTTAGAATTTTGCCTGAATTCTGACACCGAGAGTATTATCCTTCAGATTGTTTGTATTTGTTGCATTGGTTTCATTCTCAGGCATTTCGTAGTTCAATGAAAGCCTGATATTGTCGTTCAGATAATATTGCCATGCAAGTGTCAAAGTCTGATAATAGAGTTCATTTTTTGCAGCGTCGCCTGATAAATTAGTATTAGGATCATAGTAATCGTATTTTGCGACAAACTGATTCCTGGATCCAATATTTTTGATCAGGTAGATATAATAACCTGAGAAATTCCTCAATTTGGTCGGATCTTTTCTCATATCGGCCAGTTTTGCTTTTGAATCCTGATTGGTTGCACTTGAAGCTGAATTCACACCTGCAACATATTCTCCTTTGATTGCGAGCCCGCCCAATATGTCTGCAAATATTTGGATTTCACCACCTACCCAATTTTTATCCAAGTAATCCCCAGATTTAAAACTGGTGCTGTCCAGTGTGCCATCCAGGTTTGAGACAAAAGTGTTGTATTTAATCCTGTTCCCGCCATAATAGCCATTTGCTCCCAGATCAACCCCTAATCCTGCTCCTGGAAGCTCAATTGAATAAACCAGACGTCCCATGAGGTCTTTCCTTGAATCATAATCTTTTGCCTGTGAACCGGTGAAGTCGCCATTCATTGCCATTAGCTGAAATTTTAACGGAATTTCAGATCCGGAGTATTCCAGCTTAACACCAATTTCCCTCTCTCCCGGATAGATAGCTTGTATAATTCTGGAACGTTCAAGAACTTCTCTCTGGCTTGATGAGTATTCCACTTCATAGTCAGGTCTGTTAAACTGGCCGGCCCACAGTGTGAAATCCCTTAATTTTGGAATGTCTACAACAGCGTAGGCATCTTCTAATGAAAGATTCCCGGTACTGAAATCAGGCTGGATTACTAATTTAACTCCGCCAAGTGCTTCAAAAGTGAATTTCAACCTGGCTCTTCTTATATAAAAGTTGCTGGTTGGATCATTTGTTTTTACCAGATCCTTGCCATAGCTCTCCCACTGCGCCTGAACATAACCTGAGATTTTAATTTTATTAAGTCTACCAAGATCTGCTTCATTGATTAACACTCTCTCATCCAGTGCATTAATCCTTCCTTCATGGTTATCAGTTGCTTCTTTTAATGAATCAACAGATATCTGCGCTTTCATATAGATTGATGAAAACAACATGACAGTAATTGCAAGAGTCCTTTTTATTTCCATTGTATCAAGTTTAACAGGTTTTTCATGATACAAAAGTCAGGTATCATTATTACAGGCAGGTTGCACAGAGATTAAGTAATTGTTACAAAAGAGGTACACAAAATATACATTTGTCAGAACTATAGTTGACACTAAAGATTGAATTGGCTTGTCCCAAGAAAAGGATTTACCTTATATTCCTGAAAATTTCCAAAGATCGTTGAAAAGGAGTGTGCCTCCCCGGAATCCGAAATTATTAAGTTGTGTTGATATGAAAAATGATTAAATAATTGCCTGGACCAGATAATAAAGTGCAGCCCCTATTATGGCCGATACGGGAATTGTCAGAATCCAGGCCCAGAATATCTTTTTTGTAACGCCCCATTTCACCGCTGAGATCCTTTTTGTTGCTCCGACTCCGATGATAGAGCCTGTAATTGTATGAGTTGTACTCACCGGAATGCCAAAATGAGTTGCACCGAAAAGTGTAAGCGCTCCGGCAGTTTCAGCACAAAATCCCTCAAATGGTTTAAGCTTTGTGATTCTCTGTCCCATAGTTTTAACAATCCTCCATCCGCCGAATAGTGTTCCAAGGGCAATTGCCGCATGACATGACAAAACGATCCATATATCTATGGGAGCATCTTTGGCAACCTGATTTGTTGCTATCAGGGCAACCCATATTATTCCCATGGATTTCTGGGCATCATTCCCGCCATGACCAAGACTGAATGCAGATGCAGATAACAGCTGCAACCTGCGGAACCAACGGTCCACTACGGATGGAGAGTGATTCTTTACTATATGAAGTACAATTACTGAGATGACATATGCCATTATCATACCCAAAACCGGTGCAACTACAATGAAAATAGTAATCTTGATTACTCCTGCGTAAATTACTGATCCTAATCCATGTCCTGCAATAGCAGCGCCAACCAATCCCCCGACAAGAGTATGTGATGAACTCGACGGCAAACCCATCCGCCAGGTAATAAGATTCCAGATGACAGCAGCAGTTACAGCTGCAGCAATTAACTCAAGAGTTACAATTTCTGCATTGATAACACCTTTGCCGATGGTTGTAGCTACTTTGAGAGGGAAAACCAGAAATGCAATAAAATTGAAGGTCGCTGCAAGTCCTACTGCAGCTATTGGCGACAGAACTTTTGTTGAAACGACTGTGGCGATCGAGTTAGCAGAATCGTGAAATCCGTTAATGAAATCAAAAACCAAAACAAGTGCAATAATAATGATGAGAAACGTCATATTGAAGTTGATTACGGCGCATTGTTTCTGGTTCACAGAAATTCCCCTGGTGTCAACTATATTATTTTAACGACACTGGTTAATACCTATTTAACCGCAACGAAATTACAGACTCTGATTTTTATAATCAGGTTAATCCTGTTACGTTTTTGTTACAAATTAGGATTGATGCCCGACAGTTTAAGAATATTCAAAAACCGGCAGCGAGGGGCTATATTTAATTGATTACAATTGTATTTCCTACTCCAAGCTCAAAATAGTCTTTTCCGAAAGAATCTTTAAACATCTGTATCTGTTTATCACCTGTACAATGTGTAGCACCGCATTTCACCACCCCCAGGGCTTTCATTTCTGCTATTATTACATCCATCTCTTTTTCTGATTTCTGCATCAGATGAAATCCTCCGAATACCATATAAATATCCTTATTAAACATTTCTTTGATCTCTTTCAGCATTCTTACTATTCCCGGATGTGAACAGCCGGTCATCACCACCAGTCCCTGCTTTGTATTCAGCACCAGGCATTGTTCAGGTATTTCGCATTTAAATTCTCCCGATGTGTACATATTTTTGCAGATCATTGCAGGTTCTTTTACCAGAACGGGTTCCAGACCTATTTTGATCATCCTCATTTTAAATGCCTCTGAGAATGATTGAGGGAATAAAACCGGAATACCTTTTTTCATCTCCACAAAAGCAGGAATACCCCCGATATGATCTCCATGCTCATGCGACAATACCAGGAAGTCGATTTCTGATGCATCAAGACTCATTTTTTTGAAATTGGAAGCAAAAATTTCGGGTTTAGTGCCTGTATCAAAAAGAATTGTTTTATCAAGACCTTCAACCAAAATGGAAAAGCCCCAGTCTGATTGTAATCCATCAACATGAACATAATTATCGTAGATAACTTTTACAGTTACCGGTTGATCAATGCCGTTACCGGCTGTTATCCCGCTGATCGGTCCTTCCAGGAATTTATATTCCTGTGCCTGTATCTGAATATTCAGAATAAGAAATGCAAAGTTGAGCAGAATAAATGTTCTCGTCCTTGTTTTCATTTAAATAAATATTAAACAGTATAGTATGCTAATTCCCTTAGTGTAATAGTCACTTGTAAAGGTAAAGAAATTTCTCCTGCTTTTCAGTCACAAAACCTATCTTAGCCGATGTGTCAAGTCCTTTATTATGAAGTTCTGAAATCACTTCATCGGCTTTTTCCGGGGATACAGCCATCAGCAATCCCCCTGAAGTCTGTGCATCATAAGCAATCATTTTCAGATTATAGTCGAGGTCATCTTCCACATGAGCTTCATTCTCGACATATTCAAGGTTCCTGAATGCGGCTCCAGGAATACAACCCTGGTCTGTAAGTGCATATGTACTACCGATAAGAGGCAGGCGACCCAGATTAAGTGTAATTGATACACTACTTGCCCTGGCCATTTTGAGTGCATGTCCTGCAAGACCAAACCCGGTAATGTCAGTTGCACCTGTGACATCATATTTATTCATTATATCTGCTCCCGAGTTATTAAGAAGTTTCATGAAGGCTTTTACCTGAGATACATCCGATTCAGAAGTTAATCCAAGACGCTGGCCGGCCAGGATAACTCCTGTACCAACCGGTTTGGTAAGTATCAGGATATCACCAGACCTGGCTCCGGCATTTGTAATGATTTTCTGAGGATGAATATAGCCTACAACTGCCAGTCCGTATTTGGGAGGGAAGTCATCAATGGTATGGCCGCCGATAATCTTCACTCCTGCCCTGAACGCTATATCAACTCCTCCTTTGAGTATCTCTTTATATGCATCAACCGGAAGTTTTGCTGCAGGGAACATCATGATATTCAGGGCAATTACCGGTTTTCCGCCCATAGCGTAAACATCGCTTATGGCATTTGCTGCTGCAATCTGCCCGAACTCATAGGGATCACTGCAAACCGGCGGGAAGAAATCGGTTGTGAACACTAGTGCAAGCTCATCATTGACTCTGTAAACACCGGCATCATCATGTGTTTCAATATTTACAAGAATATCGGGATCGTCAGGCAGAGGCAGGCACCTTAGTATCTCCTCAAGCTGTTTTGCAGGGATCTTTGCTGAACATCCTCCGCTTTCAACCATCTGAAGAAGATCGATATTCATTCCCTTCTGATTTTCATGGTTTTACAACATTTGATGCTGAAGTCATCGACTGGGCTATCTCATACATGTTACTCAATGTTCCGATATGGATCATTTCCTCCAGGGAATAAAATTTAATACATGTTGCACACAGCAGCAGCTTCACTCCCATTTTTTCAATCTCTTTAAGATGCCCTATTACAGGAGAATCGTCCTTCCCAAGCATCACACCGCGATTATAAAATATTATTTTCCCCGGCAGGATATCAAGATCTTTTATGGCTTTGATGAAATTGATTATAAGCATATCACCAAGCTCCTCATCTCCCGAACCCATTTTGTTGGATGATAAGGCAATTACAAAATCACCCTGAGAAAAATGGGGTATATCAGCTACACAATAATCGGCTGTCTTTGTCATAGCAATCCCTTCATTACCTTTCTTAATTGTAAGAGTCCAGACGCCATCCGATTCCTCCACTGAAAACTGAGTTTTATTATCCTTCAGGAATCGTCTTAAATTTGTGAACGATGTCTGATTGTCAGTCAGAACCTCGAATGACTCACCGGTCTTTGTCTCCTTTAAAGCTTTTTTTGTTGCCAGAATAGGTGCCGGACACTGTTGGCCTCTGGTATCTACTATGCGCATCTGAAATAGAATTAATGACTTGTAAAAGTAGAAAATAAGTTGAAGAGTTGAAAAGTTGAATCCACTCTAAAAAGTATTTTTCTTGCCACAAAGGCACCAAGGCACTAAGGTTCACCAAGACTAAGTCTTTAAATATGAAATCTTTGTGATTCTTGGTGTCTTGGTGTCCTGGTGGCAAATGCATTCATTTATTATTTTCGGAGTGGACTCAAGAGTTGAAAAGTTGAAGTCCTTAAGATCATAACTGACTGGATCCTGAATCTGAACTGATTTCGGCAAGTTTCTTAAGTATTATTGTCCCCCTTGCAATAATTCCTGCTGCTGCTCCTTCTCCCCTGAGCATATTAATTGACGATGAGAGCTCATTTGCCAGATCCGGATAAATAATTGCAAGTCTGTAGATTATCTCCATTGAATAAGCTTTTATGGCAATAGCTGAAAAGCCCGAGCTCAAAGCTTTAAAACAATGATCCGCGAGTATGCCATGATATCGCTCGCTTAACTGCCTGAGATCTGTCATGGATAGTATTCTCAGGAAAGACCGTTCAGTACTCTCATTATCAATTCTTTTGAGTCCATCAATCATTTTAGTAAGATGAGGATATATCAGTTCCGGGAATTTATCACATGCCTTTGAGAGGGTCCATGAGGCGCGGAGAGCTAGCTTGCGATCGCCTCGAAATGAATATTCGAGCAGCTTATGAAAAATCTCAGGATTATCAATAGCTGATGTTGCCACCCATTCGGCTTCCTGGCGGCTCATCATGCTATTGATCATCTGCTGTAGCTCTTTGTCCACTGCTTTTAACTGATCAGCTTCTATAACATGCTCTTTATCATTTGTCTCCCCGGTAACAGTAACAAGATAATTCTGAGCCACATATATATCTGCCTCACAAAAGTCAACCGATCCCAGATCTTCCGGAGAGATCCATTTGAAATCAACATGTTCCGATAATACAGGTAATTCATCAAGAGTATCACAAACGAATGGGATCAGAGAGATGTTTTTGTGGCCATAGTCATGAACAACAGGTTCATATCTGCTGCAAATGACCACCTCAATCGAAAGTTCCTCTTTTATTTCACGTATAATACATTCTTCTTCGGTCTCCCCATCCAGCAGCTTGCCCCCCGGGAACTCCCATTTATAAGGGTGATCGGTTTTTTCACCTCTCTGCACAACAAGAATCTCATTGTCTTCATTTCTTATTATGGCACAGGTCACTGAGATCATAACCCTGAAATATCTTTATAAAAGGGTATTACAAGCAGAAAATCATACTTTTTCTGTTCATAATCAATCTTGCAGGCATAATGGTCAATACCATTCGTAACAACAAGGTAAGGTACTTTAAATCCCATATTGTAACAGACAGCCTGGTCAAAGACTTTATCGTTAATCGGAACGACAGGAGCTTTGCATTCAACTATCATAACAGGCTGCCCCAGTCTGTCATGAATGAGTATATCAACCCTTTTCTTCAGCTTATTAAAATCAGACATCACTTCGATTCCGATAAGCCCCGGAGGATATCCTCCCTCATTAATAAGGTACTGGACAAAGTTCAATCTTACCCATTCTTCTGGTGTAAGCTTCACATATTTCTTCCTCAGCGGATCGAAGATTATTTCAGAACCTTCCTCCCCTGTAATCCTGAATGAATATTCCGGCAGATTTAACTGTTTCAACTTTGTTTTGTACTTTTGAGACCAGTAAAACAATAACAAATATATTGAGATAATTTATACTTCTCTTTAAATATGAAACCCACATGTATTTACATACACAACCGAGCTTGCGAGCTCAGCGAAGCTAAACACCATATTATAATAATCAGCTACATATGGGTTCCATCATACCATTAAAATTAAATTATTATATGATGAAAACCAAAGATGAAATTGTTAATAACTGGCTGCCGAGATATACGGGCAAGGAGATAAATACATTCGGGAAATATTTTCTGTTAACCAATTTTATGTATTATGTCGATCTCTTTGCAAAATGGCATAAGGTGGAAGTTGAAGGGAAGGACAGGAACATGCCCAGTGCAACGGCGAACGGCATAACAATAATGAACTTCGGGATGGGGAGTCCCAACGCTGCCACAGCCATGGATCTCCTTAGTGCTGTGAAGCCTAATGCGTTATTGTTCCTGGGAAAATGCGGCGGGCTCAAGAAGAAGAATATGGTTGGCGACCTTATACTGCCTATAGCTGCAATAAGGAGCGATGGGACATCTAACGACTACCTTCCAATAGAGGTTCCTGCATTGCCGGCTTTCAAGCTGCAGAGTGCAATTTCAACCACAATAATCCGCTATAAAAAAGAATACTGGACAGGCACTGTATATACCACAAACAGAAGAGTTTGGGAATATGATGCACGGTTCAAGAAATATCTTGTTAAAACACGTGCAATGGCTATCGACATGGAGACAGCAACAATATTTACTGTTGGATTTGCAAATGAAATCCCTACGGGTGCCCTGCTCCTGGTTTCGGACCAGCCGATGATATCGACCGGCATAAAAACCGCGATAAGCGACCGGCAGGTAACTGATAAATATGTTGAAATGCACCTTAAAATCGGTATTGATGCATTAAGAGAAATTAAAGAAAATGGTATTTCCGTTAAACACCTGAGGTTCTGATATGGCATTCACCTTTGAAGAGATAATCTCTGATCTTAAAAAAAGGATCTTTAAACCGATCTATTTCCTTGCAGGGGAAGAACCCTATTATAATGACCTTATTTCAGATTATATTGAAGAAAATGTTCTTCCTGAAGCCGAAAAATCATTTAACCAGGTTATACTGTACGGTGAAGAAACAACTGTCCCGGCAATAATTGACACAGCCAGGAAGTTTCCTATGATGTCGAGCCACCAGGTAGTGATAGTAAAAGAAGCTCAATCCCTTAAAAAAATTGATGATCTTCTCTTCTACCTTGAGAAACCCATGCCGTCAACGATACTGGTTATCAATTATAAATACAAAGCTATTGACAAAAGAACCAAATTTCATAAGGCCCTTACAACCCATGCTGTTTATTTCGAGTCTCCAAGGCTGAGAGATTACCAGGTCCCGGCCTGGATTGAAAAATACCTGATGACGGAAGGCATTAAAACTGATCCCACTGCAAGTGCCATGCTTACCGAATATCTGGGTACCGACCTTCACAAGATAGTAAATGAGCTTAACAAACTTTTAATCACTATTCCGCCAGGCAAACCTGTGATCACAACCTCACTGATCGAAAAAAACATTGGTATCAGTAAAGACTACAATAATTTTGAGCTTCAGAAGGCTGTTGGTGAAAAAAACATTTTGAAAGCCAACAGGATAGTCCGCCATTTTGCCAGTAATCCAAAAGATAACCCAATTACTCTGTCAATAGCATCGCTGTTCAGTCATTTCGTCCGGCTTCTCACATATCATTATCTTACTGACAAGTCAAAAAATAATGTTGCGGCTGCCCTCAAGATCAATCCCTATTTCGTAAGGGATTATGAGCTCTCTGCCTCAAAATACAATGTTGCAAAAACTGTACAGGCAATAGATCTTTTACGGACTTATGATATGAAATCGAAGGGATATGGAGATCTTAGCAGCGAACCGGGCGATCTCCTTAAGGAGCTGGTGTTTAAGATCATGCATTTATAGGAAACATCTAGTTCATATCCGGTGAATCCGGGAAGTCAGCCCACACACGGTATTTCTTTTTCAATCCTCTCAAAACCCTTTTCCAGGCATCATCTACCTGGTTATTCAAGACTATATCTGAATTGATTTTGGCAATGACCCAGGAGTTCTCCTTGAGCTCCTTCTCAAGCTGACCTGCTGACCATCCTGAATATCCGAGGAAAAACCTTATCTGCGTATTATTCAGCTTACCGACACTTATAAGATCCCTGATCAAATCAATATCTCCGCCCCAGTAAATGTTTTCATCAACCAGTACACTTTTCGGAATACCCTCACCCAGGTTATGAAGGTAATGAAGAGTATCAGGAGCTACCGGCCCTCCCATACTGAGAAACTCATCCCAGCCTTCAAAACCTGAAATGGCATCACACACTTTTATTTCAAGCTTTTTATTAAGAATAAAACCAACTGAACCGTCGGCATTATGATCTGCAAGATATACTACTGTACGGTTAAAAAAAGTGTCAGGGAGAAAGGGCTCGGAAATAAGTATTTTTCCCTTTTCCGGTATTTTGTCTTCAGGCAATATTGTAAAAAGATCAAGTTCCGGTTTCATTACTGTGGCAAGTTACATAATTTTACGAAAAGCTCACAATAAATATCTTCTGCTTACTTAATTGACGTGTGTTCGACATATAACACCTTAATATCTCATGCTTTGATAAATAAAACAAATCTCTTTGTGAAACTTTGTGTCTTAGTGTCTTTGTGGCATTTCTTTTTTGCCGCCAAGGCACAAAGGCACAAAGTAACACAAAGCTAAATCATTGTATGCCAATAAATCATATCGGAACATTATATCGAACTCACGTTAATTGATAAAATTATTGAAAAACCCAGACAAATAATTAAGCAAAAATAATAAGTCAATTAATTATATTCATAATTTTGCCCGGATTTGTAACAAATTATGCAAGAAAGTACTTTAAGGATAATTGGAAATAAGGCAATCCTGAACAATCGCGAAAGGATGTGCGAAAATGCTGATGAATTGCTGGGGAGTGAAAAGTTCAGAATGGTACTTGATCACTGCCTGGAACATCTCCGTTCCAGGAATTCCCCGCTCCTGAAGATATTCCGGGATGGAATATCCGATGATTCTGCTGTAGATGATCTGGGCAGGACACTTACACTTCTGTTCAGGTATGAGGCCAGAGTAATTCCTCATATTTTTGACAGATCAGAGCCATTTCTAAGTGACCTCCATTTATTAAACAATTTTATCGAATATTTATATGATTACTGGAGGCATTTTGACCGATTCATTATCAATGACTCTGAGGGTGACCGTCTTGATAAAAGGCCCTATCGTACATTCAATGAGACTATTGAACATCTGACACACCTTATCAGAACTGTTTACAGACATATACAGGAAAACATTTCAGGCAGTCACCCTAATGTTTACAGGCAGGTACCTGCAGGCGCTGAAATGGCAGTCATTTCATTGCCTAAAAATATTGCTTATTCTCATGGTAAATACCTCAAGCTTAATAATATACCAGTAATACGGCAGATTCTCATTTACCCTCCGCTGGTGATACAGCAATCCATGAATAAAAGGACAGGGCATTTCAAGAGAATAACACAAAATCCTGTTGATCTTATAGAATTAAATCCCGGTGACTGGTTGTGTTATCCTGTTAAAGCCGGGAAACTACTTATCATGGTTTATTTTCATATCACATTCCTCGAACTGGGACTTTCAATGTGTAATCTTTTCCAGCTTGCGCAGGATGCTGACCTTAAAAGGCAGCCTGATGCTGTCTTTATCTATGGCGTTCAGAGTGATATACTTGACAGCCTGGCAGAATTCCCCACTGTTTTTTATGAGGATCATGTAAACGGGATTTTCGTTGGTGCAACTCCGGGCCGCCCTGAATTCGGATATTTCGGCTACCTGAAAAAAATGATCCTCACGCTTCACAATTCAATAGCCATGAAATCAGGCAAAATGCCGTTCCATGGTGCAATGGTCAGGATCCTTCTCCATGGTGACAAGGAGGCAACAATTCTTCTGATCGGCGACACCGGTGCCGGTAAATCGGAAACCCTTGAAGCATTCCGCATCCTTGGTGAAAAATATATCCGTGAAATGACAATTATAGCCGACGATATGGGTTCTGTTGAAATCGATGCTGACGGTGAGCCTGTCGGATTTGGTACTGAAACCGGAGCCTTCCTGAGGCTTGACGACCTGCAGCCTGGCTATGCTTTCGGACATCTCGACAGGTCAATAATAATGAATCCCAGTCAGGTAAATTCAAGGATAGTCATCCCTGTCACATCATTTCAAAATGTGATCAAGGGTCATAAGATCAACTATATTTTCTATGCAAACAATTATGAGGAAATCGATAATGAACACCCTGTAATAGAAAAATTTGATACTGTGGCCCAAGCCCTTGAAGTATTTCGCAGGGGAGCAGTAATGAGCAAAGGGACAACAACTACCAGCGGTCTGGTATATTCATATTTTGCAAATATTTTCGGCCCTCCCGAATACAGGGAGCTGCACGAGGAAATAGCATCAAGGTACTTTGAACTATTCTATGAGAAGAACATATACGTTGGCCAGATGAGAACAAGGCTCGGAATTCCAGGTTTTGAGACATCAGGACCAAAAGAGGCTGCAACTGAATTACTGAAGATAATAGGTATTACTGAGTAAGCCCCCCTTCAGAGCCTGTCCCGATAGCTTGAGCGAAGTGAAAGCGTATCGGGAGGGGTTGGGGGGTTAAAACTTCGCCGGTACCGCCTCCTTCATCATTCCATAAACTGCATCGAAAACATCCTCGGCATTGGGTTTTGAGAAATAATCTCCGTCGGTAGTATAGGCCGGCCGGTGTTCCTGAGCAGTAAGAGTTTTTGGTGGTGAATCAAGGTATTTCCAGCCGCCCTGTTTTTCCAGAACCTCCTGCATCATATAGGCTGTTGTACCCCCCGGTACATCTTCATCAAGAAATAGTATTCTGCTGGTCTTCCTGATGGAATCAAGAATAATTTTATCTATATCAAATGGAACAAGGGTCTGAACATCTATAAGTTCTACTGAGATATCATGTGCCGATAACTGTCTGACGGCCTCCGCTGCTATTCTGACCGTGGATCCGTAAGTTACCACCGTAAGATCCGTGCCGGTGGTCAGAACCTCCGGAACACCAAGCCTGATACGGAATTCACCGATATTATCAGGCATCTTCTCCTTCAGCCTGTAACCATTCAAAGGTTCTATTACTATTGCCGGATCATTGCCTTCAAGAAGTATATTATAAAATCCTGCTGCACGTGTCATATCCCTGGGCGCACAAACATAAACACCTCTTACTGAGTTAATAAGCATGCTCATGGGTGACCCGGAGTGCCATATACCCTCCAGCCTGTGTCCCCTTGTTGATATGATAAGGGGTGCAATCATCCTCCCGACTGTACGGTAGTGTGTCGTTGCCAAATCGTCGCTCAGAGTCTGAAGTGCATACATAAGGTAATCGAGATACTGGATCTCGGCAATTGGCCTCATACCCCTGAGAGCAAGGCCTATACCCTGGCCAAGGATTGTCGTTTCCCTGATTCCGGTATCTGTTATGCGAAGTTCCCCGAATTTTTTCTGTAAGCCTTCCAGTGACTGGTTCACTCCTCCAATGTTTCCGGTATCCTCACCAAATGTCACCAGGAGCGGATATTTTGTAAAAAGCCTGTCATAATTGTCACGCAGGATCTGTCTGCCCGGTACCTCAGGAGAACCTTCCGAGTATTCAGGAGCAACCGGCTTTACCTTTAGAACAGATGTTTGTGTCTCGTTATACAGAAACTTGTTATAACTGGCTTCAGCATCAGCATAGTTACGTTTAAGCCAGCCGCGAAGCTCCTCCCTCAGGTTATCAGCCTTGTCGCAAGTCTCACATACATTTCTGAGGATCTTGCGTGCAGCCATGAAGTTATCCTTACGGATCGGGGCCAGTACGCCTGCCAGTTCTTTAGTTATCTCATCGACCGATGCCTCCTTTATTTCTTCGTGACACTTGCAGGAACGGTCCCTGATGATTTTCACCAGTGCATCTCTTTCAACCTTTATCGGATTCTGGAACATCTCCCGGCTTTTTTTCTTCGACTCCTTAACCTCTTCCTTAGCTTCAGCCTCTATTTTTTCAAGTTCATCAGATGTTGCAATCTTCCGGTTTATGATCCATTCCCTCATTCTTAGTATAGGATCAAATTCCTCTTCCCACTTTAGCCTCTCTTTGCTTTTATATCTTTCGTGTGATCCGGAGGTTGAGTGGCCCAGCGGCTGAGTAACATCCTCGATATGAAACAGAACCGGAACATGATCCCTCCGGCAAACGGCTATACCCTCCTCATACATTTTTATCAGTCCCGGATAATCCCATCCCTTTTCTTTGTAAATTATTATTCCCGGCCGGCCCGGTTCATTCTCAAAACCTTTCAGTATATCTGAGATGCTGCCTTTTGTTGTCTGGTATTTCTTTGGAACAGATATTCCGTAACCATCATCGTATACCGATATTGCCATAGGCACCTGCAGCACACCTGCTGCATTCATTGTTTCCCAGAAGTGTCCTTCTGAAGTACTGGCATCACCAATTGAACCAAATGCAACTTCGTTTCCCTTCAGCGACAATGTAGTAAACCTGTGCAGTTTTTTGTTCAGCCGGAATAATTTTGATGCATATGCCAATCCCAGCAGCCGGGGCATCTGTCCTGCTGTCGGTGATATATCAGAGGAGGAATTTTTTTGTTTTGTGAGATCACGCCATGTGCCATCAGAATTGATGTTTGGAACCGAAAAATGATTATTGAATACCCTGCCTCCGCTTCCCGGATTTATATTTCTGTCAGTATTCCCGTAAAGCTGATGAAAAAATTCCACAGAATCATAGAGTCCCATTGCCATCATCCAGGTCTGATCTCTGTAATATCCTGATCTCCAGTCTCCTTCCTTAAACTGCTTGGCCATTGCTATCTGGATTAACTCTTTCCCGTCGCCGAAAATTCCGAACTTTGCCTTTCCTGACAATACTTCACGACGACCGGTAATGGAAAGATTCCTGCTGATATTGGCAAGACGATAGTCGGCAAGTATGCTCTCTTTGCTTATTTTTATATCTGGTTGTTTGTTCCTTTGTGTCATAAAAGCTGATAATTTTTATTCTTTAACTCTGAACAATAAACAAATTTTTACTGTAGTTGTTTAACTTTAACACATTAAATGATGATTATCTTTGAAAGATAGTCTTTAATCCGGAATTCATGTTTCTGAAACTATTGCTTTTTAGTGCATTGTTCCTATTAATTTCCTTTGCCTTACTGGGGATCAGAATCCTCATAAAGCATCATGGACATTTCCCCGAAACTCATATAGGCCATAATAAAGAAATGCGCAAACACGGCATTAAATGTGCACAGAAAACCGATATAGGTTGTAAACCGGGTAATGATTTCAGAGGGTGCTCTATTTTTGAAAATAATAATTTAAGATAAACTGAGAATTTACTCCTCTGTTTCAGAAATATACTCCTTCAGGTTTTGTGTTGCCCATGTTTTAAAATTCCCGTTATCGTCTGAATAGATCAGGTATGCTTCAAATTCAGGATGCAAATTCAGGAATTCGATCGTATTGGCCTGACCCATGACCATGCAGGCTGTAGCAATACCGTCAGCTGTAGCGCAGTCGTCGGCAATTATTGTTGCACTTAATAACCTGTTCCCGGCAGGGTATCCGGTCTTTGGATCAATGGTATGAGAATATTTGATACCATCTTCAATATAGAATTTTCTGTAGTTGCCTGAAGTTGCAAGTGACTTGTCTTTCAGGCTGATAATTGCCTGCATATCTTCTCCAGGCATCATATTGTTATCTTCAGGTCTGTCTATTCCAATTCTCCACAGCACGCCTCCCTTATCACCACAAACTCTTACCTCACCCCCTATTTCAACCAGATGACGGTTTATACCGATACTGTTTAAATACCTGCTCAGGATATCGACCGAATAACCCTGGGCAATAGCATTGAAATCGAGTCTTATACGGGGATCTGCTTTGTAAACCATACCATTCCTTATTTCCACCTTGTCCATTCCAATAAAGTTCATCAGGGAGTCGCGGATCGGTACGGTAATGTTTTTAGTGGCACCAGGGCCGAAGCCCCATGCTTCAACCAGCGGACCTACAGTAATATCAAATGCGCCGCCGGTGATTCGTGTGATCTCTTTTGACTTAGTGAAAGCCTCAATAAAAAATGAGTCAGGTGCCACATTTTCATTGAGGTTTATCCTGGAGACGATCGACGAATCCTGGTATAGCGAAAGTGACATATCAAAATCATGAAGGATCTTTTCAACCTTTGCTCTTAGATCTGAAGGATCTGTCTTATCGGTATTTTCAAAAACAACACTGTATGTTGTTCCCTGTGCAAATCCATTGAAACTTGAAAATTCAGCCTGTTCCTTACAGGAAATCCCTAATAATATCAGTAAAAAGATCAACCCTGATAATCTGATTTTCATTTTTTTTTTATTTATCAAACAAATTTTGTTACTGAAATTGTGAAGTATTACATAGCTATCGGAATTCTGTGAAACAAAAATATTTTTATATTCCAAAATCGTCAAACGATATATTTTCTTCAGGTATCCCGAGGTCATAAAGCATTTTCACTACTGCGTTATTCATCACCGGCGGTCCGCAGAAGTAATATTCAATATCTTCGGGTTCCTCATGTTTACCCAGGTAATTATCAAAAAGTACCTGATGAATGAAACCAGCCGGGCCTTTCCAATTATCATCAGGAAGAGGTTCTGAAAGAGCAAGAGTAAACTTGAAATTCGGAAAATTTTTCTCGATAGCTCTGAATTCATCTTCATAGAATACCTCACTGAGTGATCTTGCTCCGTACCAGTATGACACTTTCCGGCCTGTTTTCAGTGTATGAAAAAGGTGGAAAATATGTGATCTCAGCGGCGCCATTCCTGCTCCTCCTCCAATATAGACCATTTCGTTATCTGTATCTTTAATATGAAACTCACCATAGGGACCAGATATCGATACTTTGTCTCCGGATTTTCTTGAGAACATATATGATGAACATATTCCGGGAGGAACATTCATAAATTGTTTCCTGGCACTATCCCATGGGGGAGTGGCTATTCTTATGTTCAGTTTGATAAGGTTCTTTTCTGCAGGGTAATTAGCCATGGAATATGCCCTGAATGTCTCTTCTCTATTCTTTATTGAAAGATCCCACATATTATACTTATCCCAGTCTTCCTGGAATTTCTCATCTATGATAAAATCTCTGAATGTTGTCTTGTACTTTGGTACATCGATCTGAACATAACCGCCCGGCTCAAAGTCAAGTTCCTCACCTTCAGGCAGTTTTACAACAAACTCTTTTATAAATGTTGCGACGTTCCTGTTGGATACCACTTCACATTCCCATTTCTTTATTCCAAGTACAGCTTCCGGCACTTTTATTTTGAGAGGTTCGCGGATCTTTACCTGGCATCCCAGTCTCCAGTTATTCAATTGTTCTTTACGGGTAAAAAAGCCTGTTTCGGTTGGTAAAATAGAACCGCCTCCTTCCAGTATCTGGCATTTGCACATACCGCATGTACCACCTCCACCGCATGCTGAAGGAAGATAAATATCATTGGATGATAATGTCGAAAGGAGGTTTGAACCGGGAGAAACAGTTATTTCGCGGTCATTTATCTGAAGAGTTACATCTCCCCTGGGTAAAAGCCTGTCCCGTGCCAACAGGAGTAAAAAAACCAGGAGCAGGATGATTATAAGAAAGACTATAACACTATATAACAGGGTAAGCGTAGTTGTAACAGCTAGAACCATAATTTGATATATCAATTAAATTGTGATACCCATAAATCCCATGAATGCAATCGCCATCAATCCTGTAAGTATAAAAGTGATACCCAGTCCTTTAAGAGGATCGGGGACATTACTGTACCGGAGCTTCTCCCGTATTGCAGCTATACCGACAATTGCAAGCAGCCACCCTATTCCTGATCCGATCCCAAATACCGTCGCTTCTGCAATATTTGCATATTCTCTTTCCTGCATAAAGAGTGATGCACCCAGAATTGCACAGTTTACAGCTATCAGCGGAAGAAAAATACCCAGTGAGTTATACAGGGCAGGGCTGAATTTCTCGACTATCATTTCAACAAGCTGAACCATTGCTGCAATAACTGCAATAAAAACGATAAAAGTAAGAAAGCTGAGATCGACATCTGCAAATCCCTCACCAAGCCATACAAGGGCACCCTTTTTCAAAATAAATTTCTCGATAAGAAAATTGACCGGTACTGTTATGATAAGAACAAATACAACTGCAATACCAAGTCCTATTGATGTCTTAACGGTTTTTGATACTGCCAGGTATGAACACATACCCAGGAAGAATGCAAAAACCATATTTTCGACAAATATCGACTTTACGAATATGTTGAGAAGGTTTTCCATAATATCCATTTTTACTTATTCTCAATCAGGCTTTTATCCCTGCTTCTCTGAACCCAGATAATCAAACCTACAACAATCAGCGCCATCGGGGGGAGTATCATCATTCCGTTGTTTTCATACCCTACTGAATAGAGCCCTGTTTTTTCAATTACCGGGTAACCGTATATAGTACCCGATCCCAGTAACTCCCTGAAGAAGGACACAATAATCAGTATTATGCCGTATCCTGCCCCATTGCCCAATCCATCAAGAAATGCCGGCCATGGTTTGTTTGCCATAGCAAATGCCTCAAGGCGGCCCATAATAATACAATTGGTGATGATCAGTCCGACAAAAACAGACAGCTGTTTGCTTACATCAAAGGCATAAGCTTTTAGTATCTGGTCTACAAGTATCACCAGTGTTGCAATTACCACCAGTTGTACAATTATCCTTATCCTGTCAGGTATATACTGACGGAGGGCTGCAATAACCACATTTGAGATCGCAATGACAATTGTAACCGATAATGCCATCACCAGGGCTGGTTTAAGCTTTACAGTAACTGCAAGAGCTGAACATATTCCAAGAACCTGAATGGTAATCGGGTTATTCCTGTTCAGCGGAGCAGTAAGAAGATTTAAATTCTTTGCCGAGAATATCGGCTCTTTTTCCTGTTTGCTCATATATTAATTTCTGTTTTTTATAAGGTAATCATCATATTTCACGATACAGTCGTAAAGCATCTTTTCGAGTCCCTTGCTGGTTATGGTTCCTCCTGATACGGCGTCAACACCGTGAAGGTCATTAGTATCGGCGCCCCCTTTAACAACCTTAACAGACACAAAGGTCTCATTATCAAATATTTTCTTGCCGTCAAACATACTCTCGAAATGTGTGGTATTGATCTCCGCTCCCAATCCCGGTGTCTCTCCTTTATGATCGAAAGTGACGCCATAAATGGTATTCATATCGGGCAATAATGATACATAACCATAAATAGGGCCCCAGAGTCCTTTACCCTCCACCGGCAGGATAGATACTTTCTCTCCGTTATCCGGAATTGATATGAAAACAGGCAGGTATTGCTTTTCAAGAGGCTTTTTCTGTTCGTTTCTCAAAACCACTGTAAATGCATCAATACTGTCAACTACCTCTCCCTTTATATTTAGTACAAAGCTTTCTTTGATATACTTATCATAAAGTTCCACGGCGTTTTGTCGGGTAGCCGGTACACGTATTGACTCGAGCATGCTTTTCTTCTTCTGTATCTCGAGGTTCCTTTCCTGGGCCGGCTGGAGCAGAGTGGCTGCCAATGATAGTAATGATGCGACAATAACAACCATCACTGTTGAGAATAAAAATATATATCTGTTACTGAACTTTTTCATCATATAATAATTTATTTCAGTGGCATGATGGAACCTCCATGTATCTGATTATTACACAATTGCGTTTTCGTATTCTAATACATGGAGGTCTCATGTGCTAATGATTTATTTCGAATTGTTATTTCAGCTCGCCTGAGCCTCCTCCTGATATTTGCCTGTATAACAAAATGGTCGATAAGCGGTGCGAATATATTCATGAAAAGGATTGCCAGCATTACGCCTTCTGGATAAGCAGGATTGAGCACCCTGAATAGAATCGATAAAATCCCTATCATAAATCCATAAATCCATTTCCCCCTTTCTGTCTGCGCTCCTGAGACCGGATCTGTTGCCATAAAGACAGCTCCAAAGGCAAATCCTCCCATCACAAAATGATAATAAAAGGGAAGCTTCATGTAGGTGTTGGCAGATATTGCATTTAATAAAAGTCCCATTAACAGTCCGCCTCCAAAAACACTTACTATGATCTTCCAGCTTCCTGTTCTGGTCAGTATCAGAATCAGGGCTCCGATCAGGATTGCCACAGTAGAAGTTTCTCCTACAGAACCCGGAATTGTTCCTATTAACATTTTCAAAAATGAAGGCAGATCTGCTGTGTTTCCTAATGTACACATCGATAGCGGCGTTGCACCAGAATATCCGTCAATGATATTCTGTCCTTTCATCAGACCCTCTGTCCAGACATTATCTCCGGTCATCCATCCGGGGTAGCTGAAGAAAACGAATGCTCTTGCAAGAAGTGCAGGATTAAACACATTCATTCCAGTACCTCCGAATACTTCTTTTCCCAGGATTACAGCAAAGGCTGTACCCAGAGCGAGCATCCATAGCGGAACATCTATTGGCATTATCAAAGGAATCAGAAGCCCGGTCACCAGGAAACCTTCATTTATCTCATGCCCACGGATCTGGGCTGCAATAAACTCAATGCCAAGGCCTACGACATAACTGACAATTATCAGCGGCAGAATTCTCAGGAAGCCGAACCAGAAGGCTTGCAGCAGGGCAACATCAACACCAACAGATCTGAAATGCTGCAGTCCTGTGTTATAGGAACCTAACAAGAGAGCCGGAACAAGTGCCAATACTACAATAATCATTGTTCTTTTAAGGTCAATGTTATCCCTTATATGCGATCCTTTAACGGTGACCCTGTCGGATACGAACATAAAAGCCTCGAAACCTTCAAATACTGACCGTAATTTTGCGAACTTTCCTCCTTCCGCAAAATGGGGTTTGATTTTATCCAGCTTTTTTCGTAAAGAATTCATTCTTCAATATTGTCTCAGGTTATTAACTCATTTCCTTGATCATCAGTTCCAGACCTTCTCTTATTATTGACTGGATCTCAATTTTTGAAGGGCAGATAAACTCACAAAGGGCAAAATCCTCTTCTGCAACCTCATAAATCCCCAGGTTTTCCATCAAATCAATATCCCCTGCGATAATTGCTTTTAAAAGATGCATAGGATAAATATCCATTGGAAGTACTTTTTCATACTGACCTGTTACTACAAAAGCTCTCTCCCCGCCGTGGAAGTTTGTATCGGATCTGAACATTTTTTTTGGGAACAGGCT
>Ga0307420_1000190_pt1 | contig 29669 bp, 23 predicted proteins | sample SalMarWE160240MG_2_FD_202167 | JGI IMG/M metagenome (GOLD analysis project Ga0307420, IMG submission 202167) | Salt marsh sediment microbial communities from the Plum Island Ecosystem LTER, Massachusetts, United States - WE1602-40 | ecosystem: Environmental > Aquatic > Marine > Intertidal zone >... | reverse complement strand
GAGAGCGCGGCGCGGAACTCATCCCAGTTGGATGCCGTATTGAACATCAACATGCTTCTTAATGTCGTCCCGGGTTGGAGCGCAGTCCAGGAGAACGCGAGCGGCTGCCAGCCATAGGACCACTCTTCTTCCACCCCGCCGATTACATCATTAATGATCGGTCCGTGGCGGGTGATGCGAACGTTGACGACATCAGGCTCGTCCTGACCGGCCACGGTAATCTCCTCACGGATGATTTTCATATCCTCCCAGAGTCCCTTGAACTCGTACTGATTCGGGTCCTCTGGGTTGATCTTCTCGATAAACAGGTCCTGGACGTCGGGTCCGAGATTTGTCACGCCCCAGGCGATGTGTTCGTTATGGCCGATGATAACGCCCGGAATGCTGGCGAAGGAGAAGCCAACGACGTTAAATGGGCATTCGGGACCGATGGGTTCGCAGTGCAAACCGACTTCATACCAGATTGAAGGCATCTGGATGCCGAGGTGGGTGTCATTGGCAAGGATCGGTTTACCACTCTCCGTTCGTTCGCCGCTGATTACCCAGTTATTGCTACCGAGACCTTCGCCAAATCCAAGGACGTTCAGATCGAAGGCGTCTTCCGGAATAGCCGCGAGTGAGGCTTCGTGAACCGCATTAGCGACGATGGTTGGGTAATCATCGTTGTAGGGAGGTATTAATTCATTTACCGACTCCGTTCCCAGGCGGGCAGCAATTTGAGCGCGTGTTAATTCGGCGTTTCGGTTGCCTCCCAAATCCCAGGCCATCAATTTCGCGTAGGTGAGGGAGTTCAGCGGGGTCCAGGGTTCGGGGTCAAAACGGACTCCTGTAAGACCGAGCACGGTGAATTCCAAACCTAGACGGCCACGACGTTGTTCGATGTACGTGTTGACTCCATCGGCGTAGGCATCCAGAACACCGAGTTCTATTTCGTTGTAAAGTTCAAGCTCCTCGGCTGCCGCTCGATGCCAGCCCACTGTGCGGATGAAGCGATCACTCTCTAATGCCGAAGGACCGAGGATCTCGGACAGCGTGCCAGAACCAGAACGACGCCAGAACTCCATTTGCCAGAAGCGATCCTGGGCGTGAACGAAGCCCTGGGCCATGAAAAGGTCGTGCGAGTTCGTGGCGTAGATATGGGGGACGCCGTAGGGATCACGGAAGACATCCACTTGTTCATGCAGGCCGGGGAGGCGGAGCGAACCCTTCGTTTGTGGAAATGGACTTCTAACGAGTACCACCCCTGTAACGCCAATAAGGATAAGAAGAATGAGGAGAACTGAGATAAGAATAACGAAAATGCGTGGAATACGGGTGGACACTATTTCCTCCAAATAACGATTGTGACGGTGGTTTTAGCATCATTGAATTGGGAAGTCAATTCCAGGTATGTGTGGCGACGGCAAATGGGGAGACAGAATGATATTGCTCTTATTTCTTATTCACTTAGCTGGACCTCCTATGTATAATGATTGCAGCGGCCTGTGTTGTCAGGTGAGGGATAAGTACACGTTGTGATCCGGGGACCTTCTTTTATTTGGATAGGCTGGGTGTTTGAGCGAGCGAGGCGGCAGCAACTTGAGTAGCATTGGGACCTTACCCCGCTTGTTCGTGCTTTCGTTCAAGGAGCGATGAATCGGGAGATGAAGTCGAGATCCGCGGTCATCATCATCCTCGTTTCGTTATGTTTCTGCATCGGCCTTGGGACGGTCCTTTTAGGTGAGCAGACTACAGCCTCCCCGATAAGTTCCATTATTCGGTTTTTTCCCGAGGGCGGTTTAGCACCTTTTCTAAACCCGGAGCGCTCACTCAAGACAACGGTTCTCATACTGGGCATCGATCGTTTCGATAGACCCGATCCCGAGCTCAAGGCGATCTGGCTCCTCACGGTTCAGCCTCCCGAAAAAAATGTAATCCTTTCTGGCGTTCCAACGAATCTGGATCTCGTCGAAGGCGCAAATGTCACCTTAGAATCATTTTTCGCGTGGACTCCTGATAAGGTCGTGGCTCCCCCCTTCCTGGAAGCGATAGAACGGGCGTTGCGAGTCGAAGTCGATATCGTTGTGGTGATGGACGAGTATGCCTTCTCAAGCATGGTGGACTACCTGGGTGGGCTGCCTCTAGAGGGTGATCTTGGCTTGCCTCTGGACGATCACAACCTGACAGGCCAGCAGGTTCTAGCCCTCCACACTGTTTTTGCCTCTGACCCGGACAGCTTGGTCAGCCTGCAGGCGAATATCATCCAGGGGTTAATTCCTCAGGTTCAGAAACTCGGGGCTAATCCCGACCTGGATTTCTTGCTCGCCTTGCTCCCAGATCACGCAAATGTTTCGATTCATGAGGCGCAGCTAGCAGTCCTTCTGTCTCACCTGCTCCCTCTGGACCCGGAGTTGGTTGAGATCCAGATGGTGCTCTCCCCCATCCCCTGATTCGATTTAATCTACTCGAAAATCAAAACCCAACCTGCTTCTGGCAAACCAGCCGGTGATGGATGTTGGGCTTGTTAAAGCCATCGTCTTAGCTGTTTTCAGGTACTTATTACGCTGTTTATGGCAGCGGAATTCGTTGATTGATGTTGTTTTCCCATGGATGATGCATAAACAAGCCTGGAGAGCAACAGAGAAGCCTTTTTAGAGTGTCTGTGGGACATCCGGATACCCTTTGATGACCTGGCGAGGTATAATACCGTAGCGACCCGCCGCTGGCGGGTTTTCGATAGATACTATTCAAAAAGTGTGAGTGATTATGGAAATTGGTACCATTCGCCAGGTCGATATCGACAATCAAATGCGCGGAGCGTATCTGGATTACGCTATGAGCGTGATCGTAGCGCGCGCATTGCCAGATGCGCGTGATGGATTAAAACCCGTCCATCGACGGATCCTTTACGCTATGCATGAAATGGGCATCCGCCCTAACTCCTCCTATCGCAAATCAGCCCGGATTGTTGGAGAAGTCATGGGGAAGTTCCACCCACATGGCGATTCTTCCATCTACGAGGCGATGGCTCGTATGGCGCAGGATTTCTCCATGCGCTATATGCTGGTTGATGGACAAGGGAACTTCGGCTCGATTGACGGTGATCCCCCCGCAGCGATGCGTTATACCGAGGCCAGGATGGGGCCATTGGCTGCGGAGCTATTGGTCGACATCGATAAAGGCACTGTCGATTATGCAGATAACTTTGACTCATCGTTGCAGGAGCCGACGGTCCTGCCAGCCAGACTGCCAAATATGCTCTTGAATGGGGCTTCGGGCATTGCGGTAGGTATGGCGACAAATATACCGCCTCACAATCTCGGGGAGCTGGTTCTAGCCATCACCCATATGTTGGACAACTATGAACATGTCGAGGACATCCCCATCGCTGAGCTGATGTCTTTCGTCCCTGGTCCGGATTTCCCAACCGGCGGAATAATCGTCGGGAATGAGGGGATCAAACAAGCGTACAGCACGGGAAGGGGCAGGATCGTTGTTCGGGGTCTGGCGCACATTGAGGAAATGGGAACCAACCGCCACCGTATTGTGATCACCGAGATCCCCTATCAAGTCAATAAGACCGTTATGATCGAGCGCATTGCGGCGTTGGTCCGGGGAGGCAGAATCGGGGGTGTCTCCGATTTGCGAGATGAATCTGACCGGCGCGGTTTGAGCATCGTTATAGAACTGAAGCGGGGTGCTCAACCGAAGAAGATCCTCAATCAACTCTACAAGTTCACGACGCTCCAGACTACTTTCGGTGTACAGCTCCTGGCTCTGGTCGATAACGAGCCACGCCTGCTTTCGTTAAAGCGCTCTCTCGTTGCCTATATTGAACACAGGCGTGTAGTCATCACCCGCCGCTCAGAATTTGACCTTGATAAGGCGCGCGCTCGAGCGCATATTCTGAAAGGATTGTTGACCGCACTGGCGAAGCTTGATGAAGTGATCGATACGATCAAGAAATCACCAGATGTGGAAAAAGCAAAAGAACGCCTCATGAAACGCTTTAAACTTAGCGATCTCCAAGCTCAAGCAATCCTCGACATGCAGCTTAGACGTCTAGCAGCGCTCGAGCAGAAGAAAATCAAACAAGAACATAAAGAAGTTCTGAAGCTCATTAAATATCTCGAAGATCTACTCGAGCATCCAAAGAAGATTTTAGGGCTCATCAAGGAAGATCTAACCCAACTTTCGGATCAATTTGGTGACCCGCGTCGCACTCGCATCGCCGAGGAAGCTACTGGTGACTTAAGCGAGGAGGATCTGGTTGCCGATGAAGCTGTTCTAATCAGCATCACCCTACGCGGCTATGTTAAGCGTGTACTTGCAAAGACCTATCGCCAGCAAGGCCGGGGGGGACGAGGAGTCCAGGGCCATTCAATCAAAGAAGAGGATGAGATCCTGATGTTGATCCCGGCCAGGACGCTTGATACGGTCCTCTTCTTCTCTGACCGCGGGAAGGTCTATTCAGAGAAAGCCTACCAGATTCCAGATGCTGACAGGACTGCCCGTGGTATTCCCATGGTGAATATTCTCGCGTTGGATGCAGAGGAGAGTATTACTGCTGCAGTCGTTGTAAGGGATTTCAAGGCCGCGAGTTTTTGTACGATGGCAACACGGAAAGGGAAGATAAAGCGAGTCGAACTCTCAAAATTCGCCTCCGTTCGACCTTCTGGATTGATTGCTATCGGCCTCGAGAAGGGGGATGTACTCGGCTGGGTTCATCTGACAAGTGGCGATGATGAAATCATACTCGTCACGGAGGGGGGGCAAGCACTGCGCTTCCATGAAACGCAGGTCCGGTCAATGGGTCGACCAGCGATGGGGGTTAGAGCGATCCGATTGCGTAAAAGGGATGCGGTAGCGGGGATGAATATCGTCAGCCAGGGGGAAGATCTACTCGTTGTAACTGTAAAGGGTTTGGGGAAGCGAACGCCAGTCGGTGAGTATAAGAATCAGAACCGCGGAGGTTTGGGCGTTGTTACAATCAACCGCCAGAAGCGCTCCGTCACTGGCAAAATAGCGGCGGCCCGAATTGTGAACGATGATGATGATTTAACGATCATCTCCAGCGGTGGTATCGTACTCCGAACTAAAATGGGGCAGATAAAGCGCGCCGGCCGATCGACGATGGGTGTGCGAGTTGTCAACCTGAAGAAGGGCGATATGGTCGGTGCCGTTGCCATCATTTCAGCCAAAGAGCTCAAGCGAGCGGGCGTGGAGGGGTAACGGTTCGTTTTTCATGCTCACTTCGGGTTGAGCATTCTCTTGACGGAAGTGTGAGGCGGAACCGTACTTCAGAACATAAATGCGGGGGTTGTCTAATCGTGTGTTTTTAGACAACCCCCTTCGCGTATCTGATGCGAATAGAGCCGTGAATCGAATCCAAATCCCGGTTTTGACCGTCCAAGGAGGGCAATTCTTTATCTTTTCGGTTAGGTGATGGTAAATACGGTTGCTTACACTTTTGGCCCCGATTGGACAATCAGATCAGCATCCGTGTTATTAAATAAAGTGAGCAGATCGATAAGCGATCAGTCGACGGGAACGATGACGTCACCAAGCCATTTCACCCGAAAGATTTTTACCGATGCAAGATCCACGATCGGAAGCATTCTTGTTAGAGACTGGGGGTCAGCACTGGTGTAGCATACTACTTCACCAGCTTTATTTTTCGAAGAGAGGAGATTATTGCTGGTTAAGAGTCGTAGAGTCTGGCGCGCGATGGCAGGGGCTGGGTTGATCACCTTTACACCGTCGCCAGCAATCTCCTGCAAGATCGGGATGATGAATGGATAGTGTGTACAGCCCAAGACCAAAGTGTCTGCGCCCGAATCCAGTAAAGGTTGGATGGCGCGGCTCAGGATTTTCCGGGTCTCTATTGTGTCTATTTCACCAGCTTCAATCCGTTCTACCAAATGGGGGATCGTCTGTGGTAGCACGGTAACACCTTTCGCAAATCGCTCCACAACTGAGGCGAAAAGTTCCCCTTGAAATGTCGCTGGAGTGGCTAGCACCCCGACAACGCCATTAAGCGTTGATTCGGCAGCAGGCTTTACAGCAGGCTCCATGCCGACAAAGTGTAGATCTGGGAAGCGGTCTCGAAGGTGATATAAACTCGCCGCTGACGCCGTGTTACAGGCAACTACGATGAGCTTAGCACCTTGGCTGAGCAGGAATTATGTGATTCCTTCAGAATAACCCCGTACTTCTTCAAGAGAGCGCGCACCATAGGGAACATGCGCTTGATCAGCGAAATAGTGCAGATTCTCATGCGGCAGCAGAGTGTGGATTTCACGCAGGATCGATAAACCGCCGACCCCAGAATCGAAGATGCCGATAGGTTGGTTATTCATTGAGCGTCTTCCTGGTTTGGGGATACCGCGGCGGATCTTCTGTTCAGCCGCAGGTTTCACCGCCGGCTCTTCGTATCAGTATAACGCATCCTGGTTCGCGACAATTGCCTCAGATGGCAGTAAAGTTTTACACCGGTATGGAAGAATGCGCGGTTATTGGCGCTCGATAGTGGGGATTCCGACAGGGCGTAGGTGACGATGTTGGATAAGTTCTCATTATGAGGATGACCAAAAGGAGCATAACATACCCGTAACAACCCACCGCATTAAGTAAAAAAAGTGCAGCATACGCTGCACTTTTTGTAGGAGCTTAATGACGTTTCTCTTTCAATCGAGCTCGTTTTCCGGTGCGATCTCGCAGATAATAAAGTTTCGATCTACGAACCTGCGCCCGGCGTTGAATATCGACTTTATCGAGACGGGGTGAGCGCAGAGGGAAGGTCCGTTCTACGCCGATTCCATGGGATGCTGTACGGCGTACTGTGAAATTGGCGTTATTCCCTCCCTTGCGGATACGGATCACGGTTCCTTTGAACTCCTGGACCCGTTCTCGCTCCCCCTCCTTAATGCGGAAATGGACCGAAACCGAATCTCCAGGGTTCAGTTCAGGTAAATCTGTGTTTATAGGCGCCTCGACAGCCTTTATAAGGTCGCTCATCGCTTTAATCCATCCTTGAATACTTGGCTAAACACATGACCGACCGCCCGTTCAAGCTGGGCGGCAGAAACGAAAGTATACCACATCGCGCTTATTGTAGTCCAGGTAACTTTAATAGGCGTCGTTCCGGCAGAGGAGGAGAGAACCTATTTATTCCGTGTTCGCCAACCAGAGCCGGGCAAGCGTGAGTCCGGCGAGGGTTTTTGCATCGCGGATACTCCCATCTGCGATTAGATTCCAGATCTTCCCCCAGGGTATCTTCTCTAAAAGGAGCACTTCGCCAGGATCGGGGGGAAGGGGGGATGCGCACAGCTCTCGGGCGAGGAAGAAGCGCAGGTATTCGCTTGAATACCCTGGGGCAAGGAAGGTTCCTCCGAGATGGATGAGCTCTCCTGGCTCCATGCCGATCTCTTCGCGGCTCTCACGAGTGGCGCACACTGTGGGAGACTCACCTGGCTCCAGCGTTCCTGCAGGCAGCTCGAGGAGTTCTTCTCCAGCGGGGTGGCGATATTGACGCACAAGCCACACTTGGTCCTGTTCGTCGATGGGTATGAGTGCGATGGCACCGGGGTGTTCGACGATGTCGACGCGGGATGATATACCAGCCGGCCCATCCAGCAGGTCGACGCGAACATTAAATGCTTTGCCATCATAAGCTCGCCAGGTTTCACGAACCTTGTATTCCATGCGTTTATCTCCACATTAAAACGGGGCGACCTGATGGCCGCCCCGAACGGATATAAAATCAGGAGGGTGTCAGGGGATGATGAGTTCCTGCCCCGGGTAGATTGTGGCTGGTGATGTTAACTTGTTTGCATCGATGATGTCTTGAGGATCCACTCCATATAAACGTGCGATTTGCCAGATCCATTCACCGGATTTCACAACGTGAGTCGTTCCACCTTCGACGGGGGTCTCCGTTCCATCGGCTGTCGCTGGAGGTGCTATATCTGTGGCAGGGATTTGCAGCACCATCCCCACCTCAAGCGCAGCAGGGTTCACGAGATCATTGAGGTCGATGATAGCCTGTGGATCTACACCGAACTCGCGGGCGATCTTGAAAATCCAATCTCCAGACAGGACAGTATATTCTGTGATTTGCCCCTCGGTTGTAGCCGTAGGCTGATCCGGCTCCGGTGTCGCCGTAACAAGCGGGTCACTCGTCGGCAATGGCGTGGGTGTACTCGTTGCACTGGTATCACCGAGTGCCTGTGCTGTCTGCGTGAGGATCGCCGAGCGGACTGCATCCATCGTCGCCTGAGTCTCCGATTGCGCATCGGACGGTAAACTTTCATCCGTTGCCGGTGGAGGCGTAGAGGCAGATCGTGTGCATGCGGGTAAACCGATTGTGAGGATGATTAGAACAACGATCGCCAATCTTATTCGGCTCATGTTAGCCATGGGCTCCTCCTACGGTGATCCGGGCGGGAAGCCGCCTCCAGATGACCTTCAAGCGCGCATAGTAGCACAGGTGTTTGGGCGCGTCAAGCGGCTCTTCAAAACAAGGTCTCGATCTATGGTTGGTAACTTATTAAATGTCTTTTCCGATCCTGCGCTCTCGTTCAAGCAGCGCGTGGCAAAGAATAGGGTCCGTTTCCGGCGACTCTGAGAGTATCTTGCCGAGCTGTATTTTGATGGAAAAACGAAAGCTGTGCAACTTTACATAAATAAAACCCCGGCATACGCCAGGGTCTCGAGATGTTTGTGAAAAATAGGTGAGTCAGGCAGTCTCCAGGACGGGTCGGAATTTGTAGCCGTAAATCAGGATTCCTCGATCACCTTCGGAACCTAATTTGCGAGTGACCATTTCCACCGGCATGCCCACTTCTGGTTCTTTCTCGTCGATGTCGGTGAGCTGAGCGGTGACGAGTGGACCTTCTTCAAGTTGAACCATTGCCACGGTATACGGAGCCTGTTCCTCATAACCCGCAGGGGCGTTATAAAGGGTGGTGTACGAGTAGACTTCACCTCGACCGCTGAATTGGTAGAGATCCTTCGCCTCGTCGCCGCATTCGGGGCAGATGTCCCGTGGTGGAAAAATCTTCGATGCGCAGTGTGGGCAAACTTCGCCTACAAGTGCGTAGCGTTGTTTTTTAATTCTCCAATGACTGGTTATTTCCATGCGCTTAACCTCTGGGGTTGATATCCAACCACGGTTCAGTGTATGCAATCATGACTCTCAGGAACTATCAGCTCTCTCTCAAAGGGTCTCGACGGTAGAAAGGATATGTGTGGCGACTGTCGCGCCGGTACCGCCGATGCTTTGAATCAGACCGGTCCTGGCATCCGCGACCTGTATTTCGCCAGCTCGTCCCTGCAATTGCAGTGCAGCCTCGGCGGCTTGGTAAACACCCGTGGCGCCACCTGTATCTCCGCGCGCTTTTGAGCCGCCAAATGTGCAGATGGGGATCTGTCCGTCCAGCGTGATCGCGCCGCTCTCGGCGAGCTTCCAACCCTCACCTGGGGCAGCAAACCCCGCGGCCTCCAGTGATAGGGCGGAGAAGATAGTGTAGCGATCATGAACCTCAAAGAAGTTAATCTGCTCTATGTTGATGTCTGCTCGATCCAGGGCTACTTTTACTGCATTCTCAGCTGCTGAAAAGAATATTGGGTTCGGACGATCGTGAACCGCGACGGTAGATATTGCTGCGGCGGAGGCGTTGATCCGAACTGGCGGGAACGGCAGATTTGAGGGGAGAACATCTCCGCGGGCCAGGAAGATGGCGGCGGCACCGTCAGCTAATGGGGCGGCGTCGAACATATTTATAGGATCGCTGAGGATGGTAGCTCTTTGGTAGGTTTCCAGATTGATCGGTCGTCTGAACATCGCGTTCGGGTTCTTAGCGCCGTTGGCGTGTGCATTAATACTGAAACCGGCAAATGCATACTCCGGGACGTTGTATTCGAAAGCATAGCGCTGCATGACCATTGCTGCCAATGCGGTTTGAGTCAGTCCGTGGATCGATTCGTAATCGGCATCGCTTGATGATATCAGTGCAGCCTCAACCTCTGCGGTTACGCGTTCAGTGATTTTCTCCACGCCTACGATTAATGCGGTATTGACCATGCCAGAAGCAAGTGCCAGGTAAGCTTGCCGCAGAGCCATGCCACCAGAAGCGCCAGCGGCTTCAATAGCGACTGCTTCAATCCCCCGCATTCCTGAAAAATCCGCAAGCAGGGCTCCCAGGTGGGATTGGCGTGAAAGCGCTGGAGCGAGCATATTGGCAACGTAAACTGCCTCGGGGTGCATGGCCCCAGCTTCATCGCGAGCAGCAGTCATCGCCTCAAGCGCTAGTTCGCGCAGAGAGCGGTCCCAGTGTTCTCCAACCGGTGTCATCCCGACGCCGATGATAAATACATCGTTCATAATTTTATTTATTTTAGTTGCCATCATCTTATTGACTCAGTTTTCCGCGGAAGCGGGCGTAGGTTGCATAATCGATCTCGGTTCGACGATTGATGTAGTCTTCGGTGCGAGGTGCGAGTTCGTGGTTCTCTAGCATGCGCTCAGTGACGTGCAGGCTCATTGCATCTGAGCCGGCACCCGAGCCGTAGGAAACAAGCAAAATACGATCGCCCGGCTTGGCTATGTCCAGGATGGCTGTCAAGCCGACCAATGCTGAACCAGCGTAGACATTGCCGATTCGAGGCACAAGAAGACCGGTTTCCCATTGCTCGGGTGTGAAACCAAGGGTTTTAGCGACCCTTTGTGGGAATTTCGTGTTCGGCTGATGGAAGACAGCGAATGTGTAGTCTGCCGGCTTGGTCCCTAGTGTCTCCATGAGCTCCTGAGCTGAAGAGGTAATGTGGTGGAAGTATGCCGGTTCACCGGTGAAACGTTCACCATGCGAGGGGTATTTCTCATTTGCGCGACGCCAGAAATCGGGTGTATCGGTGGTGTAGGAGTAAGATCCTTCAACCACGGCAAGAGACTCATCGGCTGGACCAAGGATATACGCCGCACCACCTGCGCCTGCCGTGTACTCAAGCGCGTCTCCAGGTCGGCCCTGCGCGGTATCCATCCCAATTGCCAGCGCATACCTTGCCATTCCCGAACCCGTAAAACCAATTGCAGCCTGAACCGCCTCCGTGCCAGCCTTGCAGGCAAATTCCCAGTCCGCGGCAAGCGTGTGTGGTGTAGCACCGATTGCCTCCGCGACGACCGTTGATGTGGGTTTTACGGAATAGGGATGCGATTCGGACCCCACCCACACAGCGCGTATGCCCGCGGGGTTAATCTTCGCACGGGCAAGAGCATTTCGGGCAGCCTCGATCGACATTGTGATGACGTCTTCATCGAGTCCGGCAACAGCTTTTTCGTCGATGGGAGTCCCTTCTGCGCCGCCTTTCCAGATCCGAGATACCTCTTTCGCCGGAAGCCTGTAGCGTGGGATATATGCGCCATAGCCCACAAAACCGACCGGGTTCTTCGACTGCATAATCATACCGTCGTGTTCATCAGTCATTGATTCCCTTCCTATTATCCTCTTCCCGTTTCGATGAGTGGGTGTCCCGACTTCGTCTCTTGAGAGGTTACTTTACGATTCGCGAAGTTCTCGATCCATCAGCTCGCGGGCGTATTGGATGTGAATTGTGCCCTGGGCGATCATCTTGGCGGTGACACGTTCGATCTGTTCGCCCTCCGCGCCTGCGGCGATGGCGATTTGACGAGCATGCAAGGACATATGACCTCGCTGAATGCCCTCGCTTGCTAGTGCACGCAGTGCAGCGAGATTTTGAGCTAATCCTACAGAAGCGATCACCTGTGCGAGTTCGCGCGCATTGTCAACCCCCATTAATGCCAGGCAAGCTTTTGCTAGGGGGTGTACGCGCGTTGCGCCACCGACGGTTCCTACGGCGATTGGGAGCTCAAGGGACCCTTCCAAATCTCCAGTCTCGTCCACGCCCCATTCGCTTAAGGATGTATAACGACCCGAGCGCGCTGCATATGCATGTGCGCCCGCTTCCACCGCCCGCCAATCATTGCCTGTCGCTATGACCACCGCGTCCACGCCGTTCATGATTCCTTTATTGTGTGTGGCCGCCCGGTAAGGATCAGTGGCGGCGAAGGCCCACGCTTCGACGATCCCGTCTCGAACACACGGACCTGAAAATGTCTCGAAAGCCAAGGCAGCCGTTGGAATGGTGCAATTGACTTTCGCCAGACGGTGATCTGCCAGGTTAGACAAGATCTTCAAATGTATTCTTCCCTGGCTAAGCGATTCGAGCATAGGGCTGAGATGTTCTGCGGCGGTGTTGATCACATTCGCTCCCATTGCGTCTCGAGTGTCGTAGATTAAATGAACGATCAGCATCGGACCGACAGGTGTCTCGGGGAGGATACGGATTTCAAGGTCGCGTGCTCCCCCACCCAATGAGAGGATCATCGGGTCAACTCGATCTGCCTCGGCGAGGATTTCATCACGGCGTTCGAGTATCTTGATCTTCGCCGCTTCGAGATCCGGGACGTCCAAAATCTGTATCTGACCGATCATCAGCGGCTCCGTGGTCTCCGCGTGAAAACCACCACCACCCCTTGCGAGTTTGGCCATGAATGATGCGCCGGCGATGACGGAAGGCTCCTCGATCGCCATTGGAACGAGGATGTCTCGATCATTGATCAGGAAATTGGTAGCAATGCCCAACGGGAGTCCGAATACACCGATCACATTTTCAATCATGTGATCGGCTTGATCTAGTTCCAGCCCACCGAGCCTTTGAAACGCTGCCTCGGTTTCGGCATCCAGATTCGCAACCGCGGCCGCCCGTTTCAACCGCTCATCGATCGATAGCTTATAAAAACCAGGGAGCTGTGAAGATCGAGTGGATGTCATCTGTTATAACTGTGTCGTGTCGGACTAAGCGAGATTAATAATCTCCACAAGCTGGCAAAACCTATCAGGTTCCTTGTACTAGCAGGTATTTGGGTTTAAACCCCATTTATCCCTCAAGATTACCCGACAAATGTAGTTATGTAAAATACATAACCGTTCAAATTGTTGTTTGCTCCACCAGAGGGATGGGTTTTACCTTGGTGTTGGTGTGGGGTACAATCCCAGACAAGGTAAATTATCCGTGAGCCACGAACGAACCATCCGCACTAAGGGTGAAGAACCCACCAATGAAGTCGCAACCCTCGACTCGGATCTTCAAGCACTTTACCGGGCAACACTGAGCTTGGTCTCCGACCTCTCACTCGATGGGGTTCTCCGCCGCGTCATTCATACAGCGCGTGATCTGTCCAATGCAAAATATGCTGCTCTTGGGATTCCTACAGGGGATGGTGAGCTAAGTACCTTCATCACGGAAGGGCTATCCAAGGAGGAATATGATCGCATTTCCCATCAACCGAAGGGGCATGGACTCATCGGGGAAATGCTGCGCACCGGGGAGAGCATCCGTCTGACGAATATTGCCGACCACCCTAAATCAGTGGGGTTTCCGGAAGGCCACCCCATGATGAAATCCTTCCTCGGCGTCCCGATAAAAGCCTATGGCCGATCGATTGGGCAGATCTATCTCTCCGAAAAGATCGGTGAACCTGAATTTACCTTTGAGGATCAACATCTAATTGAAATGCTCGCTGCGCATGCTGCCGCAGCCATCGAAAACGCTCGTCTGTATCAAAAAGTCCTCGGAAGTGAACATCAACTGGCAGAGAGGAATGAAGAACTTGGTCTGATGTATTCCATGGCTACGGCGGTCAGTTCTTCCATGGATTTGGACCGTCTGCTGGAGGTGATGCTGGACAGGGTGATGAATATCTTCCACGCCGACGCTGGTGAGATGTTCCTGCTGGAGGAAGCTGAGGGTGTTTACCGTAAAGCGATTCATCTCGGCGGGGCATCGGACGCTTTCTGGGAAATCGATCGCTTTCGGGTTGGTGAGGGGATTATTGGACAAGTAGCGCTTACAGGCAGCCCGAAGTGGACGAATGATTTGAGTGGGGATGATCAGTTTTTGCGGAAGGCGATCGTGGAGAGCGGGTATGAAACACTGGTCTGCGCACCGTTGATTGCTCCTGGAAAAGTAACAGGTGTGCTCAGCCTTGCTTTCAAAGGACGGAGACCGGTCGAAGATCGAGAGATAGGTTTGCTTGGAGCGGTTGGAGCCGGTGTGGGAATTGCAGTTGAAAACGCCAGGCTGTACCGAAGGGCACGCAGAGTCGCTGTGCTCGAGGAACGCGAACGCATCGGCATGGACCTTCACGATGGAATCATCCAATCTATATATGCCATTGGTTTGGGCATGGAATACACTCGACTTTCCTATGAAGATAAGGTGCCAGAGGCTTCTAGCCGCATGGAGCAGGCAATCGGCGGTTTGAACAAGGTCATTAGGGATATTCGAAACTATATCCTCGATTTACAACCCAGCAGGATTCGCACCGACGATCTCCCAGAAGCGCTCGGGCGGCTGGTCCGGGAGTTCAAAGCCAATACATTAATAGAAGTGGAATTGAAGGTTGACGAGGATGCACTTGAATATATCCAAGATCAACCTGCCGAAGTCCTATTCCACATCGCGCAGGAAGCGCTGGCTAATACGGCTAAACATGCGCGTGCTTCTAGAGTTGTGGTGAGCCTGCGTCAATCATCAGAAAGCGAATTGATCTTGCAGATTATCGATAATGGGCATGGCTTCGAAGTCGAAACTCAACCCGGTCTTCTCGGCCATGGGTTGTCGAATATGCACGAGCGGGCCAGGCAGCTCGGCGGCGAGCTCGAGCTTGTCTCGAGCCCCGGAGAAGGAACAACCATCACGGTGCGAATTCCTCAAGACCGGCTCACCAGCGCCACCACTCGCTCAACAACGCGGTATGAGTGATTTACCCCCTCTTCTCTAAGGACGACAATCCTCTTTTGCGTGACAGGTTACAAAATACATCAGGAAGGGTATCACTTATCGAGTCTCGGATGCCGTTCTATACTGGCGATTGAAGGGTGGTCTGAGATTAGATTGTCTGGAACCAGGCTCTATATTATCGATGAACATGTCACCGTACGATCAGCGCTGGCAGAACGTTTAGAACAGGCGGCGAACCTGCACGTCGTCGGCCATGCAGGAGATGTGGAAGAGGTAATGCGGGACGTCGGAGAGTTGCAGCCCGATATCGTCCTGCTCGAGGTCAAGCGGAAGGATGGGATGGGGTTAGAAATCCTCCGTTCGATTGTAGCGATGGATTGTTCCCCGCGTTTAGCTGTATTGACGAGCTACCCGACGAAGTGGGAAGAGGATGCTGCACTGCGCGCCGGCGCGGTTTGCTATATGATGAAGGACATCGACTCAGAAGAACTAATCCGTATGATTGAGTGGTGTGCAAAAAAATAAACATTCCTATTGTCGAGTTGTATTCAGGGACTGTCCATAACGTAGCTTTGGATAGCCCCTTTTAATATTATCCTTATTCAAATTGTAATTGGCGATTGATCATGAAGTATTCGCTGGTTTATGAGCGCATTTGAGAGATGCTTCTTTTGAGTCGGGGGAGGGGAAAAGGCTCGGAGAGGTAGAAAAAACGCACTCGAGAACAGTCCCGAGCGCGAGATGTGAAGCATGGTGCCCCCACGGAGATTCGAACTCCGGTCTTAGCCTTGAAAGGGCTACGTCCTGGTCCCCTAGACGATGGGGGCATCGAGCCGCATTGTACCATTCACGAGAGTTGGCGGTCAACGCTTCGTGCGGCGGCGCTTGGGTTTGCCCTTGAAGGATGGCACCGTGATCGGAGCGATTTTCACCAAACGATGGTCCATCAGCCGCGCCCGTAAGCGAGGGTCGATCTCCTCGAGCGCGTCAGCTGTAGTGATCACCGTTGGCAGCTCCGCGTTGTAGCGGTAATTGTAAAGCTGATAGAGCTTTTCCTGAACCCATGGCTTTGCCGCTTGCGAGCCAAGATCGTCAAGCACGAGGAGAGGGGCGGTACGAATCTCCTCGAAGCGTCGATCGTAGGAGGTATCACTGGCCGGGTTGAAGGTCGCCCGCAGGTGATCGAGCATGTCCGGCACAACCACGAAAATAACCGGAAACCCCTGACTGGCGTGGTAGTTGGCGATGGCGGAGGCCAGGTGCGTTTTCCCGCATCCGTATGTGCCCATGAGGATCAACCACCCTTTGGGATCCTCGGCGAAAGATTGGGCGGCTTTGAAAGCCCCATCGAGGGTCTTTAAATCCTTAGCCGGGAGCTTCTCCTCCCCCCTCAAACTGAATGTACCGAAAGTCTGGTGACCGTGAAGGACGAGAGACGAGAGTTCGTGCTGGCCGGTGTCGTCGACCGGGCGACGAAAGTCTGGCGCGTGGATCTGCACATAGCTGACGAGCTCCGGATCGGAGAGGCGTGAGCGCATACGACCCTCAATCTCCTCGATGGCGAGGTTCGTCGTCACGACCAAGGGCAGTTGGTTGATATAGCGGAAGTTCAAAATCTGGAAGAGCTTCTCTCGCGCCCAAGGTGTTGCGTTTTGCGTCCCGAAATCGTCAAGGATGAGAAGCGGAGCTGAGCGGATTTGCTCGAAGCGGTCTTCAAAGGTGACATCCTCATCTGAGTAAGAGAAACGAAGTTGATCGAGCAGGTCAGGTACTGTTAGGAAGAGCGTAGGGATGCCGATCCCCACTGCGTTGTTGGCAACCGCCGCGGCTAGATGTGTCTTCCCACACCCGTACCCACCCCGGATCAGAAGCCATCCTTTTACCTGCTCTGAGAATGTATGGGCTTGGTTGAATGCCCTTTCAAGCGATTCCTGCTGCTGGGGACCCAGCCCCACTCGACCATGTGGGTTGAAAGAATCGAAAGTGAGGTGTTGAAGCTCTTCGAGTTGACTCATTTGGAACAGCCGTGCATGCATTCGCGCGCGCACATCTACCTGTCTGCAAGTGCAAATCTGGAGGCGGCCAAAATCCGGATGATCAATGGGGAGGTCTGCGCGCAAATAACCCTGACCCTGGCAGTGAGGGCATTCCGGGTCACCTAATAAGTGCTTTGGCCTTGAGGAATTCATAGTAGTATTTGCCTGTCTACGTGTCCTCGTACTCGGCGAAGTCTCCTTCGACATAGCGGCGGCGAGCCTTTTCAGTGTCTCCTCGATCTTTTCGCTCATCCTTGCCTCTATTGTGCCAATCCTCCAGGATAGCTTCAATATAGCGCCACTTGCGGACGTTGTTCGTCACTGCGATGCGGACTGCGTCTTCAATCCAAGCAGCCGGATACTCGTTTTCCGCCTCGCGCAGCTGCTCGGCGATCAGCGGTGTCAGTGGGCCGATGTTCTGTTCATAGAGAGTATAGATGTTGGGCCGCTCAAGGGCTAGAGAGATAGGGGCTTCTGGATCCCCGCTGGGCTGCCAATCCCCTGCTTCTATTGAAGCGACCGCTGCCCGCCCTTTGGGGCTGTTGAGAAAGAAATAGCTGTCCTGTCCCTGCTCGAATTCGACCTTCACCTTCAGGAAGGTCCCACGAGCGACCGCCCGGTCCAGCGCATCGACCAGCGTCTCCAATGGTGTCATATTCTCGGGTTTCAGCCCCTCCATCAGCAATTGATCGGCAGCCATCTCCTCCAGGCTGATATAACGAAAACGACCTTCCTTCTGGGTCAGAGCCCAAAAAGCGTAAATTGTGACCTTAAACTCGCCGAGGTGATCGATCCTTGGGAGGAGTTCGCTAAAGAAGGTGTTGGGAATAGGGGTGAGGGGGAGGCTCCCCTCTGGAAACCCGGTGAAACTGTCGGTTTTATTCATCGTATTCGTTTATTGGGCAAGGGATGACTCTGTGCACTCACATGCCTGCGGCTGGATCGACCTGGCGCGTCGCCGCATTCTCGAACTTCGCCAGCGACTGGCGGAAAACGAGTTCCACACTCCCGACAGGTCCATTCCGATGCTTAGCAACGATAATCTCGGCGATGTTCTGTTTTAGTGTATCGTCCTCATATTGATCGGGACGGTAAATGAACATCACAACATCGGCGTCCTGTTCGAGGCTCCCTGATTCACGCAGGTCGGAAAGGATTGGGCGAGGCGGACGCCGGGATTCTACGGCCCGTGACAATTGCGCAGCCGCCAGCACGGGCACGTTTAGCTCACGGGCCAGACCTTTCAGGTTCCGTGAGATATAGGAAACCTCCTGAACGCGGTTGTCAATCCTGGAATCTCCCGCCATCAACTGGAGGTAGTCCACGATAATCAGGTCCAGCCCGATTTCCATATGCAGCCTGCGGCACTTGGTCCTCAACTGCAGAGGGGTGATAGCCGGGGTATCGTCCAGATAAATGTGCGTATCGCTTAGCGCACTGACGGCTTGCGTAAAGAGCGGCCATTCGTCATCGCGAAGGTTTGCAAGACGCAAGCGCTGCGAGTCGATCGAGGTTTCCTGAGAGAGTAGTCGTTGTACGAGTTGCTCGTTTGACATTTCCAGTGAGAACAAAGCCACATGTTTCTTATGGATCTGGCTGGCGTTCTTCGCTGCCGATATGCAGAAGCCTGATTTCCCTTGCCCCGGTCGGCCGGCGATGATCAATAAGTCACTCGACTGCAGACCGCCAAGAAGACGATCGAGGTCAATGAAACCGGTCGGCACACCGATTGTTTCATCCTGGTGTCGGGCAAGGTAATCGATGCGATCGTAATAGGAGCTAAGAACGCGTTTGATCGGCTGCAAATGGCGTGTGAGGCGACGCTCGCTCACTCCGAAAATTGATTGCTCAGATTCATTAACGACATCGTCAATAGTTGTCGCGCTTTGATACGCAAGACGTGCGATTTGAGCAGCTGCGCCAAGGAGCCGGCGCCGGGTGGCAGTCTCTTCCACCACGCGCGCATATGCCTCGGCGTGCAGGGATGATGGAACATTGTTAATCAATGTTGTCAGATATGCTGGACCCCCGACCTCGTCCAGGCGGCCTTGGCGTTCCAATTCCTCGGATGCAGTAAGGATGTCTACCGGTAGGCGCTGTTCCTGCAGACTGGTGAACGCTTCCCATATCCACTGGTTGCGATGCAGGAAGAAATCTTCGCCTGAGAGGAAGTGAGCGACGTCGAAATAAACCTCCGGGTTGACCAACACGGATCCAAGCAACGCCTCTTCTGCTTGGCGGTCGTGCGGCATCTCTTGAGTCGGACGACCATCGCCTGATGGTGGAATGCTCCGGGGTGGTTGTGGTTGATCACTCATATTATTCGACAATTACTCGTGTGCATCATGGAGAATTACCGGATGCGCTCTGCCGCTGGATGCGTAGTCGTGAAGGATAGAACCGAGCGCATTTAAAGCCGATGAACTGGCCTATTCTTTATCGTCATCTTCGGTGGTCTCGAGGTCATCGAGATTTAGTGTCTCTACGAAATCCTTAAATACGTCCAGGCGTTCATCGGGTTCCCCTTCGACCTCTTCCCCTTCGATATTCTCTTCGGGAATAGACGCGGCATCGTTCATGACATCTTCAGCGATGAAAACGGGAACATGAGCGCGAACCGCGAGGGCGATGGCGTCTGATGGGCGTGAATCGATGGACATTTCGCGACCATCAATCGTCAGGATGATTCGGGCGTAAAAGACATCATCACGGAGATCGGTGATATTAACTTGAATAATTTCAGCGCCAAGTTCTTGCAGGATATTGCGAAGCAAATCATGCGTTAAAGGTCGGGTGACTTCTACTTCCTGCAGGCTGAGTGTGATTGCCTCAGCTTCGTAGGGACCAATCCAGATGGGCAGGAATCGCTCAGAATTTCGCTCCTTCAGGATAACGATTCGCTGTTGAGACATCAAGCTGACCCGAATGCTGTCGATCTCGACTTCAACCATCCACCAAGCCTCCAAATCAACCAATTCTCGTCGACGTGGCGATTATAACATGGGTGCAGATAGAGCACGTTACTGCTGAACGTGCTCTTGTCGATGAGTTCTGCTAAGATTGTGCGTGGAATTCCATCATCAGAGACGAACGGAGTCAACTATATGTTTGAGGGTCTCTTATCACCCCGTGGAGTCGCCGTCATCGGCGCCTCCCAGAATCCCAACAAACTGGGCTATGGAGTCGCCCGCAATCTAGTCGTTTCAGGATACCCTGGTGCGATTCACTTTGTGAATCCGGGCGGTGGATACCTTTTTGACCGGCCGCTCTATCCCGGTGTAGAGAGCGTTCCCGATCCGGTGGACCTGGCTGTGATTATGATCCCGGCACAGTCGGTGCCAGAGGTGTTGGAGGCCTGCGGCAGGCGGGGGATTGGCTTCGCGATCGTGGGATCAGGCGGGTTTGGTGAAACTGGTGAGGATGGGATTCGTCTCGAGCAACGGTGTATGGAGATCGCCCAGTCCTTTGGCATCCGTGTTTTAGGACCGAACTGTATCGGTTATCTGGATACACATCTTCCTATTGATACGAGTTTCCTGCCGCTTCCAGGACCCATTAAGGGTGATATCGCCTTTTTGTCACACTCGGGAGCCATTTGCGAATCGGTGATCGACTGGGCGCGTGGTCAGGGGTTTGGGTTGTCCCGATTATTGAGTTTGGGCAATCAAATGGATTTAAATGAAGGAGATCTCCTGCCGCCGACAGCCGCGGACCCGAATACACGTGTTGTCGCCATGTATCTTGAGGGGGTTGGGGATGGAGCGAATTTCATTGAGCAAGCGAGGAAGGTTACAAGGGATGTACCGGTTGTGGCAATTAAAGTTGGACGCTCTGAGGGGGGACGTGCAGCGGTAGTATCTCACACCGGTGCGCTTGCCGGGCGTGATGTCGCCTTCGACGCGGCTTTTCGTAAGGCAGGGGTGATACGAGCCCGGCACAGTGAAGAGATGTTCGACTGGGCGAGAGCTCTGGCATGGTGTCAACCACCTTCGGGCCCGAATATGGCTGTGCTAACCAACGCGGGCGGACCGGGCGTTATCGCTGCGGATGCGCTGGATGATAACGGTTTACGGCTGGCGAGGCTGGCTGACCACACCCGGGAGAAATTGGAGGCGTTTCTTCCTTCGGCGGCCAGTTTGACCAATCCGGTCGACATGCTAGCGGGGGCAGGACCGCGCGAGTACGCCGACAGCTTGCGTCTGCTGCTGGCGGATGATGGTGTGGATGGAATCATCGTGATCCTGCCGCCTCCACCCATGACGACAGCAGCGGAAGTCGCAGGCGCAATCATTCCGGTGATCCAGTCAGCGACGAAACCTATTGTGATCGCGTTGATGGGTGAGGAGCTTATCGCCCATGCCGCTCGGCTCTTCAGGGGTGCACACATTCCTGATTATCGATTTCCGGAGCGTGCAGCCTCTGCATTGCGTGTGCTCTACGAACGATCAATCCAACTCAGAAGGCCATCGGAAAATGTGGTCGTGTTCGACGATGTCAAGCAAGAAGAAGTGGAGTCTATTTTGAAAGAAGCAAGTGTCGGGAAGGAGGGATTCGTAACCGCGGATATCTCGGCGAGGATCGTAAACGCGTACGGGATCCATATCCCGGAACACCGCAACGCAACCAATGCCGAGGACGCCGAGAGTGCCGCCGAGGAGATTGGTTTCCCCGTGGCGCTCAAAGCGGATTCAGTTGACCTTACACATAAATCCGATGCTGGAGCAGTCTCGCTGGATTTAAAAGATGTTCCAGAGGTGGTTGAAGCCTATCGTTCTGTTTTGCGCCGTGTACGGAGTTCGGTTCCGCGCGTCGAGGTGCAAGGAGTTATGGTGCAGGCCTATGTCCCTAGAGGGCAGGATGTGATCGTCGGTTTTGTGCGCGACCTACAATTTGGACCTCTATTGATATTCGGCGCCGGGGGGACGGAGGTCGAGCTATTGGAGGATGTCTCCTTCGCTCTCGCTCCATTGAGCCGCACCGAGGCGGAGGCTATGGTCAATAAGACATGGGTTGGTAGACGCCTGCGCGGCTATCGAAGCACTCCAGCCGCAGATCGAGAAGCGGTAATAGAAAGCCTTCTCCGAATCAGTCAATTGGCGCTTGAGAACCCTCAAGTAGCAGAACTTGAAATTAACCCTCTCCGTGCTCAGGATGTGGGAAGTGGTGCGCAGGCAATCGATGTCCGCTTGCGCTTGCATGGATGAATGCCCACGCATGCATTGCTGCGTGGTTATGGCGCCAGAGTATTTAGAGTTATCGATAACCTTAATAAATGTGGTTCGTCAACGTGGGCTTTTATAGCAAATAGCGTTTCTATAGCAGCTTTCAATCCGCCTTTCTCTCAATTTCTATATGGATGGAGATTTTTAAGAGGTGGATGTTCCTTGAGGAGTAATAAGGGGAACACAGGCTCTTTTTGATCCTTTGGGATAGGTCCTATCGATCTTCCAGTTGAATCAATACTAAGGCTTTGGCGATCTCGGCAGCTACGTGTGCATTATTGCGGAGGAGCGCCAGGTTCGCGTGCAGGGTTGCACCTTCTGTAATCTCCGCCAGGCGAGATAGAAGGAATGGAGTAAGTTTATTTCCGCGTATGGTTTGTTCTTGAGCTTCCTGCTCAATTTGCTTTAGAGCTGAGTTAAGTCGTATTGCTGGGATCGCGGCGCCTTCGGGGCAAGGTACACAGATCAGGATGCCTGAACTCCGTGTTTCCCAGATCGCCCGCACTAAAGCTGCTATCTCACCAACAGTGTCCGCCCGGAAGTGGATCGGCAAATCGCTCTCTCTAGTAAAAAAAGCTGGGAACGTATCCGTTTGCCAGCCGATGACAGGTACGCTAAAAGTCTCCAACCACTCGAGTGTTCTGGGTAGATCCAGGATTGATTTCGCACCTGAACAGACCACTGCAACAGGTGTACGTGCAAGTTCGGTTAAGTCAGCCGATATATCCCCGCTTGGTCCGTGGTGCACTCCACCGATCCCGCCTGTAGCGAACACTGGAATTCCAGCTTTATTTGCTAAAAACATTGTCGCTGCTACAGTCGTACCCCCACTTAAGCGTGATGCCCGTGCGAAACCAATGTCTCGTACGCTGATTTTTACGCTATCGGTATCTAAAGCGAGCCGTTCTAGATCCTTTTTCGATAAACCAATGTGAACTTCACCCTTCAACAGAGCGATTGTGGCTGGAACCACGCCAACTTGGCGAACTTCTTTCTCCATCTGTCGGGCGAGTTCAAAATTAACCGGTCGCGGGAGTCCGTGAGTGATCACGGTAGATTCAAGAACCACGATCGCCTTACCTTCGGCGAGAGCGTCTGAGACTTCGGGTTGAAAGATGATCCATTCAGGAATTGGCGGCATCATCTTCGCTCATCGTAAAGCCGGTCGAGAGATAAGTCCGCAGCGACTGTCCCGGGTGAGCGCAGGGTGAGAGTAGCTGCGGATACTCCGAGGCGAATGGCTTCATCCAATGGGATCTTGTTCAACAACGCGAAAATCACTGCCGCAGAGAGAGCATCACCAGCACCTGTGGGATCCACAATCTCGGTCTTTAGCGCAGGCACATGACCGCTGCCGTCCGCGGTCGCATAACCAACGCCGAATTCCGCCATTGTGATCAAGGCAATGTCAATGCCTTCAGCAACCAGATGCCGGGCGGCATCGATCGCGCTGTTGTGGTCTGCATGCGGGACAGACATAGGGCAGAGAGCCTCTGCCTCGGCTTCATTTGCCGTTATCAACCATAGACGATCGAGGTAGGGAGCGAGGATAGGGGCAAGGTTGACAGAGGTCGTGTCAGCCGCAAGAGGTACTCGCGAGCGGTGGGCTATCGAGATAGCCGTTCGAAGTGTATTCTCGGGGAGATTAGCATCGATGAAGACTGCAGATGCTTGCTTAAACAACTTTCGGCGTTCACGTAAATGTTCTGGATGGATAGCTGCAGTCACACGCATATCGTCCATGCCTAAATGAAGATTCCCATCCGGGTCGAGGATTGCCAGATATGTCCCCGTGTTCTGACCTTTGATGACTAGGCTGTTCTCGATATTAACCCCGGCGGCTGCTGTTTGCTCCAGGAGCTGGCTTCCCTGTTCGTCGGCGCCCACTGCGGTGATCAAGATCACATCGGTACCAAGACGAGCGAGGTTCTCAGCGACATTGCGGGCTACACCGCCCATTGAAACACGCAACTTCCCCGGATTGGATGTTCCTGGCTTAAGGTTGATTTCTGCCCGTCCAACCAGATCCAGTCCAGCGGAGCCGATCACAAGCACTGGTCCTTCGTTCGCTGGAGTCTCCATCATCGAGCATCATCTCCCAGGACCTTCGGTTCAAGTACACCCTTAATGTACTCCAGGGAGCGTTGAACTTCCGGTTTCCGTTTGCTGTCAACATCGATCTCCAGGCGTTTCTCCATCCGTTGGAGTTGGTTGAATATCATCGCCAGGAGTTCGTAGCTGCGGTGCTCCACAGGAAGGTCTCCATAACGCCATGTCTGGATCCAGGATTGAAGAAGTTCTGATGTGACTTCCCGGTATCGGAGAGCCCTTTGGCGCTCGAGGTACTCGGGCGATCTATATAATTGGAGGCGTTGGTAATCACGCCAGGTTGTCATCAGTGTATGACCAGGACCCAATTGCCCACCAGCATCTTCCTGGACGCTCACCGGGATCTCCCAGGTTCCTACCCCTACCCAAACCAGCTCCAAGCCTTGCTTTCGTAACCGTTCACTCAGTACCTCAGTATGGAAATGCTCGGTCAATTCCCGGCGAGGGATGTGGACGTTCCGGATACTTTCAACAGCCGTTCCCTGTTCGGTGTGTTGTTTTACCGTCGAACGATAGGGCTGGAGGGCGAGGAATTCTTCAAGGGTATGGTGAGCGATGAAATCAATCATCTCGTGACGAAGAACGTATGCCAGGGCCTGATCCGGGTTGCGTGTCTTACCTTCCACAACCGGTTGGCCGTAAACAAGGCGGCGAACGCTTTCCTCGGTGAATGGATAAGGGGATTTTAAGCTTCGTTCTTTATCCGCACTGTAGACTCGGAAGAGCATTTGTGCATCACGTGCATAAGCCAGAATCCCGTCGCGGGTCACGGTGCGGATTTCATCGACTTTTACTAAACGATCTCGTAGGTCAACAACTTCACGTAAACGTTCAAATCCCTGGATGAAGTACGTGGAACGCGCAGGAGTTGGTGTTGAAGGATCAACCTCGCGTTGGGCTGGATCGATCTCGTCTTCCGCGAGACCGTAAACTTTGGGTGTGCCGTCAATGGCCTCTGATGTTACTGCGTAACCAAGGTGGGTCTGGATGAATCCGGGTCCCCCAATTCGCTTGATCGGATTAGTGGGATTGAGCTGTTCGACATCCCCTCGATCGATCTTCAGGCGAGGGAAGTACCATCCGAACAAGGATGCGAGAATATAGCGGATAGCGATCCATAGCGATTCAAGCTCAAAAAGGTCGGCCAGGTATCTACTGCTCAAGATGATCCCGAAACTGAGACCGAACAAGACTGGAATGAGATAAAGAATGACCTGCGGGTTAAGGAAGGTGCTAATGATGTTGAGGATGGGGTACAGGAAGGGGGGTAGTGATTGGATTAGGGGGAATGGGATTTGGCCAGGAAAGTCGAAGGCGACGATCAGGACTAACCAGAACAGGGTGAAGAGAGTACCTGTTAGGAAAAGACGGATCATTGATGCGGTGAGATCTCTTCCGAGAATGAGTTGGACAGCGCTCCTCGATGTCGCTTTTGATATTTCTATAAGCCGGTCCAAAGTGGAGTTTTTCATGCCACCATCCATCTGTATGACAACCCTTATTCCCTTCCTGTGATTCTGCTGACGATTTGGTCCAGTTCATGAACCATCTCGCTGCTCTCAGGCAGCTTATCATCCTGCCCATAGATCTGGAGGGCATCCGTGAGAATCAGCGAGAGTGTTTCTGTTAAACCCGGGTGGTTACCCGCTTCGAGCTGGTCACGGAGAGTGGAAGTTAATTCATGGAATAGAAGATCGTTTGCTTCAAATTCGCCCAAATTGCGATTTTTTCGAAGTCGATCGGTCGCTTCCCGCAGGGCTTCCTGAACTTCGCCTGTCCAGGATTCGCGCCATTGCAAGTTGCGCTCATTTTGAATTTCAGGGGGCAACCGCAAATCTGTCACTTTCAAGTCAAGCACACGGATACCACGTGAAGTGAGAATCTCTAACTCGCGGGCTGCATCTGGACTCTCTCCATCTTGCGCTGGTGAAGCGGTGTCCATTGAAGGGACCAATCGTGCGTGGATGGCGCCGGCAATTTGCTTCAGCGGGGGAGTGCGATCTTTATCAGTCTCAATCAGGGCGTTGAGTGTCCACTGTTTAATTTCCTCACGCCAGAGGTCAATAAAGAGAAGCAGCGGCAAATCCTTCCATGAAACATCCTCGTACTCACCGAAGACATGCCCATAGACAGCCCGCTCGATTGCCTTCAGGTTGACCTCATAAGGAGCTGCGTCAGCTGTTCGCCCTTCCCGCGGTTCAAGCAGGTGACCGGGGTCGATCATAAATGTGATGGACAGATCCGCGGAGACGGGAATTCCATCTTGTGTGACCGCCAGCGAACTGATGCTCTCTGGGGCGTGATCCTTACCGGGAGTGGGGGGAGAACCCTGTATATGTAATTCCTGGCGGCGTAAGTCGATCGCCTCCGCCAGCCATTCACCGGGTTCTGTGAATACGATTCCGGGTCCGACAGCACGTGTGAATGCCGTATCCGTTCTCAAGACCCCCGCACTTGCGTAATCGATGAGGATGACACCGGAGCCCCTTCGTGTACGTTCACCGAGAGCCTCGATAACCGCTCCGTCGCGAACGAAGGAGACCGGTCCGCGTTCACCCAGAGCATGCCCGAGCAGACGGATAAAGGTATCAAAGCGTTCTTGGATGGAACTAACAGGCAGGATGAATTGAGCCATAAGCGCGAGAAATGGGATCAATGTTATCAGGGCTAAGTCTAGTAGAATAAGAACGGAACGCAGTGTTGCTGTTTCCTCTTCAGGGCTAACAAATTGTATGTGAACTGCTAGCCAGGTGAGGAGGATGGTCAATCTTAACGCAGCGAGTAGTGTTCCCCCGGGACCGGCTGTAGAGGAAAACGAGAATCGTAAAGTGAATGCAATCAAGCTGAGGAGTGCCGGTATTGCCAGGAGCGGGACGAGCGTGGATACCAGCTTCGGAAATTGAGGATCCACGACTCGGCCAAACAGCAACACGGTAATGGTGACCGCAAGCAGCGTGCAGACAAACAATATGAAGAAGGGGCGCCTATGGAGGGATACTTTTTCCATCGCATCGAGATTGTATCCTAAAGGGGTTTCAAGGCAAACTCATCAGTGACTCATTCGAGTTCAGGTTGCAGCTTGTCAAGAGGCGTTATTGGCGATAATGTAGAGGCTGTTGGAACCGAAAGCTAACTGGAGTGGATATGGTTACAAGACAATCAGAGTTGATACGAGTATTGGAAACAATAGCCGAGGAGCTCCCAGACCCACTCTGGGTTGCCTTGGTGGATGATGATGGTTTGTTGGTGGCTTGTGTTCCATCTCAGCCACCTGTGAATGTCGATCAGATCTCCGCAATGACGGCCGCTTTAGCCCTTACCGCCATTCGGGTTCTGGGAGAAATTGAGGCGGCGGAGTTTCGTTATTCCAGTGTTACCGGTTCAGATCGTCAATTGCTCCTGGTTGCCCTGGATGGAAAACGGTTTCTCTCCATTGGTTTGGGTCCTGACGTTGCTGTGCAAACCGCATTTCGACCGCTAAGCCGCCGGGTGGCAGAGTTATTGAAGATCTTGAAGATGAGGTTTTCTGCATCCTGATCCTTCATGTGGACCGACCCAAAATAGCAGTTCCTTACAGGTAAAGATTGTCAGTAATTTTAGAAACGGTCGCACATTTTTGTGTACCCTTCCAGTTCACTTCTACGAGCAGCAACCCATCCACGAAGCGCCATTCCACATCCCTACGGATCACGAGATTATATTTCCTCTTGGTTTAACGGCTCACGACTCTGAAGATATTTAATCGCATGACTAGTCCCGGAGAAGGAGTATTGCACCCCTCTGTGTTCATAAGCGTCAACGGACGCACCCTTGAAAACAGGATTTTGGCTGCATTTTCGATCGCGGATGGCATCCCTGTCGTTCTCTATAATTCAACACGGAAGCCTTATTAGTTAACAACAAGATTTAGTGATATTCCTATCAGTGGATTATTCTCTCACCGGAATGACGATTGAATTTACTCCTGATTGAGCCTATGATTGAGTGCATATAGCGGCTTGAATGGATTCCACCGTAGAAGGTGAGGGCGAACATGAGCGATGAGAATTTCCCATCCGAGTTTGATCCTGCTCCCCCGCAAACATTCGCGGCTGATCATGGGCCTGCTCCCGCCTGTGAGATATGCGGGCGCCAAGATGAGACGCTGCGTCTGGTCGCCCTGCCCTTCGTTGTCAGCCTGGTCGTTGTAACCTTCCGCAGGTCTTGGACAGGATTGTGGTGTTCGAGGCATCGAAACGAACGCCGCATCCTGGCTGGTTTGATCACTGCGCTGGCTGGCTGGGTTGGGATCCCGTGGGGTTTTATTTATACACCGATGGCGCTAATAAATTTAGCGAGAGGGGGAAATCAACCGGTAGATGAGAATGTCCACCTTCTAACGCAACTTGCCGAAGAGACGCTTAAAACTGGAGACCCGCATAGCGCGATCCGGATTCTGGAAGAGGCGCTCAAGCTGAAAGATGACACAACGATCCGTCAGCAGCTCCAAGAGCTATACAGTCGCTATCCGCTCTCGATCACCAAACCCCCGCCCATCCCACCATGGCCATTTATTCTCGGCCTGGGTTCCAGCGCAGTAATCGGACTTTCAATTGGTCTGCTAGATTCCTTCATCACTGCTCTCATGAGCATGGTCCTCGGCGTTGAGGTTAATATAATCCTGGCGATTCTAAGTTGGGCTCCGTTAGTTGCATTGATCTTCCTTGGCGGGATTGTTCTTTCTGCGGTCTTGCGCAGGGTGATTGAAAAAACCCGACTTGAAGAGATGATGCTCTCCTTGATTTTCGCCGTCGTCGCCGCACTCCTCGCGTTCTATGGAATACCGCAAGGTCGTTTGTTCGGTGATTATCTCGGGGCAGTCTTCGGCGGGTTACAGTTTGACTCAGCGATCGATTTCATTCTCACGACCGGTGAAGTGTTCACCCAGGGAGGAGTTTGGTATCTGCTCGATTCGATGCAATCAGGTTGGCTGACTGACTGGATTTACTTAGGCATACTAATTGCAGGTGCAGCCTATTTTCTCTGGACAAGTCTGTCCTCCGTGCGCGAAAGCGTCCACTGGCTGGTGCGCCTCGACCTGTTACAAGGTGAAACGGCGCTTGAAGAAGAGGGATCCACACTCACTGTCTGGGGTTCGATCGCCGGGGTTGTCGTTGGCGTGTTGTTGTTAGCGGCTCTGTTTGGTGGGGGAAGAGGCCTTACATTGCGGGGGAATCCGGAGGCGGTTGCCCATCTTGAGCAGGGTGATTTACTCCTCGCACAAGGCGATTTAGATGGTGCGGCGGTGGAATTCCAAAGCGCGATCCAATCAGCCCCCCATCTTCCCGGACCGCATTCGAGCCTGGGTTGGGTCTTGTACTCGATGGGCGATCTAGAGGGGGCGGTTTACGAATTTGAGGAAGCGCGTCGAATCGACAATACATGGGCTGATCCGGTTCTAGGATTGGGTTATTCCTATCTCAGCCAGAACGAGATTGAGGCTGCTCGAAGGGAATTCGAG
>Ga0307420_1000184_pt1 | contig 30134 bp, 23 predicted proteins | sample SalMarWE160240MG_2_FD_202167 | JGI IMG/M metagenome (GOLD analysis project Ga0307420, IMG submission 202167) | Salt marsh sediment microbial communities from the Plum Island Ecosystem LTER, Massachusetts, United States - WE1602-40 | ecosystem: Environmental > Aquatic > Marine > Intertidal zone >... | reverse complement strand
GAAATTTGTAACGGCCTAAGTAACAAAGAGATCGCTGACAAACTCTTCATAAGCCTCCAGACAGTTAAGGATCATACTCACAGGATCTACATTAAAACAAATGTGAGGAGCAGGGTGCAGTTGATAAACCTGGTGAAGGAGGAAGTGACTCCCGGGTAGCTAACCCCCGACTGAAAGTCGGGAGGGGTTGGGGATTGAGGGGTTGAGGGTCAGAATTCCATAAATACTATAACCTGTCCTTTTTCGAATTTCAATTCAAAATAAATCCCGGTTGCCTCATTCAAAGTAGCCTCCCACCAGTTCTTAAGTTTCCTTCTGTTCAATGGATACAACAATCCTGATGAAGTTATTTCTGTCTCAGGACTTATAGAAAAGATGGAAATCTGCTGCCCGGGTGAAGATTCAAATCTTCCGCTTTTAGTAACAGGACAAAAAATACCCGTATCAGTGATCATCTTAACATTAATGAACTGTGCATATTCCGTAAGCAGTGAGATATTACCGACAGTATGATCTTCACGTTTCCCTGTTGCGCCAAGGATCACAATATCATCATAACCTCTTTCAGAACACCATTTTACTGCTTTGGTCAGATCATTGGTTTCCTGTTCAGTATCTTTAAAGATCCTGTCGTTGTATTTATTAAGAATCCCGGTGTTCAACGAATCACAATCGCCGACAATTGCAAGTGGCTCAAGTCCGAAATCGATAAGTGACTCAGCGGCACCGTCACAGCAAATCAGTCGTGAGGCATTTTTTAGAATAGTGAGCGGAATTTCATGCGACGGGAAACTTCCGTCTGCCAATATTACAGTATCCATCAGATTTCATTCTTTTATCCATGAAATATACAAATAATATCGATTATTCATCATTCTACCTACCTTTCATCCTTATTAAATATGCAACTGTTATGAATGAAATTCCGTAAAAAGGGAAGGAGATTCCTCATTTCCTTACAGTGACCGTTTCCATGCCCTCAACCCGGCAAATGACATTGCAAAATATATTAAATAGAGTATTACCGTAGGATAAAGGCCCCTGGTAATAAACAGTATCACTGAAGCAGCATTAACAATGATCCACAGATACCAGTGTTCATATATCTTTCTGGCAAGCATCCATGTGGCAATTATTGAAAGAGATGTTATGAATGAATCCCACCCGGGCACCGGTGAATCGGTAAGCTTGTCAAGAACAAGCCACATAACGGTGAACAATGCAGAAAAAACTACTGTAAGAATTATTCCCGTCCTGATTCTTAACCTCGACACCTGAAGCACCCCACTACTCGCAGTCCCACTCTCACTCTTACTTACCTCTGTTTGCCTGCCGCCTCTCAACCACCAGTACCACCCCAGCACACTGATTACCAGGTAATATCCCTGCAGACTCATATCTGCATAAAACTTGTTTGTGAAAAAGACGATTATATAAACTGCCGATGTAGCTATCCCCACCGGCCATAGCCATATATTTTGCCTGATCTCAAGAAAAACATAGAGAATGCCTGCTACAGCGCCAAATATCTCTATATAGTTATCTGATAGCCAGTTATATAATTCCATATAAAGACATTGACCATTAAAAAGTAAGAGCTGCTTTTACAATAAAATTAATACCAGCCTGCGGGAAATAATATGACCATGTTTTTTCATTCCCGTCTTCATACCAGTTACCACCATAGGCATTGCTTTCATATTTACTGTCCAGAATATTATTGATAAGAAGCTGAAGTACCACATCCTTAGTTTTCCGGATCACGGGTTCATAATCAATCCTAAGGTTATTCACAAAGTATGGATCTATCATTCTTTCGGAGTTCATTGTGTTATCGAAATATTGTTTCCCCACATATTTGCTGATGATGTGTATACCTGTGTTTTTATGGATTTTTATATATATATCACTGCTTCCGATAATCGAAGGAGAATATGCTATATCAACAGTTCCCAGGGTTTTACTCCTGTACTCTTCCGACCAGTCAGAAGTATTGTAATCAATATAATATTCCACAAAGTCTCTGATCTTATTGCTGCTAAGGGTAAGGTTGAAGTCCCAGCTTAAAATCTCCAGCGGCTTTAAGGAAGAGATCAGTTCAATTCCCAGGCGGTGGCTTTTCTCCACATTTGTCATTATAGTATAACCGGTGCTGCTCAGCTCTCCTGTCGGCACCAGCTGGTCTTTATAAAACATCGCATAAATATTTGCTGCAATTGAATAGTTACCACCCCTTAACCTGTAGCCCAGTTCGGTATCATAAAGAGTTTCAGGCCTGGGAGTAGCATCCGGATCACCGGCCGCCTCCTTGAAATCAGTTCTGGAGGGTTCACGATTAGCAACTGAAAATGACAGGTATGCATCCTGGTTCTGATTTACGGCTATAAACAGTCCTGCTTTGGGATTAATAAATCCGAAAGTGTGACGCTGCCCCAGTTCTTTCAGATCATCGTCAGGTCCTGACATCCTGTAATTTATATTCCGGTATTGCAGGTCGGTAAAAATAGAGATCTTATCAGTTAATAAATAATCAGCTTTACCAAAAATGCTTACCTCTCCTTTTCTTCCCGTGTTAAAGTACCATTCATGATCTTTTTCGAGGCTGCCCGAATATCTCATCCAGATAATTCTTCCATAATGATCACCTGAATAGTTATTTGCCCCACCGCCTAATGTTACTTCGATTTTGTTTTTTTTGTAACTGAGAGAATAAACCAGTCCGTAAAAATCGTTCGACATCCACTTCCTTCTGACAATGTCTGTTTCAGTAATAACAGTATCTCCTATATTTACTGCGGGAAGGCCGTAATCAGCCAGTGATACATCCTCCCTGAATTCTTCATAATAACCCTCCCCGTAAGTATAATGAAGAGCCGAGTTGAAGGTCAGGTTATTCGTAAACCTGTAGCCGTAAATAATCTGAAAGTGGTTCTGTGAGTAATTATCACTCTCATTCTCATAATACCGGATGATACCGCTTTCATCGGTGTATTCACCTGCCGGATTGTATTTTCTGTTCACCTGCAGCATATCTCCCGGGACACCCCACCAGCCTATTCCCGTATGCTCCTGCCCCAGAATTATATTCGCCTTGAGATGTGATCTCTCTGTTCTGAAAACACCATTTATGAATGCTGACCTGTGATAAGATCCTGTCCTGTCTATATAACCATCACTTTGAAGTTCGGAAAACCTGACCTGAAAAGCCAGCCGGTCAGCCAGAAGCCCCGTCCCGGCAGATATCATTTTCTTGAAGGTATTAAAAGAGCCATATAAAGTGTTTATCTGCGCAAATGGCTCATTTTCAGGATTCTTAGTCTGTATACTTACTGTGGCTCCGAAGGCTCCGGCACCGTGTGAAGAGGTTCCGACACCTCTCTGAACCTGGATATTGTCGACAGAGGATGCCAGATCAGGAAGATCGACCCAGAAAACCTGTTGTGATTCCGGATCATTCAATGGCATACCATCGATTGTGACATTTATCCTGTTTGCATCGGTACCACGTATCCTGAGGTTGGTATAGCCAATTCCGGTACCCGCTTCGGAAGTTTCAACTAGAGATGGAGTAAGAGTCAGCAGAAAGGGCAGATCCTGACCCGAATTTTGCTTTGTAATAATTTCCCTGTCAACATTCGTATAGGCCAGTGGCGATCGGCTTCCGGCCCTTGTGGCTCTTATTATTACATTCTCAGTCATAAAGGAGAGTTGTTCAAGAACAACATCCAGTATTAGCTCGCCGGAAAGATCCACTTCGTGTGTCTCAAGCATATAACCTGTAAAGGAGAAGCGCAATGAATAACTGCCATCGGTAAGATTTGTAAATGAGTAACTGCCGTTAGCAGCTGCATAGACTCCATAATAGGTTCCTTCAATCGTTATAGCGGCCCCGGCAAGTGGATTTCCCTTTGTATCTGTAACCCTGCCCCTGATCACAGATCCGTTATCATGATACCCCGATGCAAGGGATATCAACGCAAATGCTGCAAATAGCAACAGAAAAAACAACTTTTTCATTTCCTATTAATTTTAACTGTCAGGAAAATGAGGCTGCTATATTATACTGGTTACTCTGAAATTCTCTTTCCCTACGCCGGCATTACCCGGATCAGGTATTAGGGTTTGATCTCAGCCCGTAATATTAAGGCACCCCATTTTCTATGAATTCAAAGATACAACCTTTTTACCGGATTATTCAATTTTTTAATAAATTAGCAATTAAAATAGGACCCTGATGGAAGAGCTCCTTAAAAAACTTAATTACAGGGAACAAAAAAGAATTGCAGTCATAAATGCTGAGCAGCAGTTTTTACGAGCAATATCAAAAAAGCTTAAAGGTGTAATAATCGACAGTGAAATAGATCCGCGTTGTCCTTATGAATTCATGATAATATTTATCAGGAGGGCCAAAGAAGCAAGGTATTATGCCCCGCTTGCACTGCATAATCTTACAGCTGATGGGATACTATGGTTATGCAATCCAAAGAAAAGCTCCAGGCTTTTTACCTTGGGACCGGAGCGTGACAAGGGCTGGAATTCCCTGAATAACCTTGGATTTTATGGGGTCCGAATAATCTCTGTTGATGAAAACTGGTCAGCTATGCGTTTCAGGAATATCAAGTATATTAAATCAACCTCATCGAAATATCCGAAAAAAAGTTGAAGAAGTTGAATCCAAGAGAATCACTTCCCTGGAGGACTTGTTCCGCGAAACAGAAGCCTGTCCCAATAACGGGAGGTTAGGAGTGAGTTAAATGATTAAAACAACCAAAATAAATACTCCCCTCGGAGAAATGGTTGCTGCGGCTTCAGCAGACGGAATATGTCTTCTTGAATTTACTGAAGGAAGGACAGTGGCAGCTGATTATGAAAACCTTACATTCCTTTTTAAGACAAAAGTCAAACGGGGAAGCAACAAGCATATCAGGATGCTCAGGAGGCAGCTGAAAGAGTATTTTAAGGGTAAAAGAAAAGAGTTTTCACTCCCTCTTGTGATCCCGGGTACTGAATTCCAGAAGGAAGCATGGGAGGAATTAATGAAAATACCATTTGGGTGCACCAGTACTTATCTTGAGCAGGCAGAAGCAATTAATAAACCCGGTGCTTTAAGAGCAGTCGGCCACGCTAATGCTTCGAACAGAATAGCAATTATCATTCCCTGCCACAGGGTAATTGGTTCCGATGGTACTCTTGTCGGTTACGGAGGCGGATTGAAAAGAAAAAAATGGCTGCTTGAACATGAAAAAAAATATTCCGGTAAAGCCACTGACCTCGATCTCTTTTCAGATTAAATAGAATATTTTAACTACTAATACTTTTACTATGAAACCCACATCCCGCCATGGCGGGACAAATAATAATGAATATATTCCTCAACATGTGGGTTCTCCCGATAAATCGGGACAGGCTATGTGACCTTAAAAACAAAATTATTTACACATGAAAACATTTTATATCAGGAAATATCTCCTGTTCATATCACTTTTGACACTTGTCATGATACTGGCCGGATGCGCTCATAATGAAGCAGAAATTATGGAATAACCAATCCTGTCGACGTGGTTCTTGGGAAAAAGACAATCAGGAATTATAATATAAGGCTTCTGCCTGATCCCAATCCCCAACAGACTGCAGTACTAAATGAATGGTTAAAAGAATTTTAAAAACATCAGGGGCAATCAAAGCTGTACATAAAGTCAACCGGTAGTTTTTCTTCTTTTATTTCTTCTTGCTTTAATAACCAGATAGATTACGAAACCGACACCCAGAGCAATAAGAATATCACCAAGATATGGGAAAATCTTATCTCTTATTTCATACACGAAATATCCGATAACAGCAAGAATTATATTCCATATCCCGGCTCCGGCAACAGTATAAATTATGAAATTACGTATTTTCATATTTGCCAGTCCTGCAGGTATTGAGATCAGCTGACGTACGGCAGGTACAAGCCTTCCGATAAAAGTTGATGAATTCCCGTTCTTTATAAAGTAATCTTCAGCATGCATGACCTTTTTTTCTGATAAAAGAAGTATTTTCCCGACTTTCGATCCGGCCAGCTTGTAGACCAGGGGCCTTCCAAGATATTTTGCCAGGTAATAGTTGATCAAAGCGCCCGTTAATGCACCTATAGTACCGGCAATAACGACACCAAAGACGTTCATGCCACCCTGTGCCGCTTTATATGCCGCAAATGGTATCACAACCTCCGACGGAAATGGAATAAAAGAACTCTCGATGGCCATCAGCAAAGCCACCGTAAAATAATTCAGATTAGCCATATACCAATCTAATACCGGTTGAATGATATCCATCATTGCTGACAATTTAAGGTGACTAAGATAGCCAACATTTTAAAATAGATAATCCGGATCTACACAAGGTTGAAAATAAAAGGCACAATCTGATCGAGGTATAACGAATTCGTTCCTGCTTCGCTCAGTGCAAACTTCTCACTTTTTAGACTCTCAACCTCACCCACCCCGGTATCGCATTCACAAAAATTATGATCACTGATACTATTATGCAAACCGTAAGTAAAAGGTTTATCAGTTCGGGTACAAGAGTTTCAGTAACACCTAACTGGGGTATATAAATATTCTTTATGTTCAGTACTGCGGCTGTCAGTGTTGTAATACCGACGAATGTCATCGGCAGTATTGTCACCCATGCATATTTTGCCCTGCCGCGGTTAATTATAAATGATGTCCCTATTGCCAGTGCAATGGTAGCAAGCAGGGCAATAACGGAAATCTTCATGATAGAGCTAAGGTAGTCCCGGGGAGAAAGAAGAATCCATACCGGGAGAACCGATGCCGTGAGAATCACAAAATCATGAACAGCACCTGCCATCACCGCTCCGATAAGCATTCATAACTCAATACAGTTCAGTGATGAATGAATAAAACAAAATTAACATTTCCCTTCTTTTGTGCAATTCAGGTATGAGGCAAAATAATAATACAGGCTGCTTTATCGGTATTCTTGTCAATAGCTATATTCTATTTCCCCTATAATTAGTAAATTGCAATAATTATCTGCTAAATGATATATGTTTTCCCTTACAGGCTTGAATTTTAAATTACTGCTAAAATGGTTGTAGAAAAGACTTTCGATCTGCTCGACAGATATAAAAATCTCTTTTATCAAAAAGAAGATGCTTTATGTGCAAAGCAGAATGTTACATGGGTAAAGTACAGCTCAAGAGATTATATTGATTACTCATATAATTTCAGCTATGGACTTCTGGAACTCGGCCTTAAAAAGGGCGATAAAATAATTACCGTAACAAATAACCGCCCCGAATGGAATTTCGTTGATATGGGAATGGCCATGATAGGGATCATCCATGTTCCGGTATTTACATCACTCAATGCAGCTGATTATCAATATATTATCAACCACAGCGAGGCAAAGATCCTTATTGTTTCCGATAAAAAGCTGTGGAAAATCATCAGCCCTGCAATAGCTGTTTCAGACCAGTCTCCCCTGGTTTATTCTTTTGATGAAATTGAGGGAGTAAAAAACTGGACAGAGATAGTTGAAAACGGAAAGAAAAATTGTGAAAAACACAAGCTTACATTTGAATATATTAAAAGCTCTGTGCAACCCGATGATTTTACATCCCTTATATATACGTCAGGAACAACAGGTAAGGCAAAAGGAGTGATCCTTACACACAGGAATATGGTAAGCAACTTCCTTGCCGCAGCAGATGTTTTTAAGTTAAGCTCTGATGATAAGTATCTCAGCATCCTGCCGTTATGCCATGTAGGCGGAAGGCTGGGAAATTACCAGACCCAGTACAGCGGTACCGGTATTTATTATGCAGAGAATATGGGCACAATAGCTGCAAATATGGCTGAGATCAAACCGGACGGTTTTGATGCTGTACCTAGAGTCCTCGAAAAATTTTACAGCACAATAATATCAAAAGGTAACAAGCTTACGGGTATAAAGAAAAAAATCTTCTTCTGGGCCGTTAACCTGGGCCTTAAGTATAAACCCTTCGGAGAAAACGGATGGTTCTATGAAAGAAAACTAAAGATTGCCGATAAGCTGATATTCAGTAAATGGCGCGAAGCATTGGGCGGAAATGTCAGAATTGTTGGATGCGGAGGAGCCAGCCTGCAATCAAGGCTCGAAAGAATATTCTGGGCAGCAGGTATAAAAATAATTAATATGTACGGCCTCACAGAAACATCACCGATAATTACAATAAACAGGACCGAAAAGGGAATGGTGAAGCTTGGCTCGGTGGGGACGATAATCGAAGACGTTGAAGTGAAGATTGCCGATGACGGAGAGATACTTTGCAGAGGACCTAATGTTACTCCAGGTTATTATAAGGATCCTGAGCTTACAAAGGCAGCTTTCGATGATGAGGGCTGGTTCCATACGGGCGACATAGGCCATATGGAGGATGGGAAATTTCTGATGGTCACCGACAGGAAAAAAGAGATATTTAAACTGTCAAACGGGAAATTCATTGCACCACAGATAATTGAAAATATTTTTAAAGAGTCGCCGGTGATAGACCAGATAATGGTCCTGGGTGAACATGAGAAATTTGCCAGTGCACTTATTTCTCCAAATTTCAGGTATTTTGACGACTGGAAAACATCGAATAAAATCTCCTTTTCTAATAATGAAGAGCTTATTCAACACCATGATGTACAGTCATTTATCTCTTCAGAGATTGAAAAGCTTAACAAAAAACTGAGTCCGCCTGAAAAAATAAGCAGGTTCAGACTGGTAAAGGATGAATGGACACCTGTAACCGGGGAATTATCGCCTACATTGAAACTGAAGCGTCAATTTATTCTTGATAAATACAAAACGTTCGTTTCTCAGATATATATGAAATAATTCATTAACACTTTTTAATGAATCTGATAAAAGTCAGCGACAGAAAAAAAGAGAAAATGTTTCTTGATACTGCCCGGGTCATTTATAAAAATGACACTACCTGGGTGTGTCCGTTAGACAATGATATTAAAGCTGTTTTTGACCCGGAGATAAATCCTTATCACAAGCATGGAGTGGTGGAAAGGTGGGTACTGACCGATGATAGCAAAAAACTTATCGGAAGGATAGCCGCCTTTATTGATTTTAACCTGGCAAACTCATATGAACAACCAACAGGCGGTATGGGGTTTTTTGAATGTATTGATGATAAAGATGCCGCATTCCTTCTGTTTGATACGGCAAAAGAATGGCTTAAAGAAAAAGGGATGGAAGCTATGGATGGTCCCATAAACTTCGGGGAGACAGATAAATACTGGGGCCTGCTGGTAAAAGGATTCACCCACCCTTCGTTTGATGTGGTTTATAATCATTCCTATTACCAGAACCTGCTTGAATCATATGGTTTTCAGGTCTATTATAAAATGGAAGGCTTCCATCTCGATATCACCAAACCATTGCCTGACAGATTCAACAGGATTGCAGAATGGGTCTATAATAAACCCGGATACGAATTCAGGCATTTCACCTGGAAAGAACAGGAAAAGTATACAAAGGACTTTGCCGAAGTATTCAATGAAGCATGGGCATCATTCAAGGAGAATTTTGAACCTCTCGAATCTGAATATATCAGACTGACTTTGAAAAAAGCAAAACCTATTTTAGATGAAGAAATGATATGGCTGGCATACTTTGAGGGGAAACCAATAGCTATTTATCTCATGTTCCCCGATCTGAATCAGATAATTAAACATCTCAACGGGAAACTTCATTTTATTAATATTCTGAAGTTTTTATGGCTGAAGAAAAAGAAGGTGATGACCCGCGCCAGGGGTATGCTGATGGGTGTTATTCCAAAATTCCAGAAGCTGGGGATTGAATCGGCCTTCATCTTTAACCTGGTTAAAGTCTTTAAGAAGAAACCACACTATACTGAGATTGAGTTTTCATGGGTCGGCGATTTTAATCCAAAGATGAGGAAGATATTCCTTTCTGTTGGCAGTATGCCTGTAAAAAACTATATTACATACAGGTACCTCTTCGACAGGACAAAGGAATTCAAGAGATATCCCATACCAGAAGAAAGTGTGGAGTGACTAGAGTGTGAAGTACTTAGAGTTATTTCTGGAATTCTTTTCTAACTTTATGCACTTTAGTCACTTGTAACTTTAGGCACTTTAGTCACTTGTAACTTTAGGCACTTACAATGAAATATGACATTATAATTATCGGTGCAGGACTTGGAGGTCTTACTGCCGGAGCCAAGCTGGCCAGAGAAGGTAAAAAGGTTCTCGTGATTGAACAACATAGCCAGCCGGGAGGATGTGCAACTACCTTTAAAAGAGGCAATTTTACTCTTGAAGTAGGTTTGCATGAAATGGACGGGCCTTCACCACGCGATATGAAAACCAGGATCTTTAACGAACTGGATGTTTTCACTAATGTCGAATTTATAAAGGTCCCTGAATTCTACAGGTTCATTAACAATCGCTGCAGTGTTACGGTCCCTCATGAACCTGAGACGGCAATCGAAAGATTATCAGAATTATTTCCAGGAGAAACTGATGGAATCAGGATCTATTTTGATCAGCTGCTTACTCCCCCGAAAAGAACACCTGATACTGTGGAAAAGGACAAAAACGTTGCTGATTTCCTTGATACTATTATTAAAAACGAAGACCTGAAGCTGATACTTCTTGGCAACATCGGATATTTTCATGATGATCCCTGTACATTATCTCTTGCCTATTATTCGGCTGCCCAGCGAAGCTATTATACCGGTGGTGCAAGCTTTATTAAGGGAGGTTCCCAGAAATTGTCTGATCATCTGGCAGCCTATATAAAAGATCATGGAGGAGAGCTTCTTTTCAATCATATCGTCACCCGAATATTGACTGACAGCAATAAAGTAACCGGCGTTACTTATAAAAATAAAAATGATCCCGGCTCTCAGGTAATGAAAGTTATGGCCGGCGAAATAATTGCCAATAACGCCGTTCCCAATGTTGCAGTACTTCTCCCTTCTGAAAAAGGCAGGGAGCTGAATAAGGAGATAAGCACCCTGAAGACCGGTGCTTCATTGCTGACAGTGTATTTAGGTTTCAGCAAACCTCCGGGGGAACTTGGACACAATTATTATTCAACTGCTGTATTTGACAGTTCTGTGAAATCAATCAGGGATATCTACAGAAACAATAATGATGATTTTTCAAGACGCAGTTTTATTTTTGTCGACTATGGACAGCTTGACTCGGGTCTTGCTCTCGCAGGAAAGAGCGTTGGTGCAATTTGCTGCATTGATTATCTCAAGGACTGGGAAACCCTGGACAAAAAAGAATATACTTCAAAGAAGAAGCAGGTAACTGAAACACTTATCAAAAGACTTGATAAAATAATTCCCGGCATTAAAGATATTATTGAATATTCTGAAACAGGAACATCATCCACCGTAAGACGCTATACTCTTAATCCCGGAGGAGCAGTTTACGGTTTTGCTCAGACACCATCCCGGAAAACATTTGATTCATTTAAACTTCTTGATAATCTTCACTTTGCGTCGGCCTGGGGTAAAACAGGCGGAGGCTTTTCAGGGGCTATTATCGGCGGCTATCTCTCCGCATATAACATACTGAGAAAAAGGCAGGACTGAAAAAAAAATTAACAGGATACTGGCATAAATGTACGGAAGAAGGACCGGTTATCTATCTTACTTAAGTGCCGTCAGGTAAATTCATCTGCATTCGTTCAATTCTCTTTTCGACAGGCTGGTCAATGATTATCGGCACCTTTTCTTCAATTGTAATGGTAGTATCAAGGTTAAGCGCTCTGATATCCGTAATACCAATATTTCTGACAATATTGTGAAGCGTAAGAATGAAGTTCTCCCAGGTTGACAGGGAGATATCACGTGACATTATCCGGTCAATCAAAATGAATTTAAAATCGCCTTCAATATTGTATTTCTTCATGGAGGTGAAACTGCTGTTGATCTTTATTTCACCTGATTTTACAAGGTCTTCCAGTACCTCCTTAAAATAGAGGTTAACCTTTGGTGCAATTTTAAATCCAAGATAAAAATCAACCCTGATGAGGATCCCGGGGATGATCTGCGTTACCTTGTAATTAAACCTGTTGGGTTCATTCATCCTGTCGACATGTATGAACCAGTATGTATCAGCTCTCTTTGGCTGCTTATGAAATATGCTGTATATCACTTTTGACTCAACATGGTCAAGCTTGTTGGCACGTATCAGATAAACAAGGTTGGTTGCAAACTTCGGAACTGACTCATCTTTGCTCAGATCCCTGAAAATCTTGAGGTACTGGTCAAGACTGGCAAATGTAATATACCTGTTCTTTAATTTACGGCCGAAATACCAGCCAAACATTACAAGGAAACATAATGAAGCAAGCAGAATGGTAAACCATCCTCCCGATGTGAATTTATGAAGATTAGCTATCAGGAAGCTTCCCTCAACCGTTACAAGGACCATGAAAAGAAGCAATACCAGCCTGTGATTTATCCCCTTCTTCAACAAGAAATATAAAAGAAGGAGGGTTGTCATTATCTCGGCAATGTTTATGGATAACCCATAGGCGGCTGTCATATTTGCAGATTCCTTAAAAAAGATAACAGTAAAACTGCATGTTATCCAGAGGAACCAGTTTACAAAAGGCAGATAGATCTCTCCTTTTATCAATGAGGGATGAAGGATCCTTATTTTAGGCCAGAAATTCAGTGAAACCGCCTCACTGATAAGAGTATACGATCCAGTAATTATTGCCTGGCTGGCTATAATAGCTGCTGTAGTCGCCATGATAATCCCGGGAATCAGAAACCACTTCGGCATCATTTCAAAAAAAGGATTCACGAATGTACCGTTATCAATATTCATCATCAGCCATGCACCCTGTCCGAAATAGTTCAGAAGAAGAGCGACCTTAATAAATGGCCATGAAATCCTGATGTTTGCCTTGCCGCAGCGGCCAAGCTCAGCATAAAGTGCCTCAGCACCTGTTGTACACAGGAAAACTGCACCCAGCAAGACAAATCCTCCCGGATATTCGGCAAGAAACCTGTAAGCATACTCAGGACTGACAGCCCGCAGTATATCAGGATGATGGATTAATTGCGAGAAACCAATTATGGCAAGTATCAAAAACCATATAACCATTACTGGTCCGAAGGATCTCCTGAAAAAGCCGGTGCCGAACTGCTGAATGAAAAAGAGAGCCGCAAGAATTATCAGTACAATCGGAACTGCATGAATGCCAGGATTATATAGTTTTAAGCCCTCTATCGAGGATGTTATTGTGATGGCAGGTGTAAGTACCCCGTCGGCCAGAAGTGCAGCACCTCCGATCATGGTAAGAATGGCAATCCATTGAGATTTATCTTTTATCAGGGCAATAAGGGCAAAGATCCCTCCTTCTCCATTATTATCAGCCCTCATGGCAACCACTACATATTTTAATGTGGTCGATATAGTGAGAGTCCAGAAAATGCAGGAGAGACCACCGTAGATGAGCAGTTCGTTGAAATTTCCCGCACCTCCCCTGAGGATCGCTTTCATTGTATAGAGCGGACTTGTGCCAAGATCGCCAAATACTATTCCGAGAGTGATGATTGCACCGGCAAGAGAAAGCCGTTTTACATCGAGATTAAATACAGTCTTGTTCATGTATTCCCTGTAAATAGAGAAAGTGTCCAAAGTTATAAATAATTTATCTTTGTGACCGTAATATAAAGATATAAAAGCTCAGGAATATGTTCAGAAAAACTCTGGCATGTCTTATTCTCTTCTCTCTGCAGTTCTCATTGACAGGACAGCAGTCGGGTGATACAGGGAATATACTTTCATTGCTTTTCATTGGCGATATAATGGGCCACGATACTCAGATAAGGTCGGCTGAAAACGGAGAGACAGGTACCTGGGATTATAATGACGTGTTCACGTATGTAAAACCCCTGATCTCTGACGCTGATATTGCTATAGCTAACTTTGAAGTTACCCTTGCCGGTCCTCCATATAAAGGATATCCTCAGTTCAGTTCACCGGCCGCTCTGGCTGATGCCTGCAGGAATGCCGGCATAGATTACCTTGTCACAGCCAACAACCATGCGGCTGACCGTGGAAAAAACGGCATTACCGGTACCATAAACAGGCTCGACAGCCTGGGGATATCTCATACTGGAACTTTCCTTAATAAAGCCGCAAGGGATTCTCTGTATCCTCTAATGATAAGCAAAAGAGGATTTAATATAGCGCTGCTGAATTATACATACGGAACAAACAGTATAAAGGTGCAGGAACCTGTTATAGTAAATATGTTTGACAGAAACCTTATTGCGGGAGACATTGAAAAAGCAAAAAATAAAAGGGCTGATTTTATTATTCTTTTTCTTCACTGGGGAATTGAGTATGATACAATACCTTCAGAAATCCAGATTGAAATGGCCGAGTATTTCTTTTCATGCGGTGCAGACCTCATTATAGGTTCCCATCCGCACGTACTTCAGAGGATGATATGGTACAGGACAGATACAGCTTATAACAATAAGGCTGTCATCTATTCCCTGGGCAATTTTGTTTCAAATCAAAGGAAGCCCGGAACTGATGGAGGATCGATGGTAAAAATCGATCTAAGGAAAAAGGATGCTTCTGTATGCATCTCAAATGCAGGCTATTACCTGACGTGGGTATATACACCGGTTGATAACTACAGACAGAGGTTTTTTATACTTCCCTGTTCTGAATTTGAGAACAGGCCCGGATTTTTTCCGGAAAAAAAAGACTATTTGCAGATGAAGAGATTCCTGTACGACTCAAGATCATTTCTTTACAAACAAAACATAAATGTGAAAGAATACATTTTCAATGGAAACAACTGGTTGTTGAATAATTAACGGAAATTTCGAACTAATTGCTGTTGTGTCATTGTTCAGTTGTGCCGTTGCACCTTGAAATTTTTCCCACGATCCTAATATTATTTGATATTAAATCTATATTATTGCATCATAAAGATCAGAACCATGAACGACTCTATTGCCCTTCTTTCAGTCACAGCTATCTCGATCGGATTTTTGCATACGATTCTGGGGCCTGATCATTACCTGCCGTTCATAGTTCTCAGTGAAGCGAAAAAATGGACACTGAAAAAGACAATGTCCATTACATTTCTCTGTGGTATCGGTCATGTTCTGAGCTCTGTAGTTCTTGGCCTGATCGGGATAGCCGTGGGAATATCCCTGAACAGGCTTATCAACATAGAGTCATTCAGGGGAAGTATAGCCGCATGGCTGTTTATAGCTTTCGGGCTTGTTTACATGGTAATAAGTATCAGGAACCTCATTAAGAACAAAAAACACAGTCATACCCATTATCACTTAGGCAGAGAGAGGCATGAGCATGAACATGATCACCATAAGGAGCACTCCCATGTACACGATACTGATATCGTCAGAACAACTCCATGGATCCTGTTCCTGATCTTTGTTTTCGGCCCCTGTGAACCACTTATACCTATCCTGATGTACCCGGCTGCCAGAAACAATTTATCGGGTGCACTGGTGGTTTCCGTACTTTTTTCAATCGTCACTATTGCAACAATGATGTCTGTTGTACTTGCTTTTAAGTTAGGATTAAACAAACTTAACCTCAAGCCTTTGGAAAAGTACGTACACCTGATAGCTGGCAGCATGATATTTCTTTCGGGAGTTGCAATTCAGTTTCTGGGACTTTGACCATTTGTAACAACATAACATTTAAAAGAGGCATGCATAACAGGTTTGTCAGCATTAGCAGGATTTCTGGCTGTTCTGCTTTTCAAGATGATAGGCGGGGCATGATAAATTGCTTTTAAATTAGTAGCTTTGTAAAAAAGAAAAGATGAGTTTCGATTATAATACCCAGAGAAAGAGAATGGCATTGCCTGAGTATGGCAGGAATGTCCAGAAAATGGTCGATCATATCAAAACCATTGAAGACAGGGAGGAAAGAAACCGTGCCGCAAGGACAATTATCCAGATAATGGGGAATCTTAATCCTCATTTACGCGATGAAGGAGATTTCAAGCACAAGCTATGGGATCATCTTGCCCTGATTGCTAATTTTGAGCTCGATATTGACCCTCCATATCCTCCGCCTGAACCAACCACGCTGAATGAAAAACCCAACCAGATCCCATACCGGAAGGAGGATATAAGGTATCTCCACTACGGACGCATCATTGAGATGATGATCGATGCTGCATCCGAAATGAAAGATGGCAAGGAGAAAGAATATCTTACTACTCTCATTGTCAACCAGATGAAGAAAGCATATGTCACCTGGAACAGGAACCAGGTAGCTGACGAAGTTATTATTGGCGATATGATAATGTTATCCGGGGGAAAGCTTAAAATGACCGAAGGAGTAAAAATCCTGGATGTTAAAGACCTGCTGCCGCAGGTAAAAAGAAAGCCGCAGGGAAAACCTCACAGCAAACAGCAGAATAAGCAATACGGCAGGAAAAAAGGATATATCCGGCACTAATGGGGACATTTGTTGTTCAAGGCGGTAAATCCCTGAAAGGGGAAATTACTCCGCAGGGCGCTAAAAATGAAGCCCTGCAGGTTATATGTGCCACTCTCCTGACATCCGAAACCATAACAATTAACAATATTCCCGACATCAGTGATGTTAATAAGCTGATAGATCTTATTGAATGTTTGGGAGTTAAAGTTACAAGAGAGGCAAAATCGAAAATCAGCTTCAAAGCTGCAGAAATAAACCTCGATTATCTTCAATCCGACAAATACAGGGAGCAAAGTAACTGCATAAGAGGATCAATCATGATTGTGGGTCCCCTTCTTGCAAGGTTCGGCAAAGCATGTATCCCAAAACCTGGCGGTGATAAAATAGGACGCCGCCGAGTTGATACACATTTCATCGGGTTTCAGAAACTGGGAGCAGTATTTGAATTTGATACATCCGATCCCTTCTTCAGGATAGAAGCTCCTTCATTGTCAGGTACATATATACACCTTGATGAAGCATCAGTAACCGGTACTGCCAATATAATTATGGCTTCAGTTCTTGCCAGAGGCCGTACCACAATCTATAACGCAGCCTGTGAACCCTATATCCAGCAGCTTTGCAGAATGCTGGTGTCGATGGGGGCAAAAATTGATGGGATCGGATCCAATCTTCTTTTTATCGATGGAGTAACAGAGCTGGGAGGATCTACCCATAACATCCTGCCTGACATGATCGAAATCGGCTCATTTATAGGAATGGCAGCAATGACAGAATCAGAGATAACCATCAAGGATGTCTCTTACGAAAATCTTGGTATAATCCCTGATTCTTTCCGCCGGCTCGGAATAAAGCTTGAAAGATCAGGTGATGATATCTATATACCCCGCCAGGAACATTATGAGATCGAAACCTTCATCGATGGATCCATAATGACAATTGCCGATGCAATATGGCCGGGTCTGACTCCTGATCTCCTGAGTGTCTTTCTTGTTACTGCAACTCAGGCAAAGGGTGCCGTCCTTATTCATCAGAAAATGTTTGAAAGCCGGCTCTTCTTCGTTGACAAGCTTATCGATATGGGTGCCCGGATTATTCTGTGTGATCCTCACAGGGCTTCAGTAATAGGTCATGACAGACAAATTAAGCTTCGGGGCACTGTTATGTCATCCCCCGACATAAGGGCTGGTGTTGCACTGCTCATTGCCGCCCTGTCAGCTGAAGGAAAAAGCATCATACATAATATCGAACAGATAGACAGGGGATACCAGGAAATAGATATTCGGATGAATGCTCTGGGAGCGGATATAGAAAGGCTTTAAGATGTATTATTTATTATAGGCGATAGGCGACATATCTTCTTTCTTTCTGCATATCACATATCATCTATCGCAAATAATATTTTTCTGTGCCCTGTCAAAATGTCAATTATTGGCTCTTGGCAAACAATTTGCAACCAGAGATTAATTAAATCCAAATTATATACATATATGGTTAAGAAGAAGAGGCCGGATCAGCACGAAACAAAACAGGAGAAACGTGACGAAACACCTGATAGTAAAGAGAATAACACGACTTATGAAAATATCACAGATGATGAACGGGAGGTAACTGATACTGAAAACAAGGAGAGACAATCCACTGGCACAGAAGAGACTCCATATGACAAAGTTGAACCTGCAGAAAAATCGCCGGAGGAAAAATTGGCAGAAATGCAGGATAAATATCTGCGCCTGTCGGCTGAATTTGATAATTACAGGAGAAGAACGCTGCGTGAGAAGATGGAGTTGGCAAAATATGGTGGAGAGAGTCTGCTCCTGAACATTCTCCCTCTTATCGATGATTTTGAAAGAGCACTGTCACATATGGAATCCGCAACCGATTGTGTTGCAATGAAAAAGGGAATTGACCTTATATATGTAAAACTCATGGAATTTCTTAAGCAGAGCGGAGTCAGTGAGATCGAATCACTTGACTGTGACTTTAATGTCGACTTGCATCATGCTATAGCAAAAAAAATGGTCGGGGAAGAGGAGAAGAAAGGGAAAATAATTGAGGTGGTACAAAAAGGTTATTATCTGCAGGGCAAGGTTTTAAGACATTCAAAGGTAGTTGTAGGAGAATAATAACCGGTTCCCCGTGTAAATAAAATAAAGGGATGGGAAAAAGAGATTATTATGAGGTTCTGGAGGTATCAAAAAATGCCTCGAAAGAAGAGATAAAGAAGGCTTACAGAAAGCAGGCTCTGAAGTATCATCCCGATAAAAATCCTGGTGACAAGAAGGCTGAGGAGCATTTTAAAGAGGCAGCAGAAGCCTATGAGGTCCTGAGAAATGATGATAAAAAGGCCAGGTACGACCGATTCGGGCATGCAGGTATGGGCGGTGCCGGAAATGGCTTTGGAGGCGGGATGACCATGGAGGATATCTTTTCATCCTTCGGGGATATTTTTGGCGATGCTTTTGGGGGATTCGGAGCTTTCACAGGAAGCAGCAGACGGGGAAGAAGAGTAAATAAAGGAAGTAATCTCAGGGTGAAGGTTAAGCTTTCACTACGTGAAATTGCAAATGGTGCCGAGAAAAAGATCAGGGTTTCAAGGTATGATACCTGTACAGCATGCGATGGAACGGGAGCTGCCGATTCACACAGTCTTTCAACATGCTCCACATGCCGTGGAACGGGCCATGTAACAAGGGTAACCAATACAATACTCGGCCAGATGCAGTCAACTTCCGTGTGCCCTTTGTGCGGGGGCGAGGGTAAAACCATAACAAAAAAATGTCCTGTCTGCTACGGAGAGGGAATAGTACAAAAGGAAGATATTATTAAAATCAACATACCTGCAGGAGTGGGCAAAGGGATGCAGATGACTGTCGCCGGTAAGGGAAATGCACCCAGAAGAGGCGGTGTCCATGGAGATTTACTCGTAGTAATTGACGAGGAGGATCATTCTGAGCTTATCAGGGAAGGGAACGACTTGATATACAACCTTTTCATAAGCATCCCGGATGCTGTTCTGGGAGCACACGTTGAAGTACCCACAATTGATAATAATGTCAAGATAAAAATTGAACCGGGGACTCAGCCAGGCAAAATACTGCGCCTGAGAGGAAAAGGACTTCCGGAAGTCAATGGCTACGGAAGAGGCGACCTACTTGTAAATGTCAATGTGTGGATACCAAAAAGCCTGAGCAGGGAAGAGGCAAAGATCATAGAAAAATTCAAAGAATCAGGTGCTTTCACTCCAAAACCTGATAAGAACGATAAAGGATTTTTTGAGAGGATGAGGGGGTATTTTGAATAGGAGTTTTTATATATTTACCACTCATTTAAAAAACTAACTAATTTCCTCCATGCAACTATTTGAAGCAAAGAACATTACCAAAACGTTCGGTAACTTTACAGCCCTCGATAACGTAAGTATATCAGTACCTGAACAATCCATTTACGGACTTCTTGGTCCGAACGGGGCAGGGAAGACAACATTGATCAGGATAATTAACCAGATAACCGGTCCAGATGCCGGTGAGCTTCTGATGAATGGCCATAAACTTCTTCCCGGAGATGTCCAGGTGATAGGTTACCTGCCTGAAGAACGCGGCCTTTACAAGAAGATGAGAGTTGGCGAACAGGCTCTCTATTTTGCCCAGCTTAAAGGACTTACAAAGACTGAAGCCGTAAAGAGACTGAAGTACTGGTTTAAAAAACTTGATATTGTCGACTGGTGGGGTAAAAAGGTTGAAGAACTATCAAAAGGGATGCAACAGAAGGTACAGTTCATAATCACTGTGCTTCATGAGCCGAAGCTAATAATCTTCGATGAACCCTTCACGGGATTTGACCCGGTAAATGCCAATATTATTAAAAATGAGATCCTGTTCCTCAGGGAAAGAGGAGCAACCATAATATTCTCCACACACAACATGGGATCGGTGGAAGAGCTGTGCGACAATATAACGCTTATAAACAAAGCAAAGACCATTCTTGAGGGAAGCGTGGACGATATACGCAGACAGTGGGCCGCCAATGAATATGAACTTGTCTTTGAAGGCGAAATCAACCTGAAGGAAAATGGCCTGTTCAATATCCTTAATTCACAGTTTGAAGACAACAGGAGCACAATAAGACTTAAAACTGAAAAAGATATGCCGGCAAATGAGATTCTGAGTACAGTATTGAAGTCAGGAAAAATAATCTCATTCAATCCTGTCCTCCCCTCAATGAATGAAATTTTTATAAGGGTAGTCGAAACACGTAATTAATCCTGAAACATCGCCATAATGAATAAGATATCTGTTATAATAAGAAGAGAATACATCACCAGGGTCAGGAAAAAATCATTTATCATAATGACCATCCTGGCACCCCTGCTCATGGCAGCCTTAATAGTCGTTCCCACTTTGATAATGATGAACGACGATAAGGATTTTAAAAAGATTGCTGTGGTCGAAGATGGCTCAGATCTTTTCGAAAATGTAATACCCGACACAAAAGATGCTGATTTTGTATATCTGCCCGGTGTTAATATTGATGTTCTTAAAAATACATTTGATACAGCAGGATATTACGGCATTCTTTGGATATCACCGGAGTTAATAAATACACCAAATGCAATACAGCTTATCTCAAAGAAACAACCGCCTATTGGTCTCCTCGATCATATCTCCACATCTCTTGAAAAAGAAATTGAGAAACAAAAGCTTCTGGCATATAATATCAAAGATCTCGACAATATCCTTAAGGATGTAAAAACAAATGTCTCGGTTCAGACAATCCGTATTGATGATTCGGGAAAAGTAAAAAACACCAGTACAGGTATTTCGATGGCACTGGCATATATAGGCGGATTCCTGATGTATATGCTTGTTTTCATGTTCGGTTCGCAGGTAATGAGAGGCGTCATCCAAGAAAAAACCAGCAGGGTTGTTGAGGTTATTGTCTCCTCGGTAAAACCTGTACAGCTGATGATGGGTAAGATTATCGGGATAGCCCTGGTTGGACTGACCCAGTTTCTGATCTGGATAATCCTTACTGTTGGAATGGTTGCAGTCGTAAAAACAGTTGTCCTTAAAGATAAAGACATCACAGAGGTAGCACAGAGCATACCTCAGAATATAATGACAGAAAACCAGGAGTCCATGACTCCTGCACAGGCGGAAGAGATGTCTAAAGGTATGGCCGAATTCACAAGATTGTTTGAAAATGCTATGAACCAGGACTGGCTCCTGATAATTTTATCATTCATATTTTATTTCCTTACCGGTTATCTTCTTTATGCCTCTGTTTTTGCAGCAATCGGTTCAGCCGTTGACAATGAAACAGAAACACAGCAGTTTATGCTCCCTGTGACAATACCGATTATACTTGGTTTAATGGTGGCCATGGGTACGATGCAAAACCCTGAAAGTTCAATGGCTTTCTGGTTTTCATTAGTCCCCTTCACCTCTCCAATTGTTATGATGGCACGTATCCCCTTTGGAGTACCATACTGGCAGATCGCCCTTTCAATGTTCCTGATGGTAATTACATTTATCGGGTTTGTCTGGATGGCAGCCAAGGTGTATCGTATCGGTATCCTGATGTATGGTAAGAAATCATCGTGGAAAGAGATATGGAAATGGCTGAAGTATAGCGGATAGGGATTGATAATTGATGATTGGCCAATTGAGAGAGCAAGCCTCCTTCGCTAAAGCTACGGAGGCCGAAGGAGGGCGAGAGGGTATGAGTGGAGGACAGTAAATAGAGTGGAATTAAGCAAAAAATCCCCTCCCTGGAGAGCCTGCTCCGCGATAGCGGAGGGTTGGGGGTGGGTTAAATTAACCATAAATATATGCCAAGAATATTAGTAATAGACGATGAAAAAGCAATCCGAAATACTCTTAAGGAGGTTCTGGAATATGAGAAACATGAGGTTGATCTTGCAGAGGACGGACCATCAGGTATTGAACTCTTTTCATCTAATACCTATGATGTTGTCCTGTGCGATATTAAAATGCAAAAGATGGATGGTATCGAGGTCCTGGAAAAGATCAGCGATATATCCAATGTCACCCCTGTTATAATGATATCCGGACATGGAAATATTGACACCGCTGTTGAGGCAATCAAAAAGGGAGCATATGATTTTCTCGAAAAACCTGTTGATCTCAACAGGCTCCTGATAACTATCCGGAATGCGATGGATAAATCGACTCTTATCACACAGGCCCAGGTTCTTAAGAACAAAGTGAGCAAGATGTATGAAATTGTTGGTGAATCCGATGCTATAAAAAAGGTAAAGGAGATGATCGACAGGGTGGCTCCCACCGAAGCAAGAGTCCTGATAACCGGGGCAAACGGAACAGGAAAGGAGCTGGTAGCTCACCAGATACATGAGAAAAGCATCAGGGCGAAAGGACCATTTGTGGAAGTTAACTGTGCGGCTATTCCATCGGAACTTATTGAGAGTGAGTTGTTTGGCCATGAGAAAGGATCATTCACCTCGGCAATAAAACAACGTATCGGTAAATTCGAACAGGCAAACGGAGGAACTCTTTTCCTGGATGAAATAGGCGACATGAGCCTTTCGGCCCAGGCAAAAGTACTGAGAGCTCTACAGGAAAACCGGATAACCCGCGTCGGTTCCGATAAGGACATCCAGGTAAATGTGAGAATAGTTACCGCGACAAATAAGAATATTAAACATGAGATTGAGAAGAACGGGTTCAGGGAAGACCTGTATCACCGTCTCAGCGTGATACTCATTAATGTTCCCTCACTTAATGAACGCGAAGAGGATATTCCTCTTCTGGCCGATCATTTTAACACAGTGATCTGTAAGGAATATGGAATGACCAAAAAGAAAATTAACAAGGACGCAATAGAGGATTTGCAGAAAATCCAGTGGACAGGAAATATCAGGGAATTCAGGAATGTCCTGGAAAGACTGATTATCCTCTGTAAGGATGAAATAACAGGTGCAGATGTTGTTGCATACGCAAGACCAGTCTCTGGTTCCAACATATAATTCTCAGTGTCTCTTGTGTAAGCCTGAACGAAGCGAAGGACTCTATGGTATTCAGTGTAACAAAAAAATTGAAGAACTTACACAGAGGGACACAGAGGAGGCACGGAACTCCACAGAGCAGTAATAAGAAATGTATCGCACTGAAAAAGACATATTAGGAGAAAAGCAGATCCATGCAGATGCTCTTTACGGGATTCACGCGCAAAGAGCAAAAGAGAATTTCCCTGATGATTCTCCATTTCCTGTTGAATGGTACAAAGCCGTGGGCATTACAAAGCTTGCCTGTTATAATACATACAGGAAATTCCGCGATGTTGCCATTGAAAAAGCCGGAGATAAGCTCCCTTTCAAAATTATCAACAATAAAATACTTGATGCCTTAAAATCATCAGCACAGGAGGTTGCAGAGGGAAGGCACTTTGAACATTTCATCATAACTGGAGTACAGGGTGGCGCTGGTACAAGCATCAATATGAATGTCAACGAGATAATTACAAACCTTGCACTACTTAAGACCGGGAATAAGTGTGGGGATTACACTTATATTGATCCCACAGAACATGCCAATATCTACCAGTCGACAAATGATGTAATTCCTACTGCCCTGACAGTAGCTGTAATGCGACTCCTCCAATCACTTGAAAACTCAATCAACGACCTAAGGCAGAAGATCGAGGGTCATGAAAAGGAGAGCAGGGATAAACTGCGTCCGGGCTATACACAGCTGCAGGAGGCGGTCCCATCATCATTCGGCCTTCTGTTCAGTACATATAATGAAGCACTTTCGCGCGACTGGTGGAGAGTATCAAAATGTTTCGAAAGGATTAAACATGTAAACCTGGGTGGTGGAGCCATCGGTACCGGAATAGCAATTCCCCGGTTCTTTATCATGGAAATAGTTCCTGAGTTACGTTCACTTACCGGATTACAGCTTTCACATAGCGAGAATCTTGCTGATGCAACCTCAAACCTCGACAAATGGGTGGAGATTCATGCTACCCTTAAGGCACATGCTGTTAACCTTGAAAAGATGTCAGCCGACCTGCGGCTGCTGGCCTCTGATATTGCCGGAGTGAAGACTGTTCAGATACCCGAAAAACAGGTTGGGAGTTCAATTATGCCCGGGAAAATCAATCCGGTAATACCGGAATTTGTTATCTCAGCTGCCCATAAGATCTATGCCAACGATGTTCTTATCAGTTCTTTAAGCGGACAGGGAGCCCTGGAACTGAATGCATACCTACCTGTTATCGGCTTTTCACTGATCGAAAGTCTTAAACTGTTGATATCATGCAACACAACACTATTACAAAACCTTGTAACAGGATTGATAATCAATGAAACTGAAGGCTATAATGCACTTATGAAGAGTCCATCCGTTACAACAGCTTTAACTCCGCATATCGGGTATCACAAAGCTGGAGAACTTGCAAGAATTATGAAAGAGAAAAAGATTGATATTTTAAAAGCTAATGCTATCCTGAAGTATCTGGACGAATCAAAACTGAGTACTATTCTTCAACCTGGTAATCTCCTTAAACTTGGCTTCTCTCTTGATGACCTGTAAGTCAAATGATTGTTGATGGATTTGATCTGTGTATCTCCGTGTAATCCGTGGTGAATAAGTATTTTCCTCATTATTAATTGCTATTTTTGAAGCAAATCACCTGATTATGTCGAAGGGCAGGGACTCTAAACCACATATCGGAATTTATGGACGCCGCAATTACGGCAAGAGCAGCCTTATCAACTGCCTTGCAGGCCAGGATATTGCCATAGTATCAGATCATGCCGGAACAACAACGGACCCGGTAAAAAAATCATTTGAAATAACAGGTTTTGGTCCTGTTATTCTCGTTGATACAGGAGGTATTGACGATACCGGGGATCTTGGTAGAAAAAGAGTTGAGAGGACAATGAGAACTCTCGAAATCATTGACCTTGCTCTGCTTGTCATCATTGAAAATAATTGGGGAAAATTTGAGGACGACCTGATATCCAGATTCCGCCAACAGGATATTCCATTTATCATAATTCACAATAAATCAGATATTCAACAGCCTGCGATTAAGTTCAGGGAAGAAGTGAATAATAAAACAAGTTCTGTTCTCTTTGAGTTTTCGGCTTTAGATAAGCGCAATTATGATGAGCTTATAAAACTCATCAGGTCAACGATTCCTGAACATTCATATAAAACCTCTGCCCTACTCGGAGATCTTATTAATTATGGAGATATAGTTCTCCTCATAACTCCTATCGATGTTGAGGCTCCCACCGGCAGATTGATCCTTCCTCAGGTACAAGCCATTCGCGATATACTTGATAACGAAGCAGTTGCAATAGTGATGAAGGAGAGGGAAGTAGATGCATTCCTGAAAAAGACCGGCATAAAACCTGCCCTTGCCATAACTGACTCACAGGTCTTTATGAAAGCAGATGCTTCTATACCACCTGATATTCCGCTGACCAGCTTCAGCATAATGTTAGCCCGGTTCAAAGGCGACTTTGATAATTACCTGAAGGGAACACCAAAAATATCTGAGCTTAAAGACAGTGACAGAGTCCTTATCCTCGAATCGTGCACGCATCATATAGCCTGTGATGATATTGGAAGGACGAAGATCCCCCGGTGGATAACTAATTTTACCGGTAAAAAGATCGACTTTGATGTTGTTGCCGGTCTCGATACCCTGCCGCGCCCTGTCACTGATTATGCCTTGCTGATCCAGTGCGGCGGCTGCATGATAACGAGGAGACAGCTTCACAACAGGCTCCAGCCGGCTGTTAAGGCAGGAGTTCCCATTACCAATTATGGCATGGCAATCGCCTATGTACAGGGCATATATAAAAGGGCTATTGCACCATTTGTGAAGGATATGGATAGTGAGATTTCTTACCTGTAATCAATTTTGAACCGCAGAGCGGTTCCACAAATAATTAGTACCAATAAGCCATTTAATGTTGTGAACCACGGAGTGGTTCCATCATTCTGATTATGGAACACCTCCGGCGTTCTAATAATGGTAATGATTAATTTACAATCATTAATGAATCCCCCCGGGAGAGGGGGATAAGAGGGGGTGAGGTTAAAACCTGAAATAAATAAACGGCATTATCTCCGTCGTTCTCATCCGGAAAAGCAGAATGGCCACAAACATGATAACAACTATCTGGATCACCACAGGTATCCTTATAAAAAGACCCCTGTAGGATTCCTTAATCCTATCGGGCAGAAAATGAATGATATATCCGGCAATCATCAACAGAAAAACATTTGCATAGGCCGGCAGGACATCCATATATGAACCCGGTGAAAAATTATTAAAAAGCTGATTCAGCATAAGCCGGACGGTATCCATATCCTGCGCCCTGAAAAATATCCAGCAGAAGGATACAAAATTAAAAGTAATAAATACGGCAGCTGCCCTTCTTAAACCTCCCTGTCTAAAACGGTTACCGAACAGTGAACTCCAAATTTTGTTTATTACAAGGCCTATACCATGAAGTCCTCCCCATATAACAAACCGCAGGTTTGCTCCGTGCCATAAACCTCCAAGTAACATAGTGATCATCAGGTTTATACCTGTCCTGATACTGCCTTTCCGGTTCCCTCCAAGCGGAATATAAAGATAATCCTTCAGCCACCTCGAAAGCGAAATATGCCATCTCTTCCAGAAATCACTCACGCTATTTGCTTTGTATGGTGAGTTGAAGTTAACCGGCAGCCTGAAACCAAGTATCAATGCAACGCCAATTGCAATATCGGTATAACCGGAAAAATCACAGTAAATCTGGAGTCCATATCCGTATACGGCCATAAGGTTCTCAAATCCTGAATAGAGCGAAGGCATATCAAAAACACGGTCAACAAAATTAACGGCTATGAAATCTGAGATAATGATCTTCTTTATCAGCCCCTTTGAAACAAGGAAGAGGGCCTGGCTGAACTCCCTTTTTGAAAGTGAGAAATGCCTGTATAGCTGAGGGATAAACTCTGAAGCCCTCACAATTGGTCCCGCGACAAGCTGCGGAAAAAATGACACATAGAAACCGAAATCAAAAATACTTCTTACAGGTTCCAGCCTACCCCTGAAAATATCAATAGTATAACTGAGCGACTGGAAAGTAAAAAACGAGATTCCCACCGGCAGGATAATGCTGCTGACATCAAATGAGGTTCCCATGTGAATGTTCGAAAATGATGCAAGAAAATCATTTACCTGGTATGCTGTTCCGAAGAGCTCATTTACAGTTTCAACAAAGAAACCTGTATATTTAAAATATGCCAGGATACTAAGATTAGATAATAGGCTGACAATTAAAAAAAGTCTTTTTACATACTTCTTACCTGATCTGAAAATAAGCAGACCGCACGTAAAATCAACAACAGTAATCAGAACCAGGAGAAACAGGAATAAGCCTCCCGACTTATAATAAAAGAAAATGCTTACCAGAAGCAGATAAAAATGCCTTAAAAAGAGTTTCCTGTAAACCAGGCTGTAACCGGCCAGGACGAACAGGAAAAAAAGCCAGAATGCCGGGGCTGTAAAAATAAATGGTTTATTCTCATCATAACTAAATATCCGGCTGATAACACTCCGGGCCGGGTTGTATTCCTTTATTTCATAATCCTGCAGGCTCTCCCTGGTTATGTCGCTGACTATAAGTGTATCTGTCTCATCGTCTGCATCTTCTTTAAACATAGCCTCAGCCAGCATTTGTGAAAGAGTATCGGCACCGGGATATGTTAAATGTACATAATCGGTCTGAGCAAGAGGTGGTCTCTTTTCAGTCCATTCAATTATTGAAGAGCTGCCCCCCATCGCCTCATACGGATCCCAGAAAGCAGCTCCTGCTTCGGAAGCTGCTTCTCTTTGTGCCTCAATTATTGCAGGTATATTGCTGAACGACTTTATGCTGTCACCCTCTATAGCTGCCATATCAGTAACACCTATTACCATAAGGGTGGCTGAAGGAGCGATCTCTTTAAGAAGGCTGAGCTGCCTGTAAAGACCTCTTTTATAATAGGAATACTCTTTTCTTACATTCTTTACAATGTTCAGCCCGTAATGCAGAACGATCAGATCAGGATCCAGCATCGACAAAGTTTCCTCAAGAATATCCCTGTCAACCATTGTGAACTCAAGTCCGGCACTGCCTCTCCTGGGTATGTTGTCGACGATTACACCTGACTTGCTTTCGATACTGATACCAAGGATATCAGGACTTGTTTTTCCTTCAAATTCGACTGTTATATCATTAGCACTGTTCAGGTTGCATTGTATCTCCTTAGCTCCTTCTCCATTTTCCAGCCTGCCTGTAAATACCTGATTATCATCTGCTCTAATTATAATCTTGACTTCTCCCTGTGTACCGGAGTAAAACAATCTTAGTATTTCATATTCAGCTGCGGCACTGTCTGCAAATACTGAGGGGCGTATCCTTACAAATGCCTTTTCAGGTTCAGCAGCAGTCACCCCTTCGGGTAAATATCTGCATACTGTCATTAAAAGTCCCAGCCGGTTATGAGTCAGAATGCCATTCCTGTATGAGATATAATTATACCTTTCCCAATTAGCTGAAGATTTAAGCCAGACTGATTTTGTGTACATCACCGGCATTGATGGAAGGAACAACCCGGGGCCGGTACCGTCCCTTCCTTCCCTCAATAACTGCCTGAGATAAAATGTAATCCGGTCACCTTCAACCTGTGAATCACCATAGTACATTATCCTGACCTGCCTCTCTGATTGCCGCAGAGAATCAATAAATGGCTTTAAGAGTATAGCGGTGGGTTCAGAAATTAAAGAGCAACCAGAGGTATCTTTTAATACTACTGTATCAGCTGTTGTAATTGCGACAGAATCAATAACCTGTTCAATGACAGCACCCTCAGGCTTCAGTTCCGGGATATACTCGCTTAATGGCGGGAATAACCTGCTGCCCGGGAAAAGATAAACAAAGCCTGACAGGGAGGCAATGATTATCAGTAATAATAAGCACGACCTGAAAGGACGCATATTTCAGTCAGGGATCAGCTCTTCTTTTTAATTCTTAATTTTTGTCCTACCTGTATTCTATCAGGATCGGTGATATTATTCAGATTAAGCACATCTGTAGTGGTAACATTGTCAAACAATTTTACGATATCCCAGATCGTATCGCCTGAACGTACAGTATAGGTAATATAGTCACCCTCGGTTTGAATTGATACTGAGTTACTTGCTGCCGACGTATTGGATGGAACAGTTTTGCCGATCATTTTTTGTTTTTCGGCGAATGACATTGAATTTATCTTCGAGTAGTATTCTGATTTGGAAGGATTGACATATACCACAAGTTTTTGTCCTATCCGGATGGTGTTCCTGTATACATTATTCCAGTATCTCAGCTCTGAAAGCCCTACATGATACCATTCTGCTATGTATCCAAGATTATCGCCTTCCCTGACAGTATAAACCAGCCTGGTTTTTCCCTTGATATTTGCCGGCACAAAAGATGATCTCGAAGGATCCGCGATCCGTGTCGTCCCGCTAAGGTAAACATCAGGTTTATATCTTCGTATTGTATCATTCAGATCAATAAAATCGCCCAGGTGACTTATAGGCAGGGTCAGTGCGAGCGGTTTTGCCGAGCCCGGAACC
>Ga0307420_1000183_pt1 | contig 30152 bp, 29 predicted proteins | sample SalMarWE160240MG_2_FD_202167 | JGI IMG/M metagenome (GOLD analysis project Ga0307420, IMG submission 202167) | Salt marsh sediment microbial communities from the Plum Island Ecosystem LTER, Massachusetts, United States - WE1602-40 | ecosystem: Environmental > Aquatic > Marine > Intertidal zone >... | reverse complement strand
CAGCGGGAGATTAAGTATCTCAGCCGTCTCCTTTGTGGAATAACCCTGTAACAGTCTCATTGTCACAACGATCCTGAATTTAGGATCCAGGCTCGTCAATGCTTTGTTCACAATTTCCTTTGCTTCCACCTTTTCCTCAGTTCCTGAATCTGCAATTTCAACTTCACTCATTTCTTCATTTCCCTTATGCGAAAACATTGAAAAGAAACGTTTTCTTCTTTTAATCTCATTCAGAGTAAGGTTTACTGCTATTCTCTGAATATATGTTGATAATTTGGCCTCGCCCCTGAAACCGGGTAAAGAGTTATAAAGATTTATAAATACTTCCTGCCCGATATCTTCGGCATAGACTGAATCTCTGAGCATCCCTTTAACTGTACGTGCGACCATTTTCCGGTAGCGGTCCACTATTTCTCCATATGCCAGCTTATCGCCATCCAGTGAAGCCTTAACCAGTTCATCATCGCCAGCCAGCTTATAGGATCCTCTCATTATTCTATGTTATATAGACAATGGTTATGATTCAATTATTCCCGATTGTTAATTTTTATTAACATTAGTGTCGCGGGATAATCTTCTTCAACTATTAAATCTCATCATTCCTGCACCGGTTCATACTCACTTATCAGGACAATCTCATAATCATTTGTATATCTGATAAGAAACAGGTTTTGGTTCTCGAATCCGTCGTTTATAGTTTTTCGGCGGAAATCAAACCTGGTTTGCAGCAGGTCAGGATTGTGAATTTCGGGATGTGAAATAAACTTTTTCCCATGCACTGCAAGTCCGCTTATAAAAAAATAGGCAATATCATATCCCTGCCATGCGTAACTCATTTCGGAAGGTTCTGTAAAGAATCTCTTCCTGAAGTCGGAATTAAAATTCCTCACGTCTTTTTTTGAATAATCGATCCAGTATGGTGAATATATCAGGATGTCGATTTCGAATAAATATTTCGGATCAAGATTATCAAGGGCCCGCATTACAGGATAACCGAATACTTTTATTTCATAGTCCTTTGTGAGAGCATGAATATCGATCAACGATTCACTTATTATTGGCTTTTCTTCAGAAGCTATGATAATTACGTTTCCATAATCTTCTGAAAGGGCTTGAGACAGCCTGTTAATAGAGTCATTGTTGAATACTGACCTGCTGTAAAAAAGAAACTCCTTAAATTTGATCTCCTCAAATGGAAGTCGATTGCTAAGCTCGCTTAATATCCTTTCCTTGAAATATTTTATTCCCGGATCTGATCCTGAGGTATCGGCATGTATGAAAACAAAATTGTCGTTGTAATATTCTGTTATCTTTCTTGCTATTGTATTTTGAGCTACTTCCAGGGATGAATTGGCCATGAAGAGAGACGGATTGTCAATAAGTGCCGAATTATTCATAAGAGGTACCGGTGATACGATCGGTATCCCGAGTTTACTGGCATATGAGGCAACAGCAACCAGGTTATGGGAATAAACCGGACCAATGATCAGATCCATTTCCGATAATATATCCTCACGAATAAGCCTTGTTACTTCAATTGTATCGCTCTTAATATCATATACATGAAAATTTATATCCAATCCGAGGGCACGGAGTGAATCTGCAGCCAGCAGAATACCTTCATACATTTCTATAAATCCTATGCTCCGGGAATATATCCATTCATCAGGACGGCTGAGTATTTTGTAGGTTCTTCTACCTTTCACAACATTTGAGGAATCTATATCTGTTCTTACAGCATTCTCCTCAAGATAGAAAGGCAGCAATACAGCAATATCCATGGAACCTTTAAGGTTTTCCACAGGTGTATATGCTGACGGCACCGTCATTAGTTCATGTAGTTCAGCTGCAATTGCCACGCTGTCTTCTGAAAGCAAGTCAGGTACCTCTGTTTTTTCTGCTGCAGTAACCGGTATCCTTATGTAATCGCCGACCTGAGGAAATCTTATATTCCTGTTCTCTTTCCTCAGTTCCCTGAGGGTAATTCCGTATTGTTCAGCTATTGATGATAGTGATTCTCCCCTGACCACCTTATGGAAAACAGGAGTCTTCTCCTGCACCTGAAACTCATGCCTGCCTGTCATGAATTCTCTCCGTGGAACGGCAATTTCAGCATCTACCGGAAGCTTGTTAATATCTATACCCGGATTTGCTGAAATGATTTCATTTTCAGAAACACCATATGATTTTGAAAGAGCATATACAGTCTCCCCCGGTTGAAGCTTATGGTATATATACCTGGAATCGTCTCTGTGTGATTCAACTGTCACGGGTTGTGCCGGCTGACTTTTCGGTATATCCCTGTAAGGTATTCTCAGCAGTTGTCCCTCATTGATACCATAGAGTGCAGGAGGGTTTTCCTTTGTAAGCTCCTCAACAGTAATCCCATATGCCTTTGAAATTGAATATGCTGTTTCACCCTTCTTCACCTGGTGCATATAATATGCTGTACCTGAAATAATTACCTTATCCTTTGATCGTTCAACCACAACCTGTGCAGTTGCATGGAGTGCGAATGTCAAAAAGAGAAACAGGGCTAAAAAAGTTCTTAGATATTCCTTACAATTCATCACATGATTGTTTATAATGTCTCCAGGAATTTTATGCAATTCCTTTCAATCCTTTCATGGACATTAGTAATATCGGCTTTAACAAAACTTTCACCCGTTAATTTTTCGTATAATTCGATATACCTGTTCGACACATCATTAACAAATTCGTCAGTCATCTCCGGTACCTTCTGTCCATGCTGACCCTGGAATCCGTTTGCCATCAACCATTCCCTTACAAACTCTTTTGAAAGCTGTTTCTGGGGAAGGTTCCTGTCGAATTTCTCCTGGTAAGAATCAGCATAGAAATAACGAGAAGAGTCAGGGGTATTTATTTCATCTATCAGATATATTTTCTCATCTTTTTTCCCGAACTCATACTTTGTATCAACAAGAATCAAGCCATGTTCGGCTGCTATTTGAGACCCTCTCATGAAAACCTCCATTGAGTATTTTTCGATCAGGTTATATTCGTCTTCGGGAATAAGTCCTCTCTCAATGACCTCATCTCGTGAAATATCTTCATCATGATTTCCGTGTTCAGCTTTTGTTGTTGGTGTTATTAATGGTTCCGGAAATTTCTGGTGTTCCCTCATACCGTCAGGTATTGGAATACCGCATATTTCTCTTGCTCCTGCTTTGTAAGTTCTCCAGGAACTTCCTGTGAGATATGCTCTTACAATAATTTCGATAGGATATGGATCACATTTGAGCCCGAATTTTACAGTCGGATCGGGAGTTGCAATTTTCCAGTTCGCAACAATATCTTTTGTTGCATCAAGGAACTTTGATGCAATTTGATTCAGCACCTGGCCTTTATATGGGATGCCTCTTGGTAGTACCACGTCAAATGCAGATATCCTGTCTGTAACAATCATCAGGAGATACTTGTCATCAATATTGTAGACATCCCTTACCTTCCCTCTGTAAACGCTTGTCTGCCCCGGGAATTTAAAATCTGTAGTTAATATTGTCTTATCCATATATTGTATGCTATTAATTTTTCTTTTCAGCGGACCTCAGTGTAATCAACCCCCGGCTCCGACTTGTCGGGAGGGGCTGGGGGGGCATTTTCTTCCTGTTCATATGCTTTAATTATCTTTTTTACCAATTTATGCCTTACAATATCGCGTTCGTCAAATTTAATTATTGATACCCCTTCAATTCCCCTCAAAATACGCATCGCCTGGAGAAGCCCTGATTCACTTCTTTTTGGCAGGTCTATCTGGGTTGTATCTCCTGTCATTATGAATTTTGAGTTAACACCCATTCGGGTAAGGAACATTTTCAGCTGGTTTATTGTTGCATTCTGCGCCTCATCAAGTATTACAAATGCATTCTCAAGAGTCCTGCCCCTCATAAAAGCAATGGGTGCGATCTGTATTGTTCCATCCTCCAGCCATGTTTCAAGCTTTTTAAAGGGCAACATATCATGCAGGGCATCATAGAGCGGCTGGAGATAGGGATCCAGCTTCTCCTTCATATCACCGGGTAAAAATCCCAGTCTTTCACCAGCTTCAACTGCCGGTCTGGTAAGGATGATCTTTTTTACCTCCCGTTCCTTTAATGCCTTGACAGATAGCGCAATAGAAGTATATGTTTTGCCGGTTCCGGCAGGACCTTCTGCTATGATAAGATCGTTGGTCTTATAATCGGTAACCAGGAGTAGCTGATTCACTGTTCGTGCCCTGACAGGTTTTCCGCTGATACCGAAGACCAGAATCTGTTCAAATTCACCGCTGGAGGCAGTTTTCATATGTTCCGCATCGAGGAAATATTTCTCAATATCCTGCTCTTCAAGACGGTGATACTTGTGATAATATTCTATTAGCTCATTGAATTTCTCAGCAAATATTGTGATCTCTGATTCCTCTCCCAGGCATTTTAACTCGTTACCACGAGCAAGGATTTTTATTTTAGGGAAAAAGCCCCGGATTTTGTCGAGCAATAAATTGTTTGTGCCGAAGAAAACGACAGGATCTATATCCTCAAGAAAAATTACTATCTCTGTCATCAAATAAAAAACAATAAAAATGTTCTGCAGAACGGTACAAAGTAAGTTTATTTTTCTTTAGAAGATTATCTTTGCCTTAAGTTTTTCACAATGGCCGTTATTACATTGACAACAGAATGGAAGCCTGAAGATATCTATCATGGAATCATTAAGGGTAAATTGTGCCGCATGTGTCCCGGGGTTACAATTATTGAAAATGCCTCCAATATTCCCGTTTTTAATATTTCACATGCTGCATTTGTCATCAGGAACACATGGAATAATTACCCTGCAGGAACAATCCATATAATATGCGTTCATTCGGAGGTTGAAGCCGGAAAGGATTATCTCATTGTTAAATCGAGGGATCATTACTTTATAGGGTCAGATAATGGTATCTTCAACCTTATCCTGAATTCTGATCCTGACGAAGTAGTAAGCATCGACCATAAAAAGTGCACCGATGATCTTGAGATATTTGCAAAAGCAGCTGCTGCCCTGGCCTCCGGGAAAAAACCTTCTGAACTCGGAAAAACCCTTGGGAATATCAGCGAGCACATACCTTTGAGAGCAACAATCGATAAAGATGTGATAATCGGGAGTATAATCTTCATTGATTCATATGGAAATGCAATTTCTAATATCACAAGGGAGATATTTAACAGGGTTTTTGAGAAAAAGAAATACAGGATCCTGATCCAGAGCAATAAGAATTATACTGATCATATTGTGGAAAAATACGGTGATGTCCCGGTAGGAGAACTGCTTGCAAGGTTCAATTCTCTCGATCTGCTTGAGATATCAATCAATGGGGCAAATGTTGCAGAACTGCTGAGTCTTACACCAGGTTCTGTGGTACGTATTGACCACACAGTTAAACAGTCATCACCCAATCGCCTTTTTTAAAATAACCGCAGATGAATGATAATAAAAGAAGTCTGGAAGAGTTTGAAAAGCTCCTTTCCATAATGGTCAGGTTGAGAGAGAGCTGTCCCTGGGATATGAAACAGACCTGGGAAAGCCTGAGTAAATTGACAATTGAAGAGACCTATGAGCTTGCCGATGCTGTCTACTCAAATAATAATGATGGTGTCAGGAATGAGCTTGGAGACCTGATGCTTCATCTTGTCTTTTATGCAAAGATCGGATCGGAAAAAGGGTTTTTTACTATTGCCGATGTATTGAAAGGAATAAACGAAAAACTAATTTACAGGCACCCTCATGTATTTGCCGATGTTAAGGTATCCGGTTCATCTGAGGTTGAAGAAAACTGGGAAAAACTGAAGATCACGGAGGATAATGGTTATAAACCGGTTTTATCAGGTGTTCCCTCTTCTTTACCGGCAATTGTGAAAGCCAACAGGATACAGGAAAAGGTCAGGGGTGTAGGATTTGACTGGGAAAAACCGGATCAGATCTGGGATAAAATGCAGGAGGAGATCACTGAACTTAAAAACGAAATCACTGATCGGGATAAAGAAAAGATCGAATCGGAACTTGGCGATGTAATGTTTTCTATAATCAATGCATCTAGGCTCTATGGTATTGATCCCGAAGCCGCTCTTGAAAAGACCAACAGGAAATTCATAAAACGGTTTAACTACCTTGAAAAAAAAACTATCAGGAAGGGAATATCCCTTCATGATATGAGTCTTGACGATATGAATGTTATATGGGAGGAAGCGAAGAGGGAGGATTAGATTATCTTATGCAAAAATATAACTCAGCAGCTGGTAAATGATTTTTGCTGCCATAAAATCAGGTAATTTATTTGTTGTTGACGGGCATAACTCAACTACATCGAAACCAACGATATTTTTCTTTCGTGCCACATCCCTCATAAAATGCATCAACTCGAAATAATCAGGTCCACCTGGTTCAGGCGTACCGGTAGAGGGCATAACCGATGGGTTGAAAACATCCAGATCGACAGTGACATAAACATTTTCAGTGAGTTTATTTACTGCCTTCTGATACAACATCTTATCATAATATAGTTCATGGGCATAGAAGATCCTTTCTCTTTCAATAAAAGTGAGCTCTTCGGCTGATACGCTGCGGATACCGACCTGGACAAGAGGTGCGAGTTCGCGTGCACGTGCCATGGTACATGCATGGTTAAAAGGAGATCCCTCATATTCCTGTCTGAGGTCGGAATGTGCATCCAGTTGAAGCACTGACAGATCCGGATAATATTCGGAAAATGCCTTTACTGCCCCTATGCTTACCGTATGGTTACCTCCCACGATTACCGGAAACTTCTTATCCCGGAGAAGGTGTGATGTTTTATGAAAAACAGCATTTACGAGAGTTTCGGGTGATCCTTTTCCCATAACAGGATCGATTGTATGGATACCCATTTTATGCACCTCAGTGGCTGTTTCGATATCATAAAACTCAAGGTTGACAGAGGCTTCCATAATTGCATCGGGACCTTTGTCGGAGCCTCTCATCCATGTGCTTGTCGCATCGTATGGCACAGGAACGATGATTATCCGGGACCCTTTATAATCATATATCACCTCATTACCGCCAAAATTCATGACAAGGAAGGGTATTAATCAGCTTTCCCGGGTACTGATGGTTTCTTTTTTGCAGGTGCCTTTTTTTCTCCCGGACTCTTTTTCTTGCCGGCTGCCGGCTCTTTCTTCTTTACAGTCTCTTTTACCTGTTTACCTTTCTTTTCAGGTTCGGCCTCTTTTACCGGTTCAGATTCCTTCGTCTTTTCTTTTTCAGATTCCTCCGGGGCATCAGGTACCAGAAGGTTCAGTGTATGAAGGATATTATACCATTGTATGATCTTCCTGATATCGCTGTTATAAACCCTGTTCCTGTCATATTCAGGCACAATTTCCCTGAAGTAGGTTTTGAGTTTATCAGGATTAGATTTATAGTCAATTGCAGCTCCTCCATTCTCTTTTTCAAATATCAGATTAAAGACTTTTCCGAGGGACATATCTTCATTCTCTGTAAATACAGATATCTCCTCGAGGGAGCTGACTTTTGCCGAGCCGAATGCACTGCTTCTTTTCTTTGTTTCCAGGTGCTCAATAATTACAGCATTCTTCCCCTGGGCAATGAATTTATAGAGCCCGGGCTGACCTGAGATTGCCAGGATATCTTTTAAGACCATGGTATTAATTTTGAGTGCTAATTTAATTCTTGTATTGGAATCTATTATTCAAATGGTTTATTTTATTGATTATTAAACCATATTTCTTTCCTTTTTTATCTTATCATATGCTTCATTGACCTTCCTGAATTTCTCTTCAGCTGTTTTCTTGAATTCTTCACCCAGATGACTAACTTTGTCGGGATGGTATTTCATAGCCATTTTTCTATAAGCTTTTTTAACCTCATCATCTGTAGCTGTACGATCAATTTCGATGATCTTGTAAAGTGAATCTGTTTCAGGCACAAACATATTCTTTATCGACATAAAATCGGAGGTGGAAATCCCCAGGTAGCCTGCGATCATATCAATTACCTGTATTTCAGACTGATGGATAGCTCCATCTGCAAGGGATACATTATAGAGAAGGTGAAGAAGTTGAAGGCGTGATGAATAGTCCATATTCCGGTTGATCTGGGTACAGATGTTGCGCAGGGGGATCTCCTGTTTCAGGAGATCTTTCAGCATCATTGTTGCTTCAGCAGCTGAATCTTTTCCGAATTGCCTGACAAAAAACTGTTTAACATAATCCAGTTCTGATTTTAGTACTTTCCCGTCTGCTTTCATAACAGCTGCAATGAGTACAAGCAGGCTGACACCGAATGCAGCAGGTGTTGTCCTCATATCAGAAGAGGTATAGGGTGATGTCTTGATGGTTGCACTATCGACAATTGATCCAACCATAAATCCCAGGAGTCCGGCAATAGGTCCTCCCATTACCCATCCAAGTCCTCCCCCTATCCATTTACCAAAACGTCTCATTTAATGCATCAGGAATTTATGTGAGTTAACAGGTCTTCATTAATACGAAGAATCATGGGTATTATCATATCGTTTTCGGAATTTTTGATTACATAATCCGACATCTTTATTCTCTCGTCATCTGTCATCTGATTATTTATCCTTTCCAAAACCTGATCCCTGTTTAGTATTTTGCGCCGGATTACTCTCGAAATCCTTTCTTCCATTGGTGCCACAACGGTTGCGACCCTGTCAACAAGTTTAGATGCACCGCTTTCAAAAAGGATTGCGGCTTCCATAATAACATAAGGTGCTGTTTGCTTTTCTGTCCAGTGGTTAAAATGTTCAAATACAACCGGATGAACCAGTGAGTTCACCTTTTCAAGCAGATCCCTGTTATTAAAGATAAGAGAAGCAAGTTCCATACGGTTTAGCTGGCCATCGCGATAAATATTTTTACCCACTATCTCATTTATTTCCCTTTTAATTTCCCTGTTATTATCCATTATCTCCCGGGCTTCAGGATCAGCAGAAAAAACAGGAATACCAATCACATTGAAAACCCTGCAAACGGATGTTTTCCCGCTTCCTATACCGCCGGTAATCCCGAGCTTCATTCCTGGTTTTCTGTCCTGCTTCATCTTATCTGTCAAAAACTTATCTAATCCCAATCATCTTAATATCATTGAGCCTATGCGCCTTTGAGCCTTTGCGTCACATCATTTGAAAGAGAAGAATAATGTATCGGGTTTTATTGAGGTTATCCTGCATTCAGATTTAATCTGTGAATTCAGATTCTGGATAAGACCCGAAGTTAAGATGTAATAATCGGCTGAACTGCTGTTTCTTGTTGGTTTATAACTGACTTTTGAGAAATCAATTGTTAAGGGTGAATAATTCCCCGTAACTTTCATCCGCAGTATTGAATAGCCGGGTCCGCTCAGGTAAATATATACTCTTGACGGGAGATCTTCTGCCACTCCTTTGTCTTTTGGCATGTTAGTATACCTTACAGGGTATCTGATGTTTGTGTCAAGGTCCTTCCCCAGGGAATTGAGATACCAAAAAATAAATGATAGCAGCAGGAAAAAAGCGAATACCATAAAATTCCTGTTATTGAAACTCCATACCTTCTTAACAGGTTTTTCAGGACTTATTTCTTTTTTCTTTTCCATTCCATATCACCTGGTTTATTCTCCTGCCGACGGATCTTTAAGCAGGGCGTTCTTATCCACCTTGAGTTTAATATCTCCGCCTACATCCATCATTACGAAATTATCTTTCACTTCGTTGACTCTTCCGTATATTCCCCCTGTTGTAATTACTTTATCTCCTTTTTTCAGGGAGCTTCTGTAATTAGTCATTTCTTTCTGCTTTTTCATCTGGGGTCTTATCATGAAGAAATAAAAGACAACAAAAACAAGTAAAAGAGGCAAAAAGGTAATCAATGCATTACTCTGTCCTGTCGATGATGCAGGTTGTCCCATTAAATATAAATACGCAAAACTGGTCATTGTGTAAAATATTAATTAATTATTATTTATTACTATTCATTACTTCAGCTGTTATTTTCAGCAATACAACAGGTTTGGAGGCATTGGATTTAACGGTAACCGTTTTGGTCTGAATACCGTTCCTCCCGGAGGTATCAAAAATTACCTCGAGGGTACCTGTCTTTCCGGGGGCAACCGGTTTTCTGTCATATTTCGGTACTGTGCAACCGCATGTTGTGGTTACCGATACTAATACCAGGTCGGCAGTGCCTTTGTTCTCAAAAGTAAAAATACATCCTGCCTTTTCACCTTCATGTACTTTACCGAAGAGATGCTCATATTCCCTGAAAATAAGAACGGCTTTTCCTGTATCTGAGGAATGGGATTCAGCATTATTCCCACCCTTTTGTTTGTTACTGCTGCATCCTGCAACGGCCAGAATAAGGATTAACAAATATAACTGAATCTTTTTCTTCATTTGCTTCAACAGTCAGAAAATCCGTTTTAGTTTTCAGGCGATTCTCCGATCAGACCTCTGCCATACTTTTTAAAAAGACCTTTTTCTCTTATCTCTTTAACTATATTATCCAGAATGCCGTTGACAAATGTACTGCTTTTTGACGTACAATAGTATTTTGCTATCTCAATGTATTCATTTAAAGTTACCTTAACAGGGATTTCCGGGAACTCAAGGATCTCGGTAATAGCCAGTCTCATTACCAGAATATCCATCAGGGCAATACGTTCCAATTCCCAGTTAGTGGTATTATGCTCAATGAGCTCTGAACACTTTTGTATGTTCAGCACAGCTTTTCTGAACAGTATTTTAATAAAATTCCGGTCATCTTCATTTTTAAATAAAGGCATCAACAGGGTGTTTTCGCCGGAATCAGCTTTAAACTTTTTCAGAGTTTTTTCAATCATTATCATAACATATTCCATATCATCATTCCAGTAGATGCTTTGTTCCTCGAGGCAAGCAGCAAGATCTTCCGACCCGGCAAAAAGCTCGTTCAGGAGTCGAATGATGAATTTTTTATCCAGATGGTAATTGCTCTCGGAGGAATTCATATATTCCTCATAAGCCGGCCACGCAGTCATCTTATTGTAGAGGAGCCTGACAATATGATAATTGTTTATCCAGGAGAGTTTTGAAGATGTGATATATTTGTTGAATGCCGTGCTGTTTCTCAGCTGTGTTACGACCGTATTGTCTACAAAACGCCGGTTCGGATTAAGGTCTTCGGGGGCCGGGATTCTCTTCTGCCGGGCCTGTTCAATCTTTTCACCGGTAATATCGGCTACTTCCAGGAGAAGCAGCATCATATAATGGTAGAGATCGTAGGTCTTTTCAATACTGAACATGAGTTCCTTTTCAGCCCTGACCAGATCATCATCCTCCCTGCGGTTATGGGCATAAAGAGCCATCAGGGCCTTTATGCGTAACAATCTTCTGCTTATCATCTTTAAAGAACCACGAATTCCGCTGCAAAAATACTCTTTTTCATTTCCCGGCAAAACATTAAACCAAATTTCAGGAGCAACAGGAAAGCATTATTTTGATTTGAAAAAATAATTATTACATTTGACAATACAAATCAAATCCCTAACCTTAACTGATTTAGAAATGGAAGAAGAAACAGGAAAAAAAGAAGACTTGAACGAGAATGAGGGGAAAAACCAGAAGGAAGAGATTTTCACCAGGGTTGTACGTGCAGGCAAAAGAACCTATTTCTTTGATGTAAAAGCAACCCGCCAAGATGATTATTATCTTACCATTACCGAGAGCAAAAAGCGTTTGGGAAAGGAAGGTAAGTTCTTCTATGAAAAACATAAAATCTTTTTGTATAAAGAAGATTTTGAGAAGTTTACCGAAGGATTAAAAGATGCTGTCACCTACATTAATAATGGCAGGGATGAGTCGCAGGCTCCCATACCATTGGAAGAGAGCAAGAAGAGTGACGAACAGCAGACAAATACCGCAGAAGAGTTTACGGACGTAGACTTTGATGATCTCGGGAAAAAATAGGATATTTCCTGTAACCTTTTCTGAAAATATTCCAAATGTCTGATTATGTTCTTCTTATTTTAGGTATAATCCTGATCCTCCTTGGAATTATTGGCTGTCTTGCACCTGTATTGCCCGGACCGCCTATCAGTTACCTGGGATTAATAATGCTGCATGTAAGCAGGTTCGGGCAGTTTTCCACAAACGTACTGATTGCACTGGCTGCTGTTGCTATTGTTGTCACGATACTGGATTATATAGTTCCCATCTGGGGAACCAGAAAATTCGGTGGTTCAAAATACGGTATAAGAGGAGCAACTGTCGGGCTTATAATAGGTTTATTTCTCGGCCCGGTGGGCATCATATTAGGCCCGCTGATAGGGGCTATTGTTGGAGAGCTTATCTTCAAGGATGATATGAATTATGCAATCAAGGCAGGATTTGGAAGCCTCCTTGGGTTCCTCACAGGAATAGGACTGAAGCTGGCAGCATCGTTCATTATAACCTTCTATTTTGTAAAGGAGCTGATCGCCTGACCTCATCCCCCGGCCTCTTCTCCAAGGGTCGCCACCATCACTGCTTTGATAGTATGGAGCCTGTTTTCAGCTTCATCAAATACTATTGAGTGTTTTGATTCAAAAACATCTTCAGTGACCTCCATCCCATCGAGACCATATTTCCGGAATATCTCTTCTCCCACTTTTGTTGCCCTGTTATGAAAAGCAGGCAGACAATGGAGGAATTTTACATCGGGATTACCAGTCTTACTGATAACAGACATATTCACCTGGTAAGATTTCAGGAGACCTATTCGCTCTTCCCATACTGAATCAGGTTCGCCCATCGAGACCCATACATCAGTATACAGAAAATCAGCACCTTTTACTGCTTGATCAACATTTTCGGTGATTGTTATTTTTGCACCTGTCTCTCCGGCAATAATCCTGCATTTTGAGACAAGCTCGTCAGAGGGCTGGTATGTCTTCGGGGCTGCAATCCTGAAATCAATACCCATTTTTGCAGAACCGACCAGCAGGGAATTACCCATATTGAATCTTGCATCCCCGAGGTAACACAGAGCCATCCTGTTCAGTGGCTTGCCAGAGAACTCTATCATTGTCATTAAATCAGCAAGTACCTGGGTCGGATGAAACTCATTTGTAAGGCCGTTCCAGACAGGGACTCCTGCATACTCAGCAAGTTCTTCAACAACCTCCTGTCCGAAACCCCTGTATTCAATTCCCCCGTACATTCGGCCAAGCACCCTGGCAGTATCTTTCATTGACTCCTTATGCCCTATCTGTGAATCGCTCGGACCAATATATGTTATACTGGCTCCCTGGTCAAAAGCTGCAGCTTCAAAGGCACAACGAGTTCTTGTTGAGGATTTTTCGAAAATAAGAGCAATATTTTCCCCTTTGAGATACTGAACTTCCTTTCCCGCTTTTTTTGCTTTTTTCAATTCTGCAGAGAGGGTAAGCAAGAAGTTAATTTCTTCGGGTGAAAAGTCTAAAAGCTTAAGAAAGTGTCTGTTATGAAGATTGATTTTCATTGTTATTGGATTTGAGTGGTAAATATAATAAAAAATATGGCGTCGGGCGTCAGGCGTGGGGTGTCAGGCGCCAGGGGATGGGAAATAGATAAAATGCAATTCCTGTCAATTAAATCTGACAAACTCAAAAACGTATTTTTAAATCCATTAAAATATGTTTCAATGATGAGCTTATAAAAAATAACACCGGGAATTGAAATTAAAAAAAAATACTATTTTTACATAATTCAAAAAAAAATAGGTTTGTGAGATTCAGATCCGGATTAATCATTGCAGTAATATTTGCAATAACGGGGTATTCCTGTAAAGAAAAAGGCGGTAAATACATTGATGAGGGTGAGATTCATTATACCATAGAATATATGGATAATACAAATATCATACCCAAGGATTACATGCCAAAAAATCTCGTGGTTTACTTTAAAGATGACAAAATCCTGTTTGAGATAGCGGCTCCGTTTGGCAATGCTGGAATATTTAATCTCTCCAATCCCAAGGAAGGAATCTATGACACTTATCTGAGCCTGCTGACATTAAGATATACCTATGCTGCTGAACCAGGGGAAATTCACCCTGGTTTTGATGCCATGAAAGGCATGGAGTTGCATAAGACTTCACGTACCACAGTTATTTGCGGATTTAACTGTAAAAATGCTGAAGTTACTTTCCCGGCTGACAGAAATAAAGTATACGATATTTGGTACACAGAAGAGATAGATGTAAAGAATTCGAATGCATCAACACCATTTCACGAGATTGGCGGCGTACTTATGAGTTTTTACTTCTTTCTTGGCCCGGCTGAACTTCATTTCAATGTCGAGAATATCTATAAAAAAGAGATCCCCGACAAGACATTTGAAAGAAGAGATAAGTATGTCAATGTTTCCAGAGAGGAGATAAGCAGCTTTATCAATAAGATGCTAAGCCTGTTTATCAGTTAGAGAATCAAGACTCAGGGAAAGCCAATACCTGAAATAAATAACCGTAAAAATCGTTTTCTGCATTGTTAGTCACTTCCGGTAATTGTTTATAAAAACGATTTACCTGTATTTTGTCAGGATTCAAAATTATTACCTTTGGAGTGTAATTTATTAACCATTCATGAGTATAGGTAAGGAAGACAGAACGAAGAAGCCGGGGCGATCAGCAAGAAATCAGGCAAAGTCAAAGTCATTTTTCAGCGACGAGAGGATCAGGTTTATCTTCGGGGTTCTCATTACAGGCTTTGCATTATATCTTCTGATTGCCTGTATCTCTTACCTCTTCTGGTGGAAAACTGATCTCAGTCTTCCTGATTCTGCTATTGTTTCAGGACCTGATGTAGAGGTAAAAAACTGGTCAGGAAAGAGCGGTCATTTCCTGGCAAAAATGATGATTGGTTATGGTTTTGGTTACGGAGCCTTTTTTATTCCGTTGATATTCGGGACAATAGGATTGTACCTCCTTAACTTTCCAAAGCTGAAGCCATGGGGACTTGTTAACAGGTTCACCTTTGCTGTCATAATTTTATCTCTGATCCTTGGTTATATTTTCGGCCAGTCAGACGGTTATCTTATAAGCGGTCCGGGCGGTGCCCAGGGATACTTGCTGACCAGGTGGCTTAATGCTTTTATGGGGAAGATCGGAACCGGAATAGTGGTCACACTGTTAACAATTTCATATCTTATTTTTGCCCTGAGGGTTTCCCCTTCCTCTTTCGGATTTAAAAAGCCATCTTTCAAGTTATTCAGAAAAAGCGGGCAGGACGCTTTTACAACACGACCTCAGGGAGATTCAACAGATGAGGACATGCTTGAATTCCTGGTTAATGACAGAACACATGAAGACGATAGTGCTAATGAAGATAAAGATGGAAGAATCCCGTCTGGCAATGGCTCTCTGATTCATGACCTGGATTATGAAAGGACCGAGTCCTCATCAGCAAAAAAAGTAGATATCGATATCATCAAACCAGAAATACAGGATATCCTTACAGAGGAGGAAGTGGATTCCATGATGGAAAATTATGATCCGCGTCTTGATCTGTCACGTTACAAGTTCCCTCCGGTTTCAATACTGAAAGAGCATAAATCGCATAGTGCTTTTGATAATAATGAGGTATTTGAAAATAAGGAAAACATTATCAAGACTCTGGGTGATTATAAGATCAGCATAAAACATATCTCTGCAACAGTGGGACCAACGGTTACCCTGTATGAGATCATTCCTGAAAGAGGTGTTAAACTTGCGCGCATAAAATCTCTTGAGGATGATATTGCTCTTAACCTCTCTGCCATGGGTATCAGGATCATTGCTCCAATTCCCGGCAGGGGGACAGTCGGCATAGAGGTGCCGAATAAGAAGCCGGAGATTGTATCAATGCGATCACTGATTGCATCGAAGGCATTCCAGGAAACTAAATTCGATATTGCACTTGCCCTTGGCCGTACAATTACTAATGATCCCTATATTGTTGATCTTACAAAAATGCCGCATCTTCTTGTTGCAGGTGCAACAGGACAGGGAAAATCAGTAGGGCTGAATGCTATAATAACCTCGATTCTTTATAAAAAACATCCGGCAGAACTGAAATTTGTTCTGATAGACCCGAAAAGGGTTGAATTACCATTATATACAAAGATAGAACGTCATTTTCTTGCCAAGCTTCCGGGAGAAGAAGATGCAATAATCACTGATACACAGAAAGTTGTCAATACTCTATACTCATTGTGCATCGAAATGGATAACCGGCTTGAGCTGCTAAAGGGAGCTCAGGCACGGAACATCAAAGAATATAATGAAAAATTCATATCACGCAGACTGAACCCGGAAAAGGGGCACAGGTTTCTACCATATATTGTGCTTATAATAGATGAGTTTGCCGATCTTATAATGACTGCTGGAAGAGAAATAGAAGGTCCGATCGGCAGACTTGCACAGGTTGCCAGGGCAATCGGGATTCACCTTATCATTTCAACCCAGAGACCAACCACAAATATCATAACAGGCTTTATTAAAGCCAACTTCCCCACAAGAGTTGCCTTCCGTGTGTTCTCATCCATTGATTCGCGTACGATACTTGATGTTACCGGCGCTGACCGTCTGGTGGGTAACGGAGATATGTTGATATCGTCAGGGGCAGAGCCTGTAAGAGTGCAGTGTGCCTTTATAGATACACCTGAAATTGAAGAACTTACGGAATTCATCGGATCACAACAGGGTTATCCCGATGCAATGCATTTACCGGAATATATCGACGATAGTGAATCAGGATTGCTGGAGGTAGATCTCAAAAAGAGAGATACTATGTTCGAGGATGCAGCACACCTGGTTGTCCAGCACCAGCAGGGATCAACATCACTTATCCAGAGAAAACTTGCCATTGGATATAACAGGGCAGGCAGGATAATTGACCAGCTTGAAGCTGCCGGGATTGTAGGACCTTTTGAAGGAAGCAAAGCCAGGGATGTACTCTGCACCGATCTTTTTGCATTGGAACAGATTTTGAAAGATCTGGAGTATAAGTGAAACATATGAGGATCATCATACTAATATTTACAATCCGGCTTATAGCACTGACAGTGTCGGGACAGAATGATCCCCAGGCAGTTAAGATCCTTGACAGATTTTCTGCAACAGCTACAGGTGCTCCTTCTGTCTCCATGAAATTTCTGCTGGTAACCACTGACCAGGTTGAGAATACGAAAGACACCCTCGAAGGATCTGTCATTCTCAGCAAAAACAGTTATAAACTTGATCTCCCCGACAATATCATCTGGTACAATGGTGAAACCTCATGGAGCTATCTTCCGGCTGAGAAGGAGGTCACAATAACAAGCCCTGATAAGAAAGATGATTCATTTCAGACCCGTCCCTCATCCATCTTTACAATGTATAAGAAAGGATATAAATGCAGACTCATTGAAGAAAATGCTGATCGCTATGTTATCGATCTGTACCCCGAGGATCTGAAGAATGAGCTTATAAGGGTGAGATTATCGATAGCAAAACCGTCAATGAATCTGAAAAGTTTTGAGTACAAAAGAAGAGACGGAATAACAATTGATCTGATTGTCAGAGAATACAACCTTAAAGTGAATCCCGAACCAGGTTCCTTTGTCTTTTCACCTGTATTGCATAAAGGTGTCGAAGTTATTGATATGCGCTAATCTCTCTGCGGGTAGGCAACCCTGACATGGTATATATTTGAGAGTCTTTTCCTGAAGATTTCCTTAATATCAGAGATATTTTTAAATGTCAATGGTATATTTGAAAACTGGCCATCCTGTTCCTGGAGAACAATGATCCTTTCGACCATCTCAGTGATATTCTCTTCGGAATAATCGCCCAGGCTGCGTGATGATGCTTCAACAGCATCAGCCATCATTACTACTGCAGTTTCTTTTGAAAATGGTTTTGGCCCGGGATAGGTAAAATCCTTTCTCATTTCTGTTTTACCGGGATTCATATCGAGATACTTCTTGTAAAAGAAATAGGCCACTGTTGTTCCGTGATGAGTGCGGATAAAATCTATTATCTGTGTAGGAATCTTGTAGTTCTTCGCCAGTATCACTCCGTTCTTGACATGATTGATAATCACCCGGGCGCTGAGCCGTGGATCAAGCTTATCATGAGGGCTGATATCATCTTTCTGGTTTTCAATATAATATTTAGGGTTAGCTATTTTGCCTATATCATGATAGAGAGCCCCGGCTTTTACCAGCAGGAGGTTTGCCCCGATAACTCTTGCGGCCTCTTCAGCAAGGTTGGCGACTTGCAGCGAATGCTGGAAGGAACCGGGAGCCTCTTCAGCCAGTTTCCTTAACAAAGGCTGGTTAGTATCAGCCAGTTCAAGTAATGTGGTGTCAGATAGAAAAAGGAATCTCTTCTCAAAGATCAGGATCAGAGGGTAACATAGTAATATCATAGCTCCATTCTCAGCAAACCGGATATAATCAGAAAGAATAATTTCTTCTATGCTGCCACCATTCATAAGTAAGATACCCAGATGGAAGCACGAATAACTTATAATTACCATTAATGCTGTAAAAAGAAGCTGCAGACGCCTGTAAATATTTGTCATTGTGAATATTGCCACCATACCTGATATGAAGTTCATCAGAACAAACTCAAAAGGCTCTTCAATCATGAAAGCGACAAGCAAGATTGTAATGAGCAGGATGAACAAAGCAAGTCGTGCATCATAGAATGTCTTTATCATTATCGGTATAATAGCAAAAGGAACCAGTAAAATAAAATCTGTTCCGAGCTTATCTGAGACCATCCTGGTTACAAAGAGAAAAAGAATAATGGTAATTAAAATAAAAAATATCTTCCTCTGAATCGTAAGCACTTCACTGCGGAACTGAAGAAGGAAGAAATAAAGTACAACGTAACATAACGTGACAACTGATATTGCTCCTATGAGTTCCAGCCTGCTTACTTCCTCTCCGTGAAGAAGTATTGCAGTAACAACAGCTATGCTGACGAGAAAGTAAAAATAGGTAAAAGCACTACCCTTCTTTACCTTTGGAATTTTCAGGATATCTGATGCAGATGGGGACATTTAACAATATTGTTTCGTCGACAAAAATAGGGATATTTTCCAAAATTGTTTAAAAAAATATTAAATCAGTGATAACCGTGAAGGGCCAATTTTAAGAGAATCCTGTATTCCGAAATAATATAATGATTCAGATAATTACTAATTTTACAGGAAATTAACAATGATGGAGACTTTTATATGTGAGAATGTTTTTGTCCCGCTGCGATCGGGGCCTTCACACAGAGCCGAGATGTTAAGCCAGGTGCTTTTTGGCGAGAAATACAATATCCTTGACAAAACCGGTCACTGGCTAAAGATAGAGACTCAGTTCGATAATTACCAGGGGTGGATAGATTCAACCCACCTTCAGCATATAAAGGATAATGATAAGGATAAATCACCAGGTCATGTTCTTAACCGCTCACTTCTTTGCTTCAAAAACGACATTACAAAACTGGTACTTGAAGCTGGATGTGAGATTTATAATCCTGATTTTGATAACAGGAAATTCACTATAGGCAACAATATATATACTACTGATAACAAATTCAATAACAGCTATTTAACTACCACTGATTCATACGCCGACCTCGCAATGAAATTTATTAATAGTCCGTATATCTGGGGAGGACGCATTCCCTCGGGTATTGACTGTTCAGGATTCACTCAGCTTGTTTACAAGGTCAGGGGAATAGCAATACCACGTAACAGCTGGCAGCAGGCAGAGGCGGGAACTGATGTCAGTTTTATTGATGAGGCTATGCCCGGTGATCTTGTCTTCTTCGATAATGAGAGGGGCTGGATATCACATGTAGGAATGATAATTTCACGGGGTCTTGTCATACATGCATCGGGAAGAGTAAGGATCGATACTATAGACCACCAGGGTATTTATAAGCAGGAGACAGGAGAATATTCACATCATTTGAGGACTATCAGGAGAGTTGTCTGATTGTCTGATTGTCTGATCAACAATCTGCATTATTGCCTCCTCTTCCATTACAGCCTTTGATTCTATATTACAGCATTTTACTAATATCTCCTTAACGAACTCTTTATCATCGAGGCTGCCAACATTTGTTTTAACATTGAGGAAGGCACCTTTTATACATGACCGCAGTGCCAGTGCTCCTACTGCAGCATCTGTAACAGAAGAGGGATTTCCCTCTTCTACCATCTCCCTTATAAGGGGAAACCCCGAGTATGCTGTTTCCATTACTTTGAATGGTACCATAACAGCATTCCTGACGGCCTCCTGAACAGTATTATTCCTTGTCTGGATCTCTTCATTCGTCTTTTTTGGTAACCTGTAAGCATTAATAATACTATTAAAAGCCTCTGTATCTTCATCCACCAGGTCGAGAAGCCTGTTCTGTATATCTTTCCCTCTTGCTGCAATGTCAGAAAACTCTTTCCACCTGTCGTCCCAGCCTCTCTTATGGCTCGACAGGTTGGCGACCATTGTTCCCAGGGCAACACCAAGAGCCCCCATATATGCTGATATTGAACCCCCTCCGGGAGCCATAGATTCAGATGCCGTTTCATTCATGAAAGCCCTGAGATCCATGTCTACAAGTTTTTTAATACCCCTTTCTTTCATAACAAATTCTATTATTTTTTCTTCAGGATTGAAATGATGGATATCATTCAATCCCATAGATTTGACAGCTATTTTTATCAGTTCTTCATCTGATACTCCCACTGATCTTTGTTGTTTTTCGAGAAAGTATCTTCCTGCGTCCAGCATGGCTTTAAGTGGTATCAGTCCAACCAGTTCAGAGCCTGTAACTCTTACACCGCGTGCTTCAGCTTTCCGGCATACCTCGTTAAATGCAATATGAACCGGTGTGACTGAGATATTTGTAAGGTTCATCGATATCTGGGCTATCCCATACTCCTCTATATACCAGCCTATTGCTTTTACATTTTTAAGTGTACCTGGTACATTTATTCTTTTTCCCTTCTCATCTTCAGCCATTCGTCCTTTTTCCCTGACATCGAATGCAATTGCATTTGCTCTTCGTACTGAGGTAGTATTAAGGTTTACATTGAATGCTACCAGGAAATCCCTGGCACCTACGGCTGTGGCTCCTGACCGGGCATTGAATCGAGCCGGTCCGAAATCGGGTTTCCATGCCGGATCTGCCAGTTTTTTCTTTAATCCTTCATATTCCCCTTCCCTGCAGTTTGCAAGGTTTTTCCTTTCTTCGCTGAGAGCAGCATTCTCGTAACAATAAACCGGTATATTTAGCTCTCGTCCTATTCTTTCCGCCACTTTCCTTGCATACTTGACTGTCTCTTCCATGGTGATACCTGAAACCGGAATAAAAGGGCAGACATCCGTGGCTCCCATCCTGGGATGTTCGCCATGATGCTTTGACATATCAATTAATTCCGATGCTTTCTTAACAGCTATGAAAGCTGCTTTGGAGACTGTTTCAGGATCTCCGACAAAGGTAACTACTGTTCTGTTTGTATCTTTGCCGGGGTCAACATCAAGCAGTTTTACTCCTTCGACAGATTCAATGACTGCCGTTATCTGTTTTATCACCGACAAGTCTCTTCCCTCGCTGAAATTAGGGACACATTCTATGATCTTCTTCTGCATAACTCCTTTTACTCCCCTGCCCCCCTAAAGTTAATGCCAAATGGCACAAATATTTGCGGGCTATATTATATTCCCTTTTAAAATCACTGTTTCAATAAGGTTGCTGCCAAATGCGTATGGCAGGAACTCATATGATGGTATCTCTTTGGTAATAAATACGCTGGCTGTCTTTCCTCTGGCAATCGATCCATGTGTTTCAGAGATCCCCATCGCACAGGCTGAATTAATTGTAACAGCGTTGAGAGCCTCTTCAGGTAGCATTTTCAGTTTTATGCATGCCAGCGACATAACCAGTTTCATGTTCCCCGAAGGCGATGATCCCGGGTTATAGTCAGAAGCCAGTGCAACAGGAAGATCGGCCTCAATCATTTTTCGTGCCGGAGGATCGGGCAGCCCAAGAAAAAATGCTGATCCCGGGAGAAGAGTTGGTATTGTCTCTGTTCCTTTGAGGGTTTCAATTTCAGCATCTCCTGATCGTTCAAGGTGGTCAACAGAAAGAGCATCGTATTTAACTCCTGTCTGGACACCTCCCGAGAAATCAAGTTCATTGGCATGGATCTTTGCCGGCAGACCATATTTAATGCCTGCCATAAGTATCCTTTCAGTCTCCTCCACGGTGAAAAAACCGCGGTCGCAAAATACATCTATATAATCAGCCAGCTCCTCAGAGGACACAAGCGGTATCATCTCATTGATTACAATATCTATATACTTCTCCCTGCTGTTATTGAATTCCTCCGGTATTGCATGAGCTCCGAGAAATGTTGCTTTTACTTCAACCGGAGAGGTCTCTTTTATTTTTTTTATCACCCTCAGCATTTTCAGTTCATTGCTGAGAGTAAGTCCATATCCGCTCTTTATCTCAACAGCACCTGTACCCAGGCTTATTATTTCATTTACCCGTATCATGGACTGAGCATACAAATCATCTTCAGAAGTCTCATGAAGCTTTTTGGCAGAGTTAAGAATCCCCCCTCCCCTCTTTGCGATCTCCTCATAGGATAATCCGCTGATCTTATCAGTAAAATCTCTTTCGCGGCTTCCTGCATAAACAAGATGGGTGTGAGAATCGCAGAAAGAAGGAAAGACAAATCTTCCTGAAGCATCAATCACCTTAGTTGTATCATTCCCCGGCTCACTGTATTCCCCGCGTATATCTTTCATCTTTCCGAAATCAGATATTCTGTCACCTTCCATATAAAGGTATGCGTCCGATATAGTGTTGATCTCCGACATATTCTTGCCGCAAATCCTTAGTCTAGGTTCCTCCTCAACCTGCATCAGTTCTTTTATATTTCTTATCAGCAGACCCATATAGGTATTTAGTCGTAAAATTAATAGCCGAAGGTAGCAAATATTAAAAAATCAGTTCAATATTTCCGTTTTTCTTTATCTTTAGTGCTGCCAACCAAACCTATAATAACCTATAAAACCCATATCCCACCATGGTACGACAAATAAAAATGAAAATATTTCTCAGCATGTGGTTTCTCCCGATAAATCGGGATGACCTTTAAAAACAAAATTATTTACTCATGAAAAAGACTCTTTCATTTCTTCTGATTACTATTATTGCACTTCAGGTTTTCGGACAGGAAGAGCAAAAAGAAGTAAAGGAAAAGAAGGTTAAGACCGGATGGAAGTTCGGTGGTGCTCTTCCTGCAGTTACATATGATTCCAATCTTGGATTTCAGTACGGGGCTCTTGTAGAGTTTTTCAATTATGGCAACCCCAGTGTATATCCTGATTATCTTGACCATACATATACTGAAGTATCGCGCTTCACAAAAGGAAGCGGTATTTACAGATTTATGTATGAATCCAACCATCTCATCCCGGGGATTCACATGGCAAGTGATCTCAGCTATCTCCCCGATCAGGCGAGTCATTTTTACGGATTTAACGGCTATGAATCTGTTTTCAATATAGACTGGATGGATGATGACGCTGCTGATTACAAGAGCAGCATGTTTTATCGTTTTCGAAGAAACCAGTTCAGGTTCAAGAATGATTTCCAGGGGAAACTGGCCGGAGATTATATAAAGTGGAGTGCAGGATTTGCTTTTCAACATTTCAGCAACAGTTCGGTCGATATTGACAAGCTTAATAAAGGGAAAGATGTATTGCTGCCTTCAGTTGATTCCGTACCTGGTATCTTTGAGCGTTATCAGCATCTGGGACTGATCTCTGCCAACGAAGCCGACGGCGGATGGGTCAATACGATCAAAGCAGGAGTGGAATGGGATAATCGCGATAACCGGCCCAATCCCATGAAAGGAATCTGGACAGAGCTGGGTATTGAAGTTGCTCCTTCATTTATGGGGAACGACTGGGGATTTTCTAAATTTTATATAATACATCGTCAATATTTTACTTTGATCGAGAACGATCTTTCGTTTGTTTACCGCCTGAATTATCAAACCACGCTCACAGGAGATGTTCCGTTCTTCTACCAGTCACAGGCAATAACATCAATGCTTACCGGCGCAACTAACGAAGGTCTGGGCGGTTCAAGCACAATGAGAGGCGTTGTGAAAAACAGGGTGATAGGTGATGCTTATATCCTCGGAAATTTCGAGCTTCGCTGGAAGCCTGTCTACTTCATACTTTTTAACCAGGATATCTATATAGGACTCGATCTGTTCTATGATATCGGAATGATCACCAATGCAATTGATCTTCCCGGGGATATTGAGACTACATTTAACAGTTACTATCCAACTGATAATTTCACGGATTACTTCAAGCCGGGCGAGGAGAAATTACATCAATGTGTCGGTTTAAGCATTATGCCGGTAATGAACCAGAATTTCGTCATTGCAATTGATATCGGAAAAGCACTGGATAAACAGGATGGGAACATTGGGTTTTCCATGGGACTGAATTATCTGTTTTAGACCTCATATTCCCCTCATAAAATAGGCCAGCGCAACGCCAAGATAATTGCCTGCCACATAACCTATTATACCAACAGTAATTCCTGTTATAATTACATCCTTGTTTTTCAGGGAGGCAGCAACCACGGGCACAAAAGGCGGGGAAAAAACGAAAGCTGTAGTGGTGATCAGGTAATTATCTGCATCGATCCTGAATATTACCGATAATATAAGATGTAACAACAATGAGCCAAAATAGCACCATGTTACAAATCCCAGCAGTCCAAGCATTCCCAGGCTGAAGATGGCTCCGAGATCAGCCATGGAAGCAACTAACAGAGAAAATATAAGGACAAAATACATACCCAGTTGGAATGTCTTTTCAATCCTGTTGACCCATGTGAACAATGATGCAATGATTGAAAGTGTCGTTATTGTAAGAATTACTACAGGATCCTTAATAGCACCAAACAGAAGAATACTTATGCCGACTGAAACGCCCAGAATAATTATTGCCAGGCCTAAACCCTTGAGAAGTCTTGGCAGAACCTCTTTTTTAAACATTCCTGAATAATTTTCAAAGCTCTCAGCTTCCATTATGCTTTCATCTGTGACATTGCTGTCGGCGACCTTTTTAAAAGGTCGGAGAAATGCCCTGAATACACGGGGGCCTGCTGTTATAAAGAAGATAATTGTGGCTGCACCCACCAGCATGTCGTATGTATTTGCCATGACAAAAGAAGTTGGATCAACATCCAGTGCAAGTTTCAGAGACACCATATTGGGTGTTCCGCCCGTGTAGACTCCAACCAGCATTCCTCCGATCTGCCATGCGTCGGGAACAATATTCCTGAAAATCAGATATCCTGAAACTATTATTACGATAATGGATATAAAAGCCAGAGCCATTGAGACGAAACCCTCTTTTGCATATTTCAACCAACGTCGTATATTGAGGGAAAAGAGCAGAAGCGGAAAAGCCAGGACTCCGATAGCTTGTAACGTATCCTGTGCAACAGCAATATTATTCACAATGATATCATCTTCATTGATTATCCCTAATGTTCTCAGCTCCTGTACCTGTTCGGAAGACAGAAATGATTCCCCCCTGAGGGCTTCCCGGTATGCGTCACTGCCATTTGGAATAATGCCTGTTGTACTTAGTATCAGTCCAAATCCGTAAGCAACAACTATTGAACCAAGCTTTTTAAAAAAGGTCCATCGTTTACACATCCAGATTATAACGAGCGGGAAGGTGAAATAAAAAAGAACAAGAAGTATAACTCTTACCATACGGCAGGTTTATAAGTATACCAAAAATAAAAAAAAGCGATTTACTCATGAGCAAATCGCCTGTAAAATAAGTATTTATACTTATTTACTTTTCATCACAATCGCATTCATCAAAGCTCTTTTGGTATTGTTCAATAGCTTTCAGACTCATACCCATACTTGAAAAACCCCCGTCATGATAAAGGTTCTGCATGGTTACTTTTCGTGTAAGGTCGGAAAAGAGCGCTATGCAATAATCGGCACACTCTTCAGCAGTGGCATTACCAAGGGGTGACATTCTTTCAGAGAAGTCGACAAGTGAATCAAATCCATGAATACTGGTCCCGGCAGTTGTTGGGGTTGGTGATTGTGATATTGTATTTATCCTGACCTTACGGTCGCGGCCATAAATATACCCGAAGCTGCGGGTTATCGATTCAAGCAGGGCCTTTGCATCGCCCATATCATTATATCCTGTAAGTGTTCTTTGGGCTGCAACATAAGAGAGTGCAACAACAGAACCCCATTCCCTTATAGCATCAATCTTATATGCTGTTTGCAATATCCTGTGGAAGCTCAGAGCTGATATATCAAATGTCTTCAGCATGTTTTCATAGCTTGTATTTTCATAAGGAATATCCTTCCTGACATTTGGAGACATTCCTATTGAATGAAGGATAAAATCAAATTGTCCACCGAAAAAATTCATGCTTTCCATGAGAAGATTTTCAATATCCTCCATTTTTGTGGCATCAGCGGAAATGACTTGACCACCGGTCATCCCGGCAAGTTCATTTATAGTACCCATCCTGACTGCAACCGGCGAGTTGGTCAGAACAAGCTGAGCTCCATTTTCCCAGGCTTTAAGAGCCACCTGCCATGCAATCGATTTCTCGTTGAGTGCACCAAAGATGATCCCTTTTTTACCTGGTAATAATTTACCCTGCATAATTATAATATTGATTATTAATTCTGAGCGGCTTTTATCAGTTCCTTTGCATTTTTTATTGCAGTTTCAGTTATTTCTCTGCCGCTCAATAATCTGGCAACTTCAAAAATCCTCTCATCAGAAGATAACAATTTAATCCTGGTTATTGTTTCGGTTCCGCTTTCATCTTTGTAGACATGATAATGCTTTGTTCCTCTTGAGGCAACCTGTGGAAGGTGTGTGATGTTTACCACCTGCATATATTTTCCCATATTGGCCAGTATCTGTCCCACCCTGTCAGCCACCTCTCCTGAGACTCCTGCATCAATCTCATCGAAAATTATAGTAGGCAGGTTTGTATTCTTTGTCAGCAATGATTTAAGGCTGAGCATTACTCGTGATAATTCACCTCCTGATGCTATCCTGGCAAGGTTTTCCGGTTCGACCTGTTTGTTTGCGGAAAAGAGAAAATCTGCATGGTCGGTTCCTGAAGGGGTAAAATCGGGCAGAGACTTAAGTGAGATCCGGAAGCGTGCATTGGGCATTCCAAGCTGCCTGAGAAGATCAGTTATCTTTTTTTCTACATCATGAAGAACAGCTTTTCTTTTATCTGAAATACCGGCAGACAGTTTTGTTAAATTCTCAGTCTCTTTCAAGAGATCTGCCTCCAGTACAATTATCCGGTCATCGCCGGTAATAATTGAATTTACCAGCTTCCTGATTTCTTCTCTTTTGATTATAAGCTCACTTAGTGAAGATACCCTGTGTTTCTGGATAAGTGAATATATTGTATCGAGCCGGTCGGTAATACGGGTCAACCGGTCAGGATCAGCTTCTACAGATACGGCAAGCTTCTCAATCTCACCTGCAAGGTCGTTGAGTTCGATATAGGAAGATTCTGCCCGGTTAAGCATTTCCTCAAGCTGAGGCATATATGATATTATCTTCGAAAGATTTATCTTAGCCTCTCTCAGATTTGTAAGAATCGAGTTTCGGTCGGATGAAAAAAGATCTGAAGCATTACCCAGTGCAAGCTTGATTTCTCCTGCATGTTCGAGAAGTTCTAGTTCCTTTTCAAGTTCTTCCTGCTCACCATCTATCAGTTTGGCGTCTTCGATCTGGGCAAGCTGAAACTGATAATATTCAAGGTCAGCCTTGTTCTGTTCGGTTTTTTCCTTTGCCTCCGTATACTCTTTTTTCAGGCTGCGGTATTTGTAATATGATCTCCTGTAGTCTTCCTTAAGTTTTATTGTACCCGCAAAAGAATCAATGACATTGAGCTGGAATGAATTATCACTCAGCATTAATGTCTGGTGCTGTGAGTGTATGTCTATAAGACGATCGCCAAGCTCTTTGAGCAGGTTCAGGGTAACAGGTGTGTCATTGATAAATGCCCGTGACTTTCCTGCCGGATTAATCTCTCTTCTCAATATGGTAACAGACTCATAATCAAGCTCATTAGAAGTAAAAAAATCAGTAAAGTCATAACCTTCTATTCTGAATGTCCCTTCCACTACACACTTTTCATTTTTTTCCATAAGCACTGAAGTATCTGCTCTGTTCCCCAGAATCAGCGACAAAGCGCCAAGAAGTATTGTCTTACCGGCTCCTGTCTCACCTGTGATGATAGTCAGACCCTCCTCAAGTTCAACGTCCAGATCTTTGATCAGCGCATAGTTTTGAACGTATAGTTTAATGAGCATGACAGGTTACTAATGTTAGTTGGATGCAGTGATCTTCTCGTATTTTGACTTGTTGGCCGGATCGATTTCGGTAAGGATCTGCACAACACGGCTTTTCTCTTCGGGAAATGCCTCGGTGAATATATTTATCAGTTCATCGGCTTTTGCTTCTATCACGACTTGAATGAGGTACATGAATGGATCAGGTTTTTTTCTGTAAACCTCCTGTACAAGCCTGAGGCTCTCTACCATAGCAACCCTGGCCTCAGCAGCTTTTGATTCCAGCTTATCAAGACCATTGATATTATACTGATAAATAAACTGTCTAACCTCCTCATATTCCTTATCAAGAAGGTTTTTTACAAGCCAGTACCGGTTGCGGTTCCGGGAACCGTCATAGGGTTTCCATCCTGTTTCAGGTGTATTTTGTGCATTAATTACGATCTTCTCAGCCATCTGGTAAAACTCTTGTCCTCCTTCCGGAGAAAAAGAATCATAATCAAAACCCAGTATAATATATGTATAATATGCCAGAACAGATACAAGGTTCGACCTGTGAGTAGTGGGATCAAATTCGAGTGGTTGAAACTCCACATACCTGAATCTGAAATTATTATCAATAAAATTCAGGATAGTTGAATTGTATGTTGTGTTATATACAGGCCGCCTTAGCTGGATCTGTATTGTTCCGTTGAATTCGTCGGCTGACAACTGGTTGGTTATATTTATAAGAATATTGCAGTCGATCCTTTCAGAGTAACTAAATATATGGTTAGTCCAGACAGTATTATTCATGAATTCGTAGATATCGCGCTGCATATTCTCATACACCTGGCGGTTGGAGCCCTGGACTTTCTGTGCAGATACCTGGACGTTACAGTTTAGTTCCTGGGAGAGTATAACTCCGGGAAGCAGTATCAGAAATACCAGCGATAAATATTTCTTAAAACGGTTTCCTGTCATCCTTATTTGTTATTTGAGCATTGATACAATCCTGTCAAGAATATCCCTGGCGGCTTCGTCCTTGGTTTTCAACTCAAATTTATCAATATTATTGTACTTGTCAATGATCGTGATCCGGTTTGTATCATGTTCAAATCCAGCCCCCTCATCTTTCAGTGAGTTTAATATGATGAAATCAAGGTTTTTACGTTTTAATTTGCTTTTTGCATTGGCGAGCTCATTGACAGTTTCGAGGGCAAACCCTGCAAGTATCTGGGATGGTTTCTTCATTATCCCGAGTGTTTTGGCTATGTCGGAAGTAGGTTTCAGCTTCAGTGTAAGCACCTTATTGTCCTTCTTCATCTTTTCCGTGTTCTGCTCAATCGGTGTATAGTCGGCGACAGCAGCGGATAATATAGCTGCATCGCATGACGGAAATCGTGAAATGCATTCTGATGCCATTGATTCGGCTGTCGTTACCCTAGTAACCTTCACCGTACTGTTCTCTGGCAGGATCTCAGACGGACCCAGAATAAGGTCAACAGAGGCTCCCATCTCTGCAGCAGCATCAGCAAGGGCTATTCCCATTTTACCGGAAGAGTAGTTGCTTATAAAACGAACAGGATCAATTGGTTCACGTGTGGGGCCGGCGTTTATGAGCAGATGTTTCCCCTTCAGAGGCTTATTTTTTTTTTTTTGTAAAGAAGTCCGTTATCTCCTTTACTATCTCTTCGGGTTCTGCCATTCTGCCTTTTCCTGTCAGGCCGCTCGCAAGATCGCCTTTTTCAGGATCCATGATAGTGTTCCCGAAG
>Ga0307420_1000182_pt1 | contig 30201 bp, 22 predicted proteins | sample SalMarWE160240MG_2_FD_202167 | JGI IMG/M metagenome (GOLD analysis project Ga0307420, IMG submission 202167) | Salt marsh sediment microbial communities from the Plum Island Ecosystem LTER, Massachusetts, United States - WE1602-40 | ecosystem: Environmental > Aquatic > Marine > Intertidal zone >... | reverse complement strand
TGTTTCCCCTTCAGAGGCTTATTTTTTTTTTTTGTAAAGAAGTCCGTTATCTCCTTTACTATCTCTTCGGGTTCTGCCATTCTGCCTTTTCCTGTCAGGCCGCTCGCAAGATCGCCTTTTTCAGGATCCATGATAGTGTTCCCGAAGGCTTTCAATGTTTCAAGATTAATTATTGTAGCCGGGTGGTTAAGCATATCCATGTCCATTGAAGGAGCAATGAATACAGGGCAGCGTGCAGAAAGATATGTTGTAAGAAGCAGGTTATCTGCTATGCCATTAGCCATCTTAGCTATTGAATTGGCGGTGGCAGGAGCAATAAGATACAGGTCGGCCCATAAACCGAGGTCTATATGGCTGTTCCACTCACCGCTTTCAGGATTAGAGAATTCCTTAAGAACAGGATTTTTCGATAATGTAGAAAGAGTTAGAGGGGTTATAAATTCCCTGGCACGATCTGTCATAATGACCTTCACATCAGCGCCATCTTTTACAAGCAGCCGGATAATTGCTGCAGTTTTATAAGCAGCAATACCGCCGGTTACACCTACAAGTATTTTCCTGCCTTTCAGCATTTTCTATTTTTATGTTGCTGCCTTTTCCGGGTTCCTGTGAAATATTTTTCCCTCTTCAAGTTCCTGGAGAGCTATAAGAGTCGGTTTGGGAAGCCTCTCATAGAATTTCGATATCTCGATCTGTTCGCGGTTCTCAAAAACCTCCTCCAGGTTATCGCTGTATGAAGCAAATTCTTCAAGCTTCTTGTTGAGCTCCTGCTTCATCTCAACAGCAATCTGGTTCGATCTTCTTGACACAATGATCACCGTTTCATAGATATTACCGGTGTCTTGTGTAATCTTATCGATATCACGTGTAACAGTTGTTACGGGGGCCATTGATTTTCTGTAATCCATAGTATGTTAATCGTTATTTGCCACAGTTTCTACTTCTACATTTCCGGATTTAAGGTATTCGCTGGTTCTATTGTATATTCTGCTTACCTCTTTTAAATATTCGCTTTCCGGAAACTCCTCCATAAAAGAATAATAGTCGTCAAGAGTATCCTGGTACCTCTCCCGCTGCTTGCTGGCAAAACTGTTTTCAGCATAAAGAAAAAGAGAGTTAAGCTTAAGGAACATCATCTCTTCTCTGTATTCTGACTCAGCATACTCTTTAAGGCTGTTGGATAGAGCTGTTATTGCTGACTTATACTTTTTCATATCGTAATAGAGCTTAGCACTGAGATATGATTTCTCCACAAGTTTTTCTTCAAGCTCCTTCAGGAGCTTTTGGCATTCATCAATCCTTGCACTGTAAGGATACCTTGTTATGAAAACTTTAAATCCGTCAACTGCATTTCTCGTATTTTCCTGGTCAAGTTCTGCACGGGGAGAAATATAATAATCGCACAATGCACTCACATATGATGATTCTTCGGCATATTTACCAAACGGATACTGATCAAGGTATGACTTAAAATAAGCCCCGGCAGAATAATAGTCTTTCATATTGTAGTAGCTCTGGGCATTCATCCAGTTAAGATCTTCTGCTTCTTCAGTCGCTCTGTATCTCGGTAACAACTGCTCCAGCAGTTCAGTTGCCCTGGCATACTGACCTGCATCAAAGTATTCCTTTACCTTTGTTTTTTTAAGATCATAATCATTACTCTTCAGGAGTTTCTCATATTCGCCACAAGAGCTGACCAACACCAAAAATATCAATGTTATATATAACCTGACCTTCATAAAAAAATGTTGCGCAAAAGTACAATATATTTTTCAAATCAATTATAAAAACGCTTTTTTTATGCAATTATTCTGAAGGAGAATAATAAAAATCAAATTAGGTATAAATAGGTATCAGCAGGTTACTGTTAATCCTTACTTTTGTAGAAATCATTCACAGACTGAAAAATCATGGATATTTTTGAAAAAATTAAATCAAACAGAGGTGCTTTAGGGCAGTATTCGGAAGCCAGCGATGGTTATTTTATGTTTCCCAAGCTGGAAGGAGAGATTGCTCCAAGAATGAAATTCAGAGAGAAAGAGGTCCTTTCATGGAGTCTTAATAATTATCTGGGGCTGGCTAATAATCCTGAAGTAAGAAAAGCGGATGCTGAAGCAGCAGAACAATATGGTTTGGGATACCCGATGGGCGCAAGAATGATGTCGGGGCATACAAGCATGCATGAAAAATTCGAAAAGATGGCTGCTGAATTTGTAAGAAAAGAGTCGTCCTATTTGCTTAATTATGGCTATATGGGAATGGTCTCTATTATTGATGCTCTGGTCGACAGGCATGATGTAATAGTCTATGATTCCGAATCACATGCCTGTATCATGGACGGATTGAGGTTGCATTTCGGAAAAAGATTTGTATATGCCCATAATGATATTGAAAGCTGTGAAAAGCAGCTTCAGCGCGCAACAAAGCTTACTGAAGAATCCGGAGGCGGAATACTGGTAATTACTGAAGGTGTTTTCGGAATGGCGGGAGACCTTGGTAAACTGGATAAGATAGCCGCACTTAAAAAGAAATACAATTTCCGGTTCCTGGTTGATGATGCACATGGATTTGGAACGATGGGAGCCACAGGAGCTGGTACCGGAGAACATTTCGGTGTGCAGGATCAGATAGATATATATTTTGCAACATTTGCAAAATCGATGGCTGGAATAGGCGGATTTGTGGCAAGTACAAAGGATGTAGTGACATACCTGCGTTTTAACCTGAGGTCTCAGATCTATGCCAAGGCACTGCCGATGGCTATGACACTTGGAGCCATAAAGAGACTTGAACTCATTAAAGCTCATCCTGAATACAAAGATAAGTTATGGACCATCGTCAATGCACTTCAGAAAGGGCTGAGAGATGCCGGGATGGATCTGGGGAGAACTGAATCACCGGTGACACCTGTATTCTTTAAATGCCAGCTTTTCCAGGTCACCCAACTTATTTATGACCTGAGAGAGAATTTTGGGGTATTCTGTTCGGTGGTGATTTACCCCGTTGTACCAAAGGATGTGGTAATGCTACGCCTGATCCCAACATCATCCCATTCCCTTGAGGATGTTGAATATACCGTAAGAGCATTTAAAGAAATTAAAAGGAAGCTTGATAATAATCTGTATCCCAACGAGATTGCAGATTTTTCGAAATAGAACCAGAATACGTAGTAATAGAAAAAGCCGTCTCTGAGGGGCGGCTTTTTTAATAATTACTTCTCCCAGAGAGCGAGGGGGAAGCTTGATAAAGGCTTATTACAGCCCGTTTCTTCAGCAAAGCGTAAAGGAGGATGGAAGGATGGGTCAAAAATGAACAATATCCTTACCAATTCGTTATACACTTGAAATTATCTGACCATTTTCCTTATATGAAGTCTAAAAACAATAAAATTACAGCAGATCACATTAATCTCCTGAAGGGTTATAATATGCTGTTATATTTTGCAGGCAGTATGATCATGAGTGAACCTACTGATGAGTGTGTAATTGACTTCTGGACAAAAGGTTTCCTTAAGAAACTGCCAGTATATAGTACAAATCCAAGGTTTTTACAAGCTGCTTCAATGCTAAGGGACTCATGTGAAGATACAGATACATGCAGAAAGAAGCTTGCAGGAGATTTTTACCGGCTGTTTGCAGTAACGGGACTGCCTCTGGCGCCGGCTCAGGCTTCTGATTATCTTGCACGGGAAGAAACGAAATGGATCTTTGTTCAAAATGTCAGTGAGTTTTACAGATCATACGGTTGGGAATCAAAGTCGCATGGAAAATTGCCTGAAGACCATCTTGGTTTAGAGCTTCTTTTCCTTACCAGTATGATAGATAACTACCTGCAGCTTGATGATGATCCCTGCTGCCATGAAATGAAGAAGGAGATAACCCGATATATTGATCAGCATCTTTTGTCATGGGTCCCTATGTGGAATACAAATGTGCAGGAATATGCACATACTTATTGCTACAAGGGCATAGCCGCTCTTTTATATGCTTGTATAGAAGACCTTTACGGCATTATGGAGAACAGCGGAGAATAGTTGACAGAATTTCAAAAATTCGGATTAAAGAAATCTGCGATGGCTCCTATATAATATTCCCGCCATCCTTCAGCTATTTCGGCAAAATCTTTGTCGGGGATATTTGTATGTTCGACTGTGACCTGACAATTTTCCCTGTCAGGCTGAATTGTAATTGTCACGACTGATTTTTCGTGTTGTTCACCAAAGCACCACTCCTGTACTATTTTCTTATCTTTAATGAATTCCAGGTTTCTTCCCGTTATATCGTCTTCCCACAACGAAAATTCGCTTCCGGGCTCTTCTGACATTATTGCCGGGTAACCCGACCATAGTTCAATTGTAAATGGATTTATCAGTGCAGAGTACACATCTGATGGCTCAGCATTTATCTTAAATGTCTTTTTGAATGTCTTCATTTTTTTGATTCCGATAGATAACGTTCCGCGTCAATTGCGGCCATACATCCTGAACCGGCGGCAGTAACTGCCTGTCTGTAGTGCGGATCCTGTACATCACCGGCAGCAAAGACTCCCGGGACATTTGTTTTTGATGTTCCCGGTATAGTTTTAATATAACCGGATTCATCAGTATCAATATATTTTTTAAAAACGTCCGAATTGGGTGTATGTCCTATTGCCAGAAAGAATCCATCAATCTTTATCCTGACAATCTCTTCCCGGGGAGTTCCTTTTTTCTTAACAAGCACTGCTCCTTCCACCCCGTTTTCGCCAAAAAGATCAATAGCCTGGTGTTCCCATAAAATCTCAATATTGGGTGTATTCATAACTTTCTCCTGCATTGCCTTCGATGCTCTGAGCACATTCCTGCGGACTATCATATATACTTTATTACACAATCCGGCAAGGTATGTTGCCTCTTCGGCTGCCGTATCGCCGCCACCAACAACAGCCACATCTTTCTGCTTGTAAAAAAAGCCATCGCATGTTGCACAGGCTGAGACACCCATACCGGCATATTTCTTTTCTGCCTCCAGACCAAGATACCGGGCAGTCGCTCCTGTAGCTATTATAACTGTATCTGCCTCAATTATTTTCTCCCTGTCTATTGTGACTCTATGTTTTTTGCCCGAAAAATCAGCATCTGTTGCTGTACCGAAACGGATATCCGTTCCGAATCTCTCTGCCTGTTTGCTGAAATCCTCCATCATTTCAGGGCCTGTTATTCCATCGGGATATCCCGGGTAGTTATCAACTTCCGTCGTTGTAGTCAGCTGGCCGCCCATTTCCATTCCTGTATAGAGAACCGGATCGAGGTTTGCCCTGGCTGCATAGAGAGCTGCGGTGTAACCAGCAGGTCCTGAACCGACAATCAGGCATCTGACTTTTTCAACATTCTCAATATCAGCTTTTTCAGAATCAGATTGAAGATCCATTGGTTTAAATAGTTCCATAAATCCTTTTGATTAATTTTTCTGCAAAAATAGAAAAAAAGATATTATGAGAAAGGTTGTTGGTTATTGGTTATTGGCTCGTCAATGCCTAAATAACGTTGACTGTTTCTGATTATTTGTAAAAGCTTTACGTTTTGACCACATTTGGCCGGTCAGATTACAATTAACATATATAACTATATAACAGGCATTTAACTCCGGCGTTAGTGGTCAATATTATCCGGCTAACTATGGTCAAAGCTACTGGCTTTTCCAGCTTGCTTGTAATATCAAGAATAGCGAAGTCGTGAATAGTAATTATTTATTTGATTATCTTTGGTATATATCTTTAAAATTAATACTATGAAAAAGCTGTTTGGCGCTCTTATTATTGTAATTATAAATACCAGTATGGTTATATGTCAGACCACAATTAATCTTACCTGGTTTGGTCAGTCAACTTTCCTGATGAGCACAGGTGATGGAGTAAAAGTCCTGATGGATCCGGTAAGTCCAAATATGATAAAAGTGGAAATATCGGAAGCCATTGATCTGGTTACGGTATCACATGAACACGGTGATCACAATTATGTTGCCCTGGCAAAGGGAAATCCAACTATAATACGCGGACTCAATGTATCCGGATTTGCTAAAGTTGATACTGTATTTAAGGGTATTCACGTTTATACGGTCGGATCATTTCATGATAAACAGGAAGGGAGCCAGCGTGGAAAGAACGCGATTTTCGTTTTTGAATTGCCAGGATTAAAAGTCGTTCACCTTGGAGATCTCGGACATGTGCTCAATGAAAGTCAGGTTTCGGCTATTGGAACAACAGATATCCTTCTGATGCCGGTTGGAGGCGGACCCACAATTGATCTTCCATCAGCAATTGAAGTCATTAAGCAACTCAGGCCCAGGGTGGTAATTCCCATGCATTATTCACCGGCAGATGCTCCTGCCGGTGGTTTCAGGCTCGGAACAGTTGAAGATTTTATTAAAGTTGTTGATTCTTCTTTTGATGTTAAATATTCAGGACATTCTGAAACATTTATTGCAGGTAAGCTTCCTTCAAAAATAACTATAATGGTCATGAAAATGCAGGAATAATTGACTAACTAAATATAAAATCTAAAAGTATAAATCATTAATATCAGGAGGAAAAAATATGAGAAAAAGTTATTTTAAAATAGCATTATTTATGCTGATTATCACAGGATTCAGCTGTTCCCGGCAACAGCCAAAACCTGTAAAAGCAGAAGAAGGATTGATACAGGGATTATATGAAGACGGTCTGACGGTTTATAAAGGTGTCCCCTTTGCGGCACCACCTGTCGGTGACCTCCGCTGGCGTGCTCCTCAGCCTGCAGAGAAATGGGAAGGTGTGCGTCAGTCCACCGAGTTTGCTCCCGGCCCTATACAGGGTCAGGACTTTCCTTTTGGAAAGAGCGAAGATTGCCTGTATCTGAATATCTGGACGCCGGCGAAATCCGCTAAGGAACATATCCCCGTATTTGTCTGGATCCACGGTGGTGGTTTTGGAGCAGGATCAGCTTCCGAACAGCTTTTCTACGGAGATAAACTGGCTAAGAAGGGAGTAGTATTGGTTTGCATCGCCTACCGTGTCGGTCAGCTCGGCTTCCTGGCACATCCGGAGTTAAGCGCCGAGAATCCCGATCATGTTTCAGGGAATTATGGTCTGCTGGATATGATCGCTGCACTTCAATGGATCAAGAAAAATATTGCTGCATTCGGTGGCGACCCCGATAAGGTAACTATATTCGGCGAATCGGCCGGTGGAATAGCAGTCAGTATGCTTTGTGCATCGCCGTTGGCCAAAGGACTGTTCCAGGGTGCTGTTTCAGAGAGCGGCGGTTCATTCGGGCCATCACGACGCAGCAGCCCATTCGGTGAGAATATGAAATTACTTCCTGATGCCGAACTTACTGGAGTAGAATACGCCAAAAGCGCCGGAGTTTTTTCAATAGCGGAACTGCGGAAGATAGACGCCGAAAAGCTGACGGGAGGGATGAGCCTTGGGCTGGCATGGCCTAATATCGATGGATATGTAATCCCGGACGATCAATACAGACTCTATGCAGCCGGTAAGTATAATGATATCCCGGTTCTTATTGGCTATAACTCTGACGAAGGTCTTAGCTTTTCAAGGGCAAAAACTCCGGAGGAATATATTACTGAAGTCAGGGGGCGTTACGGTAAATTTGCCGACGACCTTATCAAAGCTTATCCTCCAGGCACGAACACTGTTCCGAAAACTGCCCGTGACCTGGCCCGTGATGTAGCATTCGGATGGCATACCTGGATATGGGCACGGCTCCAGTCACAGACTGGCAAATCGAAAGTTTTCTATTATTATTTCGATCAGCATGAGGAATATCCGAAAGACTCACCCGAGGCAGATCATGGCTCACCGCATGGTATGGAAATACCCTATGTTTTTCAGCATCTGAATGCATCAAATCCTATGATGGGAAATCGTCAGATTACGAAAGCAGACGAAGATATCTCGGAAGCTATGGCAACTTACTGGACGAACTTTGCCAAGTACGGAGATCCCAACGGAAAAGGAGTCCCGGAATGGCCGGCTTTCAGCGATGCCAATCCTGTGGTAATGTACTTCAGCCAGACACCACATACAGGGCCGGTGCCCAGCGCCGAATCACTCAGGGTACTGGATTCATATTTCGAATGGCGACGGACACCTGAAGGAGAGGCTTCAGTTAAATAATTACGGTACTGTTCATTAATCTATATAAGACATGAAAAACAAAACATTCTTTAGAGTTCTGGTTTGCTTCCTGATTATATTATATCCTATGCAAAGCGTCCCGGCACAGGAAAAAATTATTCCCCTTGAGCAAAGTCTTCCGGATAATGCCCAGACAGCGAGTATGCTGGAGACTGTAATCAATGAGAACCCTGATAAGAGACTTGTCTATAATGTAGTCAAGCCTTCTTTAATTTATATGCCGGCAAAGAACAATATCTCCGGAACATCGGTTATAATCGCTCCCGGAGGAGCATTACAGATAATATCAATCGATAATGAGGGCTACAGTGTCGCAAAATACCTTAATGAAAACGGGATCGATGCTTTTATATTGAAATACAGTCTTGTTCGTACAGTTAATAATCCCCTTACTGAGGTCGGACCTAACTTTTTCAGTGGTGATGCAAAGAGGGATTCGATGATCTCGACAATAATCCCCTATTCAATGAAGGACGGATTATCAGCAATTTCGTATGTCAGGGAAAATGCGGCAGAATACGGATTAAATCCCAACAGGATTGGTTTTATGGGATTTTCAGCAGGAGGTACAGTAACTTTATCGGTTGTGTTCAATTGTAACACTGAGAACAGGCCAAATTTCATAGCTGCAATATATCCGTGGATTGGTGAACTGGGTGATAAGGTACCTGAAGAAAAAACTCCGGCATTTATTGTAGTTGCAAACGATGATAATCTTAAACTGGTGCCTCAAAGCCTGAAAATATTTAATAAATGGAGAGATGCAGATCAACCCGTTGAATTGCTTGTTTATAGTAAGGGAAGCCATGGGTTTGGTGCCGATAGAAACTATAACCCGACTGACGGCTGGATGAAATCATTTATTGACTGGCTCGGGGGAGAAGGATTATTGTGGCCCGAAAATCCGCAGGGGTTTAATGCAAGAATGTCATATAAAGACTATCTGAAAATGCAGACTGCACAGCAGGAATTAATGAAGACTGACTGGGGAAATATATCGAGGTATAACAAGGAGAATATTGAGCTGCCAGCAAAGGATGTAAAGAACAAGATTGTTTTTTACGGAAACTCAATAACAGACTTCTGGATAAGATTTGATAAAGATTTCTTTGAAAAGAATCAATTTATTGACAGGGGGATAAGTGGACAAACCACTTCACAAATGCTTGTACGTTTTCGGCAGGATGTTGTAGATTTAAAACCTACTGCAGTTGTAATACTTGCAGGTACAAATGATATTGCTGAAAACACCGGACCAATTTCCATTGAAAATATATTTGGGAATATTATCTCCATGGTTGAGATTGCCAGGGCAAACAATATTGAACCTTTAATATGTTCAGTTCTGCCGGTTTTTCAATATTCATGGAACAAGACAATTAAGCCCGTGGAAAAAATACGGGAATTGAATCAGATGCTTAAGGATTATTCAGACAGTAATAAGATTCCTTATGTTGATTATTACAAAACTTTTGTAGATGAGAAAGGTGGATTTCCACAAAAGTATTCTCCGGATGGTGTTCACCCGAATCTTGAAGGATATAAAATCATGGAACAAATCGTTAGTAGTGAAATAGTTAATAATAAATTAAGAAAGAAAGTAATATACTAAAATATTAACAGCAGGCTCTGACCCGAGCCTGCTGTCATCCTTAAGTAAAGTAAAACTTTTAGATAATTTCTATTTATACCTTAATATTCAGTTTGATCCAGTTCTTGTAACCTGTTTTTTGTTGGATTGAATACCAGGTTTACAATTGCTCCTGCACATAACAGTACTGCAAAAACGGTTGCCAGGATAAATCCATATTTTGCATCTCCGCCAAGTATATCGCTGACTCCACCCATAGCCAATGGGCCTAAGGCTGCACCGGCAGCTGTAAAAAACAATATTATGCCTGCTATTGAACCATGTTTGGTTTTTGGAAAGCAACTGATCCCTTTTGAATTAATAGTGGGATAAATAACGGACATGAACAAACCTGAAAGCGGTAGCAATATAACTGCCATTCCAATTCCGCCAATGACACTTCCAAGAAAACAGAGCAAAATCAGAAAACTGACTATAGTAAGTACTACTGACCAGTTAAAATATGACATCAGCCAGGCACCAAGGAAACGTCCTCCTGCCCTGAGAATGAAAAAGATAGTCAGGGCATAGGTTGCAATTAAAATCAGATTTCCTTCGTAATTTGCGATCAATGTGGGCATCCAGACATAAACAGCACATTCGACTGCAACATACAAGAACGCCCCCGCTGAAAACCCTATCGCGTAGGGATCCTTTAACATAGATAATGTACCTGAAAGGTTAATCGGACCTTCAGTTGTTTTTTTGGTTTCCGGATATTTTACAATCAGAGCCATGAAGATTAAAAGTACACACAGACAACCTGCTACCACATACAAGTATTGCCATTTAATTCCCTTTGAAATAAAATTAGCTACAATGAAGGGTCCTATAATTGCACCTACAGCAAAAAATCCTTCTAGGGTATTCATGGTAGATGTATGTTGTTTTGTTGAAGTACTGATATCACCGACAAGGGCTAAGGCACCGGTTTTAAACACACCTATAGCCAGACCTCCGATAGCCATTAAACTTAAAATAAAACCATAGGTATTGGCGACTATATAGAGATAAGAATTTACAGCGTACAAAGCTAATCCGAGAATGATAGTCACCTTTCTACCCAGTCTGTCAGCAAGAAATCCCAGAAATACACCGGCCAGGGCAATACAGATCATCGGTATATAATGCATTAATCCGGCAACAGTCATATTAACACCAAACTCTTTCTGTATTTCGGGAATTATTTCACCGACAGAATCAGTGGTCATGGCGAACATCATAAACATTAAGAAAGTCAGCCATTTAATTATTCCCAGGTTTCGTTGATTTTGTGAATTAGTATTCATAAAACTTATTTTATTTGATTTATATCTAATATTTCATAAGCACTCCATTTTCATCTAATGCAGTAATGTTGCAGGAATAGTCTTTCAAATTCGCTTCCAGGGTTGCTGTACAACCATTATTCTCCCATCGCAGTTTCAACTCTTGCGGTTTGGAATCCAGGACCTCCAGTTTCGCGTCAAAACCGAAAGCAGGAAAGCTGTTCCTGAATTTCAGGAGAGAAAGCTGTTGCCGGACTACATTCTTCTCGAGTCCTCTACAAGCCTGTTCCAATGTCAGATTTGTCCTGTTGATTTCCTTGTGCCCACCCGGACCGGCTTTTTCAACGGCAGCATGGTCATTCTTTCCGGCAAGAAGATCCAGGTACCATACCTGAGGTATCCCGGGCATAAATATCTGGATTGCCCTGGCTAAAAAGAGTTTAGTATCATCTTCCCCCAATGCACTGTAGTAGGTTGCATTTACCTGGTAATACATGTTCTTTTTACCGTGCAGATCTTTAACATAGCCGCCACGTTTAACGACAATGTCAATCAACCTTTGTATCTGTTCATCAGATATCAGCCCTTTTAAGTCCAGCAGCGGTATACCGTCATGACAGCCAAGCATGTTTACAACCCTGATGCCCTTTTCCTGCATATCCCTGATCCACCTGATCAAAAACTCATTTGTATTCCTTTCCAATGCATCTATGATCAATCCCGGCAGGAAGAAGTCATAAGTCATATAGCCTTTTTGGGCAAGCTTTTCGTGCATTTTTTCCTCATACCTTGAATGTATCTCGGGCAAAAGAGTCAACCCGCATTTATCAGCCAGTGTCCTTATACCTCCCAGCAGATCCCATGTTCCGGGATCGTTAAGAAAGTTCTTGGCACCAGGTTCTTTCGGTGCATACGCAAACGCGTCAAGCCTTATGATCTCCGCACCATACCCTGCAAGCTTTTTCAGCGTATCCTCATAATATTCCCATACCAATGGAGATTTTATGTTCAGATCCATTTGTCCCAGGTATTTTCGTCTCGATTCGAGCATATCGATGACATTTTTACGGTAGCGGGCAAACCTGCCGAATTCGATCCCGGATGGTTTCTTTCCTTCACTTAGAGCCATATTTACCGTTTCAGCCAGCTTCTGAGCCGAGGCGTACTGGATATCCATAGCTCTCATCAGATCCTGGGCATCAATTTTTTCATATTTGACTTCCTGGTAAAAGGTGTTCCAGTAAGGCACTTCTTTCCCATCCGGCATACGAACATTAAGAATGGGCAGTCCCGGCTTCCTGAAAAACATATCCTTGATATATCCGGGATCCGGCTGTATATAGCCCTCATCCGTCATTTGACCGCAGCCTTCCCAGAATTTGTTCCAGTTAATGAAAAAGTCTTTATATTTTGAATTCTCACCTTTTTTCAGGATATCCTGAAATTGTCCGGAAAATACTGAAGAATGGTTTAACACAAAGTCAAATTTGAGGGCAATTCCAATGTTATTCAGATCCTTCAGATCTTCCTGAGAGGCATAAAGCTCATTCAAATCATAATCAATAACAGAAAATCCCCTGTCCAGATCAGTATTGAAAATACTCGGTAATATATAAAATGATTGAAATACATCTTTAAGTTCGGGAGTCTGAAGGAATTTTATAATATCGCCTAATGTACCTCCGATACTGTCCGGGTATGCATTAAGCATCGGGCCTGCTTTAATTATAGATTTTTCCGGCGCTTTCGTGTTTCTATCCATAACTCCCTCTTATATCTGTTCCTGTATCATAAGTTTGACAAAATCTTTGTATGTTATTATTTCGCCGCTTTTGGATATTATCAGTTTTGCTTTCGGCGCCTGTGAAATCAGCATATCTTGTTCTATCGCCAATACCATTGTAGTAAAGGGACTGTCGGTTGCACCGTCCCTGTTACGCGACCTGCGGTGTTCAAGTGTTTCCTGCGGAGTACTGTTGAGCAGGATGGGTATATCTACACCCTGAAGGTTATTGTTGTTACCGTGAGTCCATTCAATAATCAGTATATTTTTTTCGCTGAAATCAACAGATTCGTACCAGAGTTCGGTTTCTTCTCTTCCCATTCTTTTAAGGAATATCCCGGATTCGCCGTTTTTAAACCGGGATATGATCCCTGTAAGTTCTCTGAAATCTATTTCGTTCGTAGTTCCCAGGTAATTCTTGAGTCCGTTCCGGCCAGCGCTCTGGTACATAGAAAGCCATGGATAACGGCTGACGAACTCCGGATTTGAATCATTATCGTTTTCCTGAAGCTCTTTCAGTATGGCATGCTTTTCCCTGGTATATTGTCCGGAAGCAATAAGGCCGTCTATTCCGCTTTTCCTGAAAATACGAAGTCTCTCTGCATCATTGTATTTTGGTATTCTGTGAGGATAATTATCTCCCGACAGGGTGTAGCTGCCCACTCCCATACAGTTGAGATGGCAGGAGATCAGAGATGCGATTTCGGACTTGCCCACGCCGGATCCCCCGCAAACAACTACAACTGCGCGCTGATAGGGATTTTCCTCAAGTACTGGTATCAGCAGTTCCAATAATTTCGGGAAAATTATCTGAGCTTTCCGGATATGTTGAGGGTCAATTTTAACTTTATCGCCGGGCATATCACCTTTGGGTATGCTGTCCGTATCCCGTATGTCTTCAGGAATCCAGGGCAGTTTTTGCCTGATTTTTTCGGATGCCTGCTTATGTGAATCCATAATTTTTCAGCTTATTGCATGGAGAGTTCATTTTAGTTTCTCCATCAAATCGAGGATACCATCAATTATTCCTCTTTCAGCATAACCGGGTTTTAACCTGGATGATAATACTTCAAATACTTGCTGTCCGAATGAAGCATCATCAGGTATATAACCGGTAGTTGCCGATCCATTGGCAATAGTAACCATCATGGTCCTGGCATAAGGCGATTCTTTAATAAACTGTGTTGCAATTGGATTGTAGACTTCCCCGTTAACAGTACCAAGAGCAATATCACCAAGCATTAATACACCAACTCTGATCGTTACGGAATCACCATCTACATAAGTTCCTTCAATACCACCCCTGCCTTGATTGGTGCGTCTGCGACCAGGCAAAGTGAGAACTTTTTGTGCTGCCTTAATTTCGGCTTTATCCATAGGGCGGTCAACACCTCTCATCACGTGTTTTACTTCTTCGCCTAACATTACGCCCATAGCATTACAAACGAGTTCTTGTTCTTTCATAAGTCTCTGAACAACAGGATCTTTTCTATCTAAACCAACCCCTCCGGGAGGCATGGCATTACTTATATCTTCACCTCTTTTAGCGTAATCTGCAATCCTAATGTCTCTTAAATCAAAAGTCTGCTGAAAATAGATTGGATTCTGGTCACCACATGCACCTTCTGACCATACAGCAACTATTTTATTATTGTAAGAATCTTCAATATACCTTGAAGTTGAACCAGGTACGTCACCACTTACCATGTCGTACTGCCCCATACCAACTGCATGCATGGCATAATTATAATATACAGCAATTGGTGTTCCGTCAAGTGCCTTGAGTGTAATTACATAAACATTATGGTCTGATTTTCCATCATAGTTTGGACCTTCCCACCATGTCCTTTTCACAGGGTCAATCATATCTCTTTTAACATTTATATAAGAAACTCCTTTACCCCAACTTATTGTTGCCGGTTGTAGTTTAGCTACAGCTTTGCTTACAGCAGTAAAGATCTTTTCTTCCAAGCCTGGGATACGACCTACACTATGTGAATGAGTACTCGACATCACAACATTTTCAGCAGGAATCCCTAATTCCTTCTCCATTCGTTCGGTTGAAGTTTTCCATGCCCGTTCATTCTGATTGCCAGCTACAGTAATTAATGCAGCGCTTGTCACTCCGTTGTCGATAACAATTGCCCTGCAATAGACACTGTCGTGAATCCCTAATGAGTTTGGCCCCAATTCATCTTTCGAAGGAGTAATATTTACTTTTGCTGCTCCGACCTTAATCGAAGATAACTGTCCCTTCTGTCCAAAAGACATTGAGGAACAAAGAATAACTCCTAAAATCAAAATAAGAATCTTTTTCATTTTTTGTGGTTTTAAATTATTAGTTATAATTATGTTAATTCATTAATATCAGTTTTTCGCAACTCAATTCTTCACGAATAACTATTTTATATCAACCATTGTACCACGCAGCTGTACCCTTGGTGCCCCTCCCGGACCCCGCATCATAAATGAAGGAGTATTTTGTTCAATTGTAATTCTAACTACACCATTGAACTCCGAAAATTTACATGCAATTATCTGACCTCCAAGACTCTCTTCAACAAAACGAGCTGTTAATTCCAATGTCGAATCATCAGTCCAGGAATAACTTGCAGCTGCATCAACTGATGACTGAGGTATAGTATAATTTGCATCAACTGATTTTGATGAAGCATTGCGCAAGGGAGCCAGTAAAGATGTTAGTGGTGATTTAATTGTCTTCCAGCTTCCCGATCCTGCTTTAAATACAGAGATCTGGTTATCTCTTTTTATGGCAAAACTACATCCGTCGTTATTAAAAGCAAAATATACCGATTGAATTTTGTAATCATTATCATCTATAATAAATTCCTTTCCTGATATCTTTGTTTCAAATCCGGATTTTGTTAATTGAGAAACCGATGCCTTTACGGTGAGATCCGATTGTCTCTTTAGTAACTCATTATAGGAATCCTGGTTTTTGGTTAGTGATGAATTGGATTTAATTGCCGGTATAAGATAATCATGTACCAGGTTCAACTCATCCTGTGTATTTCTTGCATTTGCAGTTAAAACGACCACTGCATCCTTATCAGGTATCAGAACAACAAATTGACCTCCCATTCCATCCAGACGAACTGTATTGTTCCTGCCTCGCCACATCTGATAGCAGTATCCCTGTGTCCAGTCATTTTTATCTTTGGGTAGTCTATCTGAACCACCATTACTCTCAATTTTAAATGAAGTGGCTTCTTTTACCCATTCTTTAGGTATTAGCTGCTTATTATTCCAGGCACCCTGCTGCAACAATAATTGCCCGAATTTCGCTAGATCTTCAGATCGAAGTCTCAGACCGATCATGCCCAGATTTATTCCCTGGGGATTAAGATCCCAGTCAGCGCCACGGATCCCCAATGGCTTGAAAATCCTTGGCTGCAGGTAATCAAACAGTGTCTGCCCGGTGACTTGCTGAACGATTGCTGATAACATAAACGAAGCCATATTATTATACATGAAAACAGTCCCCGGTTTATGAACCGGTTTGGTGCTAAGGAACGTAGTTATCCAATCACCATTATTTCCCATCGATCTGGGTTCAGGATCCTGGCCTACTGACATTGTTATAAGATTCTCAACTGTCAGTTCTTTTATATATTCACTCATTGAATCCGGCAGTGAATAAGGGAAGAAAGAAATAACTTTATCCGTCAGCTTCAGCCTGTTTTCCGATACTGCAAGGCCAATTCCTGTTGCAGTGAAAGTTTTACTGGCAGAGTACAACAAATGCTTATTATCCGGTCCGAACGGTTTCCACCAGCCCTCAGCTATTACCTTACCATGCCTGAGAAACATAAAACTGTGTAATTCCACCCTGCTCGCTGTGTCAACAGCATTCAGAAAATCGATTATTCCTGAAGAAGATACACCCTCTGATTCAGGAGTACTTCTAGGTAATTTATCAGTAGCTTGCCCTGAAAGTACAGATGTTAAAGCCGAGCTTATTAATACTATCAGAGCTATCGGAATTACAATTCTTTTAATATTACGCATAATTTCTATAATTAAAAATTTATTTTTTACAATGTCCATCCCTCCCGGTATTCATAATGGAAATAATCGTTTGCCTCCGGCAGGTTTGTAACCCTCATATTTGCACTGTCATATTCCAGTGTGGTATTAGATCCTTTGGTAAGAAGAGCAATGTTTGTTAACAACATTATCTCCGTTACTTTTGATCCCCAGGAGAAATCGCTGACTGCTTTCCTGTTGTTCAATATTGCGTCTACCCAGTCTTCATAAATATTTTTAGTTCTCGGCATCCATGGTGTAACACCTTCAAAATCCTTATTAATCGGAACCAGCTCAGGTTTTTGCCCATGGCTTCCATGCATAATAATACCCTTATCACCAATATAAGTAATATCCTTTACAGCGCGTCCGGGTTCAAGTTGTGAAGGACGGGGAGGTCTCAGGCCACCGTCACACCATGTCACTTTCACCGGGGGCATATAGCCGATACCAGGTGTAAAACGTTCGGCAAATTCGTATATAACCCAGGTAGATTGTGGCAGGAATTCCTTGCTGAAAGGTGAGGAGGTTGCCTGTATTTTTACCGGATAATCAAGGTTGAGCGCCCATAGAGGTGCATCAAAAATGTGTGCACCCATGTCGCCCATAGCACCGGTACCATAATCCCATAATCCACGCCAGTTATTTATAACTACCGGATTATAAGGTTTATTTGGAGCAGGTCCTAACCACAGGTCATAATTCAGGGTTTTAGGTACTTCCAGTTCTTCCGGACGTGGAAGATTTCCCTGAGGCCAGCCAGGACGGTCTGTTGACAAATATATTTCGTGTATGTTACCGATTACACCTGATTGCAGCCATTCAGCAGTTATTCTGGTACCTTCCTGCGCATGACCCTGGTTCCCCATCTGTGTTACAACATCATATTCCTTTGCAAGTTTTGCCAGAGTACGTGCTTCAGTGATTGTCTTGGTCAAAGGTTTTTCACAGTAAACATGTTTTTTCTCTCTGATAAAATGTGCAGCAATCGTGGCATGTGTATGGTCGGGTGTTGAAATAAGAACACCATCAATCGATTTCTCCTTTTCAAGCAGCTCCCGCCAGTTCTGATATGTTTTTGCTTTCGGGTAGCTCTTGGCGTTATATTCAAGCCTGTTGGCTTCCACATCGCATAACGCATAAATATTGACTAATTTTCCCGTTGCGGTATAAACTCCGTAAGATGCTTCCATAGCACGCATGGCGGCAGGATCCATTCTGGGCATAGCCCTAAAAGAAGGCATCGAACCGTCAGGATTTCGAACCGTACGTCCGGCCAGATAATCAGCTAATTGTTCACTTGTATAGGGATAGGGTAATCTGCCTCCTCTTGACGGAGCCTGAACATCCGGAACGTCAGGTTCTGCTATCCCCCTGAGATTCTGAGATCCTCTGTTCCCGACACCTATCGCAGCAATATTAAGCAGATCGCTAGGTTGTTTATAACCTGAGCCGGCAATTACATGTCGCGGTACAATAGTAAATGCAGCAGTCGCAGTACCCAACTGACCTACAAATTTCCTTCTTGAAAGAGTATTTTGTTTTTTATTTCCCATGTCGTAATTCAATTTTTAGACCTTGTCAGTATTTTAATTATGGTATTTAAACAGCAATGGATGTATTTATTATAAAAACTATAATTCTCTTATCCAGATATTTCTGAAAGCTAAAGTACCACTATGTCTTTGTAACGTGAGGGGAGCCGGACCATGTGCCTTGACGATATACTTAGGGATACCCGGCGAAACCGTTGGCCCCTGTATTTCCACGTTGTTCTGTATTAAAACTCCATTGTGAAAAATTGTTGTTCTCGGAGGTGTAAAAAAGGTAGAATCATTTTTAAAACGGGGAGCCGTATAAATAATATCAAAGCTCTGCCACTCACCCGGTTTTCTGCTCACGTTTACCAGTGGGGCGTATTGCATATATACTGCACCTGCCTGACCATTCTTATAGGTGCGGTTATTATAACTGTCAAGTATCTGTATTTCATAGTTCCCCTGTATCACTACTCCGCTATTTCCTCTACCTTGTCCTTCACCGGTAACTACCGAGGGCGTTCTCCATTCAATGTGCAACTGGAAATCTTCAAAACTGCGTTTTGTTGTTAATGAACCTGAACGCTGGCCCGATTCCATTGCACCATCCTTTATAATCCAGGTGACAGCAGGTTTTACGCTTGGTGCTCTGCCAAATCCCCATTCAGATTCTTCCCATTCTTTATTAATGTCCGTACCGTCAAATAAAATAATTGCATCGGAGGGAGGATCACTGTTAGATGCACCTGGTTGTATAATTGTCACTTCCGGGTCCATTATATGTTTTATATCTGTGAGAAACATGTTTTTCTGCCAGGATGATAAGGAATCATACAGGTTTTGCAGTCTCGTAAAAGCTGCTTGTTGTTCCGGCGATGATCTTGGAAATTGCGCAAAGCTTACAGCGCAAGAAAACAGCATTATAATAAATAAATTAAGGTGTTTCATGGTTTGAATAATTAAAAAGATTAACGTTCAATAACTTTTATTTTATGTTGCAGAGAATTTACGAACTTTTAGTATCAGACTCAAATCACCTTAATTAATGGCAGATGATTGCACAGGACAAAATACAATATTTATCAAAATAAAGAGGGTGTCTTCATCAGGACATATTTCAAGACACCCTCTTCCCAATCCATTATTTTTTACAAATCATAGTTCACTTCAGGTATTAATACCCCGGATTCTGTGACAGATTTGAGTTTAGATTTAAAACATTTTGTGGTATTGGTAATACAGTAGTATGTCCGTCTGCATCATATACCCACGGAGCAGCCACATTTGCATGAGGACAACCAACATATTTATCAACTGTAGCTTCCGTGTACTCGCCAAAACGTATCAAATCTTCACGGCGCCAGGATTCCCACGCCAATTCCAATCCGCGTTCATCGAGTATCGCCTGAGCATCGACTGAAGTTCTCGGTGTTGCGCCAACACGGGCACGGACTTGATTTATAAGTGTAAGTGCATTTGCATCATCTCCATTACGATAATAGGCTTCGGCAGCAAGTAAAAGCGCATCAGCATACCGGTATACAACAATATCGGCGTCTGTGTCAGAATGGAAAAAATTGATAGCATTGGGATCGAACTCGACTTTCCTTAAGCGGGCGCCGCCCCACTTCATAATATATAATCCTACTAAATCACCATAATCTTCAGTGTTATAATCAGGACGGGCAAGGAACGGCAAATATTCTCCATAAGGTTTGTAATTTTCAGATACGCCGGAAGGTACAGGTGCGCCGTTTTTGCCATAAACGGGGCCCCACCAGAAACTCAAATCCCAACGGGGATCTGCATTTGAAAAATCATAGGTACTATCAGCTGGATCAAAAGTACCACCAAACAGATAAGCACACTTTACAGTTGCACACGGACCATTAGCGCCGAAACCTCCTATAGCAGAAGCATGTGAGTAATGTGTAGTCATCAGAGGAATGGATAGCCAATGTTTTATAGTAGTTTTGTCATTAGGACGAACCCAGATCAGTTCTCCATTACCATCATTTCCTACATTAAACATGGCTTTAAAATCGGATGATAATACATACCCGGATGAAGCAAGTTTTTCCTGACAATAAATAACCGTTTCCCAGGCATTGCGTGTTACACCGTCAAGCGTAATATCTATAGCTTTCCCGGCATCTGTTACAAATGATTCAACGGCACTGACACCACCGGTAAATTTTCCGTCGTCCCAGGTATCTCTCGACCATACAGGTGAATTGATAGCCAGTTTTGCCATCATCATATAACCGACATCTTTGGTTATTCTGCCATAAAATTCGGTACTGGGATCAGGAGACCTGCCTACCGGAAGATCCGGAATGATGGCAGCTAGTTCGTCACGAACGAATTCATAAACCTGGCTTCGGGTTGACTGAACAATGCCTGACATTGCAGTAGAAGTGGATGTTACAATAGGAACCCTTGCAAAATTATTCAGGGCAAGCATATAATAATATGCCCGCATTGCCTTAATTTCGGATATATAATCAGCCAGGTAATCGCCACCTCCGGCATCAACAAGACCCTGAAGCTTCTCAGTTGATCTGTTACATAAACCAATCATTTTGTAAATATCATTCCATACCACCAGAAAATCACTGAAATCAGCTCCCCAGGCGTGGAAAAAATTGTTTTGATGGAGTCCGCCATCAACCCAGTCTCCCTGACGACCGGGAATCATGCCAAGGTCCGCACTGAGTTCCTGATTTCTGTAATAATAACCATAAGCAAAACCCTGATCGTCACCAAAAAAACCAATATTTCCCGTTTCGAGGTAAAGAGATGCCACTGTATTTATATATACAAGCGTTGGAGTACTGTATGCTTCCAGCTCATCAATCTGGCTATAAGGAGTCTCTTTAAGAAAATCCGAACAGCCGAAATTCGCTAATATAAGTACTATACTTAAAGTAATTAATATTTTTTTCATATCTATATATCTTTAAAAGTAAATAAATAAGACAAATACTAGAACGTAAACGAAAGCTGAACAGTATAAGTCCGTAAAATTGGATAGATATTACGAGCGTCTACACCCCCGGTAAGAGGATCAGTGTTAATCAAAGGAGTCAGGCCGCTATATTTCGTAAACGTTATAACATTATTGCATGAGAGTGCGATGCGTGCACTCGAGACACCCTTCAGTTTACTTGTTGGAATGTTGTATCCCAAAGTAATGTATTCAACATTTGTATAGTCGCCTTTTTCCAACCAGTATGAGCTGTGAATAACCTGGTAAATTGACAACCCGGGGGCGGTTTTTAACACATTGTATGAGGGAAATTGATTGAGGTTATTCAGTGACAGGGATGTATAATTATAAATCAAATGTCCGAATGCACCCCTGAGTTGTGTTGACAAATCAAATTTCTGATACCTCAGCTGCAAATTCAGGCTTGCTGTTACTTTTGGTGTCACCTGACCCTGGATTGCACGGTCCGCGTTATCTCCCTGATCTATACCTTCAACACCATCAATATCTTCGAAAGCGTATGTTTTCTTACCATCAGCATCAACATCAAATCCGGCATGTACAGGTAAACGGAATAAGCCTACGGGTTGTCCTTCAGCCATATAGGTTACATTGGTGTTTGAAGTATGTCCTGCTCCCCCGGCTCCTTGAAGAGGAATCCACAGGGGTGTTGTAAGTTCTTCACCCTTATAAGTGCCATGTATTGAAACGAGCTCGTTTTTCTGAAATGCTATATTACCTCCGATATTCAATCCCCAATCTGCACTCCTTATAGCTTCACCTGATAGAGTTACCTCAACTCCCGTATTAGTCATTTCTCCTATATTTGCAAGCAGATCACTGTAAGAAAAAGGAGGAACCGGTACCTGATATCTGTAAAGAAGGTCCTTAGTAGTTGATTGATAATAGTCAAATGTACCTCTCAAACGATTATTCAACATGGTAAAATCCAATCCGACATCAAATGTGTATTTTGTCTCCCATTTAAGATCAGGATTTTCATTTTGCTGGTAACCATAACTAACCACATCTTTACCACCATATGAGGTAACTCCGGCAGGTCCCTCAAGTTCCAGAGAATTATAGGGTAAAATCAGATCCTGATTACCTGTTATACCATAACTAACACGTAGTTTCAGATTAGAGATCAGGTTCTGACTTTTCATAAAGTCTTCATTGGTTACAAGCCAGGCAGCGGATGCCGACGGGAAAAAGCCCCATTTATTATTTGCACCGAGTTTTGAGGAACCATCGGCCCGGGCATTCAATGTCACAACATATTTTTCATTAAACATGTAGTTTACACGAGCCATATATGAAAGAATATTGTTCTTCCTGGCATTTGATGTGACATTTCCATAGCTGAGATTTGATCCTGACTGGAAATTGTTGTATCTTGGAACATTGGTTTCAAAACCACTGACAACTGCCTGGTCCCAGTAAGTAAAATATGACTGACCTTCCATCAATGCTAAAACGTTAATTGAATGTTTCCCGATATCTCTCATAAAGGTTAACTGTACGTTTCCCAGCCAATTTCTTTCAAACGTATTTCTCACAGTAGCTTGACCCCTGCCGCCACTTAATTGCTGATAATGATCATTGGGTGTATATTGCTTTCGTACTGTATTATTTTGATCAAATGATCCGAATGCACTTAATGTAAGTCCCTTAATGATCGTTAAAGAGGCTCTGCCACTTGGCATGATACGGTTGGATTCTCTATGATCCTCAATTTCCGACGCTTCCCCCGGATGAGTTGCCATTGAAGCATTGGGATCAAAATCCCAATAACCTGTTGTAGTATTTCTGTGGGAAGGGAATGTAGGATTATAATTACATGCTGAGGTCCAAATTGCGTTTATTGGATCATGTCTGTCAGTATAAAATGCCATAATATTCAATTCAAGCTTCATTTTATCTCCAAGGCCCGTCTGACTACCATTAAAACGCACAGAGTAAGTTGTATTGTCTGATTTGCGAACCTGGCCAATCCTGCTGTTTACACCAATTGAGGCAAGCATATTCGATTTTGCAGTGCCCTGGGTAAACGTAAGAGTATGGTTGTTTTGTGATACAAAATCATTCTGTATCCAGTCGATCCAATCTGTATTGGCTCCCATATCATTACCTGCGCTGGCGAACTTAGTTACATTAAGGTCTCTCCACTCAGCTGCAGATAATACTTCAAGGTTTTTATAAGCCTGACTATAACCAAACTGGCCGGTATAGGATAAATTGCCAATACCTTCTTTGCCTTTTCTGGTTGTCGCAATAATGACACCTGCTGCTCCGCGTGAACCATACTGTGCAGTTTCTGAGGCATCTTTCAGAATAGTAATCTCCTCAATGTCTTGTGATGACATATTATTAAGCATTGTAATTGAACCATATGCACCATCAATAATAACCAAAGGATCATTGCCTCCTGATAATGAATTGATACCACGCAGACGTACTCTCGGATCATCATTGACATTGCCTCCGTTTTGTGAAATTACCAAACCTGCTACTTTTCCACGAATAGCATCGATGGGGGTTGCAACATAACCGCTGTTCATATCCTCGTTTCGTATGCGTTCAACTGCTCCCGATATGGAACGTTTATTACCAGTAGCATAACCGATAACAACAATTTCACCCAATTTTAGTACATCCTCCTGAAGAGTTATGTCTAAATGTGTTTTTCCGGCTACCGGAACTTCCTGGGTAATATAACCAATATAGGAAATTACTAATACATCTTCGTCCCTTACATCAATTGAAAAATTCCCGTTTGCATCAGTAAGAATACCCTGGCTGGTTCCCTTAACAGCAATTGTTACACCTGCAAGCGGGGAACCATCTTCTGCTAAAACAGTTGCACTTAACCTGTTTTGGGCAAAAGAATTCACGCTAAACATCACAAAAAACATTGTGCACATTAGCATCTTAATAGAATCTCGAAATTTCTTTTTCATAGTATGTCATTTAGGTTGATAAATAATTGTAGTTAATTACAATAATTGAAATCTATTATTATGCAAATTCCTAAATAATCCTTCATCTCAGGTTAGAAAATCTAATCAAAAGAGTGTATAAAACAACTCATTTAACAATTCTGCCACTTTGCCCGGGCAATGCTTTATAGTGCTGTTAAAAAAGAGAAACAGGACTATCAGACGTCAAATTAGGTTAATTTATAACATTACACTTTTTTGACTAGATTTTCTAACCTGAAATAACAAATAATTTACGAATTATGTAATATATATTATATTCAATTTGATTTTAAACAATAAAAACTGCAGTAACAATTGTGGTGTAATATTGTATTTCTTCATTAATGATAATTATTAATGACTTATTTATTAATCTGTTGCAACAATAGACTATATTTATTAATTTTATTGAGAATATCCCTGATTAACAACTTTCTCAAAAAAACATAATGTTAAATAACTAAATTCCTATGGAAAAGAAAGTCTATTCAAAGTTCATTGTTCTTTTAAACTTTGCATTGATAAGCAATATTATTAATGCACAGGAAACTGTAATTAAACTATGGGACGGACCAGCCCCCGGATCCGAAAAATGGACACAAAAAGAGACTTCTATTGAATACCTGTCTCCTTTCTGGAATGAGAAAAATGTTGCCATGTTTAATATTGTTGAACCTACGCTGACAGTTTTCTTACCTGCTCCTGAGAAAGCTGCCGGCATAGCTGTAATTGTTTGCCCGGGTGGTGGATTTACGGCACTATCGTGGGATACTGAAGGTCCGAATGTAGCTCAGAAACTGGCTGAACTAGGTATCACAGCATTTGTTCTTAAATACCGTGTAGGTTATTCTGGCGGAACCCGTGAAGAAGTTAATTTAATTTGCCAAAGTTCATATGGCGGGCAACAGAGAACACCTGAAGTTATGGAATTGATAAAAAAGAATACAGAGATTTCTCAATCAATATCTGCTGGTTTTGAGAAACAAGATACTGCTACCCTTAAAATGAGTAAGGAAGTTCTCAGGTCTATCGGCAACATAATAAAGATGGCGGCAAATGATGGCAGACGTGCTATCGAATATGTGCGTGAGAATGCGGATAAATGGAACATAAATCCCAATAAGATTGGCATAATGGGATTTTCTGCCGGTGGTATGTTATCTCTTGAAGTGGCTTTTAACCACACAGAAAAAAGTAGACCTGATTTTATCGGTATAATTTATGGTTCAATGGGTTTCGCAGGTGTGCCTGACGATCCGATGCCTATGTTTATGGCATCCAGTCAGAACGAAGCCACAGGTGGAGCTGCTGCGCTTTACGCATCATGGTGCGATGCAAAACTTCCGGCCGAGATACATTCCTTTGCAGATTCAAGACATGGATTCGGTTACAGGAAGAACGGTGATTCAGTAAATATCTGGATCGAATTGTATTACAACTTCCTGAAGAAAACAGGTTTTATTGAATAGTTAATCCACTTAAAAGAACATTTACTTTATACTGATACTATCAAATTAAGGATCAAAATTTATATGGATATACTAAACGTGAGTATCTATTATCAGTAAAGTGATTAGAAAAATTCAAATAATTCTTACTAATAAATCTATAAAAAATGAAAGTATTTAAAATTATTCTTCTCTTTTCCCTTGGCATTTTATTTTTTTCATGTAAAGAAAAGCCATTATCAACAATAATTGATACTGAAAATGGACAAGTTGAAGGAGTCCAGGAAAACGGATTTATGAGTTTTAAGGGGATTCCGTTTGCCGCTCCGCCAGTTGGAGAATTACGCTGGAAAGATCCTCAGCCTGTTGAACCCTGGGAGGATGTTTTGAAAGCCGATACATTTGCCTGTGGTTGCTCGCAAGCGCAAAATCTGAGACCACAGGGGGAAGATTGCCTTTATCTGAATATCTGGACACCTGCAACCTATGCAAGTGAGAAATTGCCGGTTATGGTATGGATTCACGGTGGTGGTTTTACTGCAGGCGCCCCTTTGGAATCTACATATTTCGGAGAGAAGTTAACACAGAAAGGTGTAATCTATGTTAGTGTGGCCTACCGTCTTGGACAACTCGGCTTTTTAGCCCATCCCGAATTAAGCGCCGAATCACTAAATAAAGTTTCCGGAAATTATGGACTGCTTGACCTGATTGCCGGATTAAAATGGGTACAGAGAAATATCTCAGCATTTGGTGGCGATAACGATAAGGTAACCATCTTCGGAGAATCGGCAGGGGCAGCAGCTGTAAGCATATTGTGCGCATCTCCTTTGGCTAAAGGACTCTTCATAGGTGCAATAAGCCAAAGTGGCGGTTACCTTCGCCCGGTAGAAGAGAATTCCACCTTGAAAGGTGCTGAAAATGCAGGCATTGAGTTTATGAAACAGATGGAAGCAAACTCTATTGAAGAATTAAGAAAAATGGACCCGCAGGATTTCTTTAAGAACAGGTCATCTGGAATTGGCGGTTTCGGACCAAATGCAGATGGTTACATTATAACCGGAGATCTGTATAAATTGTATGAATCCGGTAAATATAATGATGTAAATGTCATTGTTGGCACAAATTCAGACGAAGGAGGATTTTTTGCCAGACCGGTTGAACCGGAAGTTTATAAAAAAGGTATTGAAGAACGTTTCGGAGATTTTGCGGAGAGAATTCTTGAAGCATATCCAGGTGAAACAGAAGAACAAACTTATACCTCATCAGCCGATATTTTCCGTGAAACTATGTTTGGATGGCCTTCATGGGCCTGGACTCGATTGCAATCCCGTACCGGAAATTCGAAAGTTTTTATGTATTATTTCGACCAGAAACAACCTGAAAATCCACGTATGCCGATTAAACTAAGAGGCTCACCACATGCTGCAGAAATAAAATATGTATTGGAAAATATTGATCCAAACAGATATGGTGAAGATGATCTGAAATTGTCAGATATGATGGGTACTTACTGGACCAATTTTGCAAAATATGGCGATCCGAACGGGGAGAATCTGCCTGTCTGGCCTGTATTTACTGAAGATAATCCTTCAGTTATGTACTTTAATAGCACTCCTGAAGCAGGTCCTGTTCCAAACCTCGATAAACTGCAACTTATGGAGGAATATTTTAAATACAGACGAGAATCAGAATAATCCGGTAATAAGAATATCCCGGCTATAAAACATAATTTTATAAATATTAAATCAACTGAATTATGAGAACACAAGGAAAAGTATACATATTGATTTTAATGCTGATTATTGGATTATCTGTTCAGGCTCAGGATAATGTACGCAGACAACCGCCTACACCGGAACAGATGGCAGCTTTTCGTAAGGCAATGGAAGAACGTTTAAGAAATGATTGGGCGTATCTTGCACGATACAGGGATGATAATGCCAAAATTGGAGCTCCTGATCCGGGAGAAGAACGCGTAGTATTCTATGGTAACTCTATAACTGATTTCTGGATCAATATTATGCCTGAGTTTTTTGCAGAGAAACCCTATATCGACCGTGGTATTTCCGGACAAACCACGCCTCAGATGCTTGTAAGGTTTCGTCAGGATGTCATAAACCTGAAACCAAAGGTGGTAGTAATATTGGCTGGAATTAATGATATAAACGGTAATACCGGCCCATCAACCCTTGAGATGATTGAAGATAACATCCGGTCAATGGTAGAACTTGCCAAAGCAAGCAATATTAAGGTTGTACTTTCTTCCGTATTGCCATGTGATTCTATCTATGTGCGTCCGGATCTTCACCCTGCTGAAAGAGTCTTGCTGCTGAATGTCTGGCTTAAGAAGTATGCAAGCGAGAATCAATGTATTTATCTTGATTATTTCCCAAGTCTGGCTAATGAAAAAAACGGACTGAAAGAGGAATATACAAATGATGGAATACATCCAAATAAGGCAGGATATGAAGTCATGGCGCCTCTTGCTGAGGCAGCCATAAAGAAAGCGTTGGGAAGTTCAGCTAATAATGCACAGAATCGCACTCCACAACCAAATCCCAACTTCCAACCACCACCAAGACCAAAACCAACAGACTATGAGAATCCTACAGGATCATATAAAGTTATAATGGAAGTTGATGAAACTTTGCCTGATCACACTATTTACAGACCTGAAGATCTGAAAAGTTTTCCCAAAAAAGATCATTTGCCAATCGTTATAATGTCGGGTCCCGGATGTAATACTGACGGTGATTTCTACAGACCATTCTGGACAGAGATTGCTTCTCATGGGTATATCGTTTTTGCTATTGGCAAACCTATTGGAAACGGTCAATTCCCGCGACCCTGGATTAATACAGCCGATGATTATTTAACTGCCCTGAACTGGATTTTTTCTGAAAACAGTCGTAAGGGCAGCAAGTTCTTTGGCAAAGTAGATATATCCAAAGTTGCACTTTATGGACAGTCCTGCGGAGGAATTCAGGCACTCCGCATTGCTGATGATCCAAGAGTCACAACCCTGGTTTTTTGGAACAGCAGTTCTTTGCTTATGGGCAATGTAGGACCCACAGATAACACAAAACGCCTGAATACAACTTCGGATCTGATGGGTAACAGGGATTTAAAAAAAATATTATTATCACTTAACATTCCAATTGCCTATTTTGTTGGTGATACAGATATGGCACGCCAGAGAGCACTTGATGATTTCAATGACCTTCAAAATGTCCCTGTATTTTATGCTGTCAGAGAAATACCCGGTGATTCTCACGGAGGAACCTATTTTCATACTAATGGCGGAGCATTTGGCCCGGTAGGAGTTGCCTGGTTAAACTGGATCACAAAAGGAGATAAAAAGGCCGCTGAATTGTTTAAGGGGGATCCATGTCCTCTGGCAATAGATCCAAAATGGATTGAAATCAAGAAGAAGAATATTCAATAATATCTTTAATGTGCACATGTTTAAAAAAAAGGATTAACAAATACTGAAATTCTCTTGAATATCTATAAGCACAACCGATTGGTTCTTATATGGTTCCCTTATTTATTATAGTATCTATTTATTATAAATACTTATTGCCCTGATAAATTCCTGTTCATTATCTCTAAGCCTGATTTTATTTGATTTTATAATAGATTTCATTCTCGTTTTATCAATGAAAGAAACATTCAGAAGATCACGTGTTCTTAGTTTAGTCTTTTCGTACTGATCATTATTGAAGATATAGTATCTTGTATCATCTACCAATTTAAGGGCATCGCGCAATCTGCCTACCTTCCTGTAGGCATAAAAGCTATATTCCCCATTTACGAGTGTTTGAAAAAAACAGTCGGCTGAATCATTTTCAAATGGCAGCCTGATCCCTTTCTTAATAATAAAAGAAGCTGCGATATTATTAGAGATATCAACCAGATTAAATCCTGTTATGCAAGCCTTGCATAAGACACAAGGGATAAAATCTTCCCTAAGCCATAATAGTTGATCCAGATATCCTTCATAACGTAGATACAAACCGGTAATTTTCTCACCGTTGGTCAGAAATATTTCTCCGTAAGTCCAGTCGTTATAGTAATGGCTGCCATTATAATCTAAAAACGGATCTATGTATTCGACACCCATCATACCTTTTCGCATATTTATAATATATGTCTCATCAGGCTCAAGCTTTACATGATCAGCCTGAGCAAAGACATTTTGAATTGCACATAACACTATCAGACAAATAAATGTGTTCTTCATAGCTGATCCTCTCATTTTACACTAAAAGAAACGCTGGCATCTAATGGAATGCCCGATGATGTAATTCCCTGTATTTTTGCATGGAATTTACCTGCAAGC
>Ga0307420_1000181_pt1 | contig 30202 bp, 17 predicted proteins | sample SalMarWE160240MG_2_FD_202167 | JGI IMG/M metagenome (GOLD analysis project Ga0307420, IMG submission 202167) | Salt marsh sediment microbial communities from the Plum Island Ecosystem LTER, Massachusetts, United States - WE1602-40 | ecosystem: Environmental > Aquatic > Marine > Intertidal zone >... | reverse complement strand
CAAGAAGCCGCTGCCCGCCGTCGGCGATCCGTCGGCGTCCAGCTCCGCCTGCGTGAAGGTGTGCGTCGCCGTACAGGTCGTCGTCGCTCCCGGCGCCAAGGTCGCCGCCCCGCAGCTCACATCATCGTTGTCGTTGTCGTCCGAGAGCGAGATCCCTGTCAGCGTCACATTGCCTGTGTTCGTCACCAGGTAGTCGTAGGTCACCGTCGCCGGCGCAGAAAGGCTCGCCGTCGTCGAACTCTTCTCCACCGTCATCTCGGGATTTGTAAGTTCCACCGTCTCGCTATCGGTATTCGAATCCACACCGTCAGCGCTTGCCGTGGCAGTATTGGTTACCGAGCCAGAACCAACATCGCCGGCTGTAATTGTGTAGCTTGCCGTACAGGTTATGCTCTCGGTCGGTTCGAGAAAATTATCATTATCGCCAACTGTGGCCACCGCCGGGCAGCTCTCATCTGTCGCCAGGTCGTCGGCTACCGTCACCGGACCTTGTAAAGCCGCATATCCAGTATTTGTAACTACGTAGCTGTAGTCAATTATGTCCCCGACGTTGTTATAGGTCAGCGGAAGGGCGATCTTCGCCAGGGTAAGTTCAACCGTGGCATAAGTAGCCGTGGATGAAACTGGAGCTGTCTGATCACTGTCGGCTTCAGCCGTGTTGGCGTGGGAACCTACTTGTGCAGCAACGGAACTCAGCACACAGATGGCGATATGGTCATCATCGCTGGCGTCCGCGAAGGGTAAGGTAAACGGTGCAGACAGAGAATCACCATCGCCATCCTCCCAAACACAATTGGACACATCCAAGCCGGCAGGTACGATGGCTACAGTCTCGGAAATGTCTACATTGGTTAGGTTTACATCGCCTATGTTTTCGATGATGAAGCGATAATGGACGGGATCGTCTTCTGCAACAGCCAGGAATGCGGACCACGGTCCGCTGGCTGCCGGGCCAACCTGCTTGAGGAAACTGATATCAGCGACGCTATCCCTTACCAACAAATTCGCATTGTCTGTATTCCCCGTACCGCCATTGTTGGAACTGACAGTCACGGAATTTACATAGGCATCGGGGTCAGCGGTCGTGCCGGTCACGGTCACCGAGAATATACACGTCTCACCGGCATTCAGGCTCCCACCAGTCAACGAGACCGTATCAGGATTAGTATCAGTCGTAGTAAGCGTGCCACCGCCGCATTGCGAGGAGGGAGGAACGACTACAATATCCAAACCTACTGGTAGGTTGTCGGTGAAGCTCACGCCGGTCAGGGTGGTGTTTGTGACGATATTGGGATTATAGATAGCGAAAGTTAGTGAAGTGGAATTGCCGGATAGGATGGGGTTTTCACCGAAGGCCTTAGTGATCACCGGCGGGGCAACGACAGTCAGGTCATCTTCGCCGTAGCCGTCGACTGTGGTATTGGGACCAGTTTCGCCGGAGGTGATGCTGTCACTGACGTTGTTGTAGTACCCGGGCGACTGCCCCTGGACATTGACGTCAATGGTGCAGGTTTCACTCGCCGCCAGGATCGCGCTGGTCAGGCTGATCGTACGAGTGCCCACGGCAGCAGTGATTGGCGTGGTGCCAAATGAGCACGTGGTGGACAGTCCATTCGGGTTGCGGATCACCAACCCGGTCGGGAGGGTGTCTGTAAAAGCCACGTCGGTCAGGGCGCTGCCATTGGGATTGGTCAGGGTGAAGCTCAGCGTGCTGTAGTTGCTCACGATGATGGAGGTATCTGCAAAGGCTTTGTCAAGCGTGGGGGGGTCGGGGCGTGGGCAACCTGTGATGATCAAATTATCAATCCAAAACTGGCTTGATGCATTTCTTGCACCAGCAGCGTTGATAAAAAACCGAGTCCTTGTGGCTCCGGTTGTTGCGGCAGCATGGACGACACCAGCAGCTTGAAAGCTATTGCTTTTTGTCGCTGGATAAGCGCTACCCGAAGCCCAAGAAGGAGGACCAGAGGTCGACGTGTCGGTGTAAACGTATATATAGTTATTTCCGACATTACCCCATTCTCCTGGCAGCATTCGATAGTCAAAAGTTATTATGACACCACCGTAATTACTGGTGTCGATGTCAAACTGATAATATGTCAACGGACTAGGAGGGTTGGGTGGCGTTGCCGTGCCCGATGTCGACCAGTTTACACCTCGCCATGAACTGGCGGGATTCCCGTTCCCGGTGTCCAAAGTAAAGGGACCTCCGGAACTAGATGCAGTGGCTAAGGAAACATCCAGTACGTTGATCGCGGGGACCAATGTTGGCGTTGCGGCTGTACCAAAATCCCAGGTTACCATGGTAGTGCTGGGTGTACAGGAAGAAGGTGGAGACGGCTTGGAGGTCACCACCAGTGTGTCTTGCGTCATCCTGGGTATCTATGGCACCGATGAATAAGTTCTCCGTGTCATTTGTGTGGAGAGCTTCGTTCGTTGCAGTGACAGTAACCTCGACGGTGCAGGTGCTCAAGGCGGCCACGGTGATGTTCGAAAACGATAAGGCTTGCTGGCCATCGGTCAACGAAGCCGGCGAGGGGGAGGCTCCGCACCCGGTATAGGTCACATTGTTGGGAACCCCGATATCCTCAATTTCCACCCCGCCTGCACCACCCGGTAGGGTATCGGTAAAGTTAACATTGTTAATCGGTGACGGACCGGGATTGTTGATTGTGAACGTAAGTGTAGTGTAGAGGGTTCGCCGGGAGTAATTGTCTTGGGCGAGAAGAATTTATCAATGGATGCATTTACGATTTGAGCAATCCGTCCGGCAGCGGAGAAGTCGCTGTTGTAATGGTAGCTACTGCCGGAGAAGTCGTAGATGAGGGTATTGAGAGTTTCGCTCGTACCCGCGCCACCAATGATGGTAACGTTGTAGTTGACGGTGATATTCCCACCATATTTCCCTGTACTCAAACAGGAGCGGTAGTTGGGCGAATTCGGGTCATTCTCCCAGGAACAGCCATCGGCATACACCTTCGTATCTGCATCGAGATCAGTCCCTCCATCGGCAACATAAGTGGTATCCACAGAGTTGATTTGAAAAATGGTGTTCGGAAAATTGATGTAGCTCTCAATTTGTTCGTAGCCATTCGTTGCCGTGGACCCTACCAGCTCAATGTCGTAGGTTTCCCCCAGCATGAGCGTCATCGTCCCGCCTGGAGCGACGGAAACAGTGTCCAGCAGGACATCCGTCGTCGAATTGCGGCTCTGAGAAATCAGATACTCAACATATAGCTCGCGCGGTTGAGGAGTCGTCGCTGATACCCCTTCATTCGAGCTAACATCGACATGGTAGCGACGAGTTTTGTCATAAGCTACAGGGTCAGGGGGACCATCGCGTGTCACGGTTGCTTCAAAATAGAAATCCGTACACTCTCCGTTGTTGAGTGGATCCGAAAAGGTAATACTGCTTAAAGAGCCGGTCCGCAGGTTGATATAGGAGTGCCCAGTATATAGGTCATTCCCATCATCCCAGGCAAAGGTTGCGGTCACATTCGTTGCTGGATCGGGACCGGTATTACATACCCGGACACCAACCGGGAAATTACTCGGTCCAACGTTGACGTTATTGCTGTCGAGTCCAATGACATTCCATGTAATAGGCTCAATGGTTAATATGGCATCTGCATGGGCAAGAAGCTGGGAGCTGAAAATGAGCCAGCCAAGCAGCAGACTCAGTGCAGTAGAGAGAACAAATCGAAACGGGATCCTTATTTTCAATATCTATAATTAGACGCGCATCAAGATCGGCGGCTAAACCTCCCCTATGATCAGAATATTTAATCGTAATTCAATATATTGTAAATTACCAGCAAGTTTCAAGCCACCAGATCAATTGCATGGAATTCAGGCGATGGCTCAGAGGGGTACTGCCTCTGTTCGAAATTCACGATGGAGTAAAGATAACTCTAAATGAATAACCCGCATGACATCCGTTCTTGCCATAACGAGAAAAAGAGACTCCAAGCACACTACTATGGGTTAGAGGAAGAGGCTCCGGATCATACCTTAGGAGATTCTCACTACTGCGGATTTACCGCCTGCCAAATCGGCAGGTAAAGCACACCGATGGGACCGAGTTGGGTGGTCTCGCCACGGATCTGATTGGCCTCCATATCGACGGATGGGCTCTCGAGCATCACCATTTGCCCTAGCTCTTCATCGTAGAGGAACAATCTCAGATTAAGTTCATCACCGGCGGGGACAAGCGCCTCATCATAGGTCAAGTGAATTGTCACAAGTTGAAAAGGCAATCCAGTCGAGATGATCACGAAGTCACCGACCTGACCAAAATTTCCAGCAAAGCCCGGCGCGCCGACCATACGATCTACTGTGATCGACTGGCTGTGATCTCCCATCCCCAGGATGTCGATTGTGAGCCCAATATCATCGATGGATATGATCTGCAGGTGGTATTCCTGCCCATCGGGGATCCCGTCGCGATCGCTATCGACATGGAGCAGGTCCGTTCCCATACGCGCTTCGCTCTCATCGCTCAAACCATCCCCATCAGAGTCGCCGGTTGTGGAGCCCATGCTCTCCCCCAAGACCATGGCTAGATCACTGATGCCATCACCATCCGAATCAAGCTTCATCGGATCCGTCCCGAGGTCGCGCTCCATAATATTGGTAACACCGTCAAGATCGAGGTCTTCATCCCCGTCCATCACGCCATCATCATCGGTATCCGCCAAACCGGGCATGGTTTGATGTCCCATCACAACAATCTCGTAATAATCACTCAAGCCATCTTCATCGGAATCCGTGTCAAAGGGGCTGGAGCCAAGACTCAATTCATATAATTCAATAACACCATCCTCTTCATAGTCCCCTTCGTAGCGTAGGCCCCATACGGAGCGTACGGCTGCGGATGACTCCCAGGCTGGCACAAGCAGGTTAATCCCCCCGCGCACGTCACCTCGCCGCCAGGCACCATCCAGGGCCACCATTAGAGCTCGGGTGCGTTCCAATTCATTCTCCGCTGCCTGCACACCGACATCCGAAATCACATCGCCGGCCACGCGAGCCGACCGCACAACAACCTCAGCATCGGCTGCCGAGAGCGCGACAACCTGGTAATCTGAAAGGAGGAGCGTTTTAAACGCTTGAAGATATGCATTCCGAATCTCGGGCTGCATATTTTTTTGAGAGACCAACTTAAGCAAACGGTTGGCGACTTCCACGTGACGCAGTAATACAGAGGAATCCTCCAGCCTACTTTCATCGAGGAAAAGATTGATATCCTCTAGGACACGCGTCTCAACATCCGTGAGTTCTTGGGACGGCGCTGAGATCGAGAGAGCGCTCAAGATCTCGGCCGTCTCCTTCCGAAGCTGAACGGGCGATACATTCACCAGTTGATCGGGCACCGCTTTTACTGCTTCAACGACATCGTCCGGGACCGGTGCGGACGGTGTCGCCCCTCCGCCAATCAGGTCAAGCACAAGAGGTTGGAGATCATCCAAGCGGTCACAACCTGCTGTGAGGAACAGCAGGGAAGCGAATAGCATAACAAATAGCAGGCGTGGGAGCCGATGTGGCTGGCAAGAAAGCATCGCATATTCCCCTTGCTGGATGTGGCAGGAACTCATTACGCTTTATTGAAAACGATCATGTATAGTATTTCACCACACTCCAGCCGATAGTCTTATAGGAAATTGTGCTTACAGGTATTGATGATTTTATTACACAAGAGTCCTATGGCGAAGCAAAAGCGCGTCCAGCATTTCACGGGAAGGTTTCCATTGATCCAGCAGGGTGCACCTCATCCATAGAATGCAACAATTGCGGGTGGAAGTGTATATATTATATGCCAAAGGGATAGCTTGTTCAGTCAGCCATCCATAAAGGGTCATTCGAAGACTGGCAACATCACCTTCGGATTCACATAGCGGAGCATATTCATGCATTTACTGAAAACCATCATCCTGGCCTCTCTCATCGGGTTCTCGGTCACTTTCATACTCGTCGGCTGTGATAGCCAACAACCACTTGAAATGACTCAAACACCTCCGCCCATTCCGACTCAACCTCCGACCAGGTTGGAAGCGATTCCCGAAGATGCCATTAAAATGTCGCCACCCACCGACAATCACCCGCCCATCCTTCACTCCGACGAATGGTTCCCCCCCATCCCCATGGAGGGTCCCATCAACACTGCAGCCGCTGAGGATTCCCCTTTCATCTCCGCGGATGGAGACATTTTTACCTTCGTATTTGTCCCCGACGTGCGTATTCCGCCTGAACGACAACTCCTGGATGGTGTCTCTGGCATCTACATCACGAGGAAGATTGACGGAGTCTGGACCAAGCCCGAAAGAATTGTGCTCCAGGAGCCGGGGAGACTTTCATTGGATGGGTGTCAATTCCTGCAAGGCGATGAGATCTGGTTCTGTTCTGCGCGTGAGGGGAATTACCGCGGCGTCGATATCTGGCACGCCGAATATCGTGGCGGCCGCTGGTTAGACTGGGAGAATGCCGGAGAGCTGCTAAACGTCGAGTACGAGATGGGCGAATTCCACTTTTCCGCTGACTGGGAAACCCTGTATTTCCACTCTGACCGAGAGGGTGGATACGGCAATTATGATATTTGGGTTACACATAGGGTCAATGGGGAATGGTCTCCGCCGGAGAATGTGCGCGAGGTCAACAGTGACGCACACGACAGCCGACCCTTCGTCACACAGGATGGCAGCGAACTATGGATCACTCGGACCTACCTTGGGACACCAGGCGTCTTCCGCTCCCTTTGGTTGGGGGAAGGATGGTCTGAACCCGAACTCATCCTCTCACAATTCGCGGGTGAACCTACTCTAGACGCCCAAGGCAATCTGTATTTCATCCACCACTACATCATCGACGACGAGATCATCGAAGCGGATGTGTATGTGGCTTATCATAAGTAAGCAGCTTGGACCCCCTCTCAGGATCCATTTTCAGGCGAGTCTAAGGACTCATCCTGATAATCGAATGAACCACAGCCGGTGGATTCAGGAACGCTGAGACTGGTGATCGTGAAGGTTGCATCCCACACCGTATTCCCAATCGTTCGCTGTTTGGTTACCTGCCCGACACCCAATGGGAACTTCATGGACTTGTATTCATACGTGTTTTCAGTAAATATAATGAACTCGTCCGTCTGCCCGGAAAGCACGTTGCCATCTACCTCCATGGTCACCTCTGCGCCCTCCGCCCATACTTCTTTAATATAGATTTCCACACTGCAATCTTTGGCGTTGAAAGCCCCGCGTACCTCAAAGTCGATATCAAAAATAGCCGTCGTATGCGCCGTTATACCTGATATTCCAGCGTCAACACTCGCCATCACTCCCGTGCCCTTGCCTGTAGAGAAAAAGATGGGTGAATCATCCCCTTCATCGAAGTAAATCGTAATCGGAAACTCTCCGGATACTTCCCAGTGTAGATCCTCGCCAGTTACTTTCCCCTGGCGTTCAATCCGTATTGTCGCTGTGCCCGCCTCTCCACTCAAGACCTGTGAATCACCTTTTAAACCAGATTCAGGCGCAGGTATCTCTGATGTAGATCCGCCACAACTAGCAAGGAGCATCATGATGAGGATGGTGATGAAGAGTGAGCGGGTAGAGAAAGACGAGACCACCATGGACCACCTCCGGGATAGTGTTTGAGAGAACCGACTAATTGCGGCACTATAGGGCAGATTAACTGGAGAAGCAAGTGGATTTGTTTAGGCTCTAAGGACTGATGAGGTGATCCCCTGCCGAAAAAGCGCCCAAGGCTGGACGAGCCTCCCCCTCGCTATCAAAGAGGGCGAAGGGACCCCAGAGCTCACCGCTCCAGTAGAACGTTGGGCTGAAGTAATACGCCCCAATGACTTCTTCTCTACTACGCATGTCGGCCAAAAAATCGGCAAGCCATTCTGCCTGACCATTCGTTGTGAGAGGATAGCCTGGCACTTGATACCGCCAGCCCCCAAAAGGACCACCGGATGGCAGCTCAGCCGGATAGGCAAATTCGGCAACTACTACAGGAAGGTTGATCGTTTGTTTTAATCGTTCCAGCGTCTGACAGAAACGCATAGCGCTGAGGGGTCCCATTGCCGAGGGGTAGTAGGATAAGCCAATGATGTCAAAAGGCACCCCGAGATCCTGCATTGCAGTGAAGAAAGCCTCACTGAAGAACGGGTCAAAGCTGAGGGCGACATGGAGCATGATCTTCGCCCGAGGATGAGCAGCGTGCACACCATCGATGCCGGCTTTGATGAGCTCGGCCTCCATCGGCCAGATATCTCGGCGCAGATTATCGACCGAGCGCTCTTCGAGCGCAGCGAACACACCTGAAATACCGTAGTCGATCTCGTTCCCAATCGCGTAGTAGAGCGGATCAATGCCTGCTTCAAGTGTCCGACTTGTGATGTCTTCAGCGTATATACGGATGGCATCAGCTCGTTCAAGCAGCGGTAGATCTTCCCACTCCGGCGGCGCAGGCTGCTTGTTTACATCAGCCCAATCCGGGCTGAGGAAAAGCACGGGATAAATATCCAATCCCTCATCGAGAGCTCGTCGCCCTAAATCCAACGCATACTCTGCATGTGATTCCCCTTTCTCACCTACCCAGATGCGTAGTCGGAGTGCATCTACTCCTTGGGCAGCAAAGAGAGACAGAGGACTGATCGGAGATCCATTCACAGTCCACTGTGAGCGTTCCTCCTCCCCGCGAGGGAGATAGCCAGCATCAATCCCAACATTGAACGGTTCCAACCGTCCTCCAGCACCACCGCAGCGGAATGAGATTTCAGGGGATCCCGTCCAGTAGGTCACACCCTCCAGACGCAGCGTCCCGACACCCAGGGCGCCGAAGAAAGACGATGCGTCCAGAATGCCAATCTGGCTAAGCTGTTCCGGGTCCAACTGCTCGTTCTCATCCTGGCTATCCTCCCCCAGAATGAACCACTCCAGCGAGGCATGGACTTCCTGCAGCCCATCCTGAGGAAAAACAGGCAGCAACAGTTGGTAGTTAGAACCATCCGCTTCTGAAGCGGCGAGGAAAAGATAGAAAGGGCGACCTTGAACCGAGAGCGTCAGGGAATATCCATCTACAGGTTCAGTCAGGCGACTCACATCCCGGAAAAGAACCGCGAAGGACTCGGGAGCGAGCGCGATATCTGCCACCAGCGTCCCACTCTCGTGCCAGGCCTCTCCGACCGCCGGATCCTCTGCAAAAAAAGTCCATCCATCTAAGGAGGTATCAAATGTATCCCGGGCAAGGATCCTGCGATAGTCCTCATCCTGGAGATGTACATCAGACCGCGAATCAACCGGCGCAACCGTCGGCGGGATGGTAAGCGTCGGCTGAATTCTGCTGGATGCATCACAGGCGATGACAGCAAAGATCACTGCAGTGATGAGCAGGATCAACCGGGGGATTGCCCATCTTTGCATACTGCTTACACACCTCAGAGACCGCTTGGGTTGTGAAATTCTTGTCACTCCGTTCGTCTTGCACCCTTGAAGGATAATATACCTTCACGACGTTGAAAGTTGCATGCATGATGATCGATGCCAGGCAAACGCAGTTAAAGATTCATCCATGAATGCGTCGCACCCGGGGTATGCACCGTCTATCAGATCTCGATCGCCTATAGGATTACGCGCTCGTCGGTAGAACCCATTGGTGGTTGGACTGCATAATCGGCGATGCTACAAATTCGAAGGATGGGGTCTGGGGATGGAAGGTTTCCGCGGATGCGTGGGTTCTGGAAGGAATAACCGGGCAACCAAACCTGTAGCCAGGAGGACAAGCCCGGTCACAACGAAGGTCCCCCTCAAATCCCAGGATAGCGCGATCCACGATCCAAGGAGCGGTGCAACCGAGCTCGCACCGGATCGTATTGAAGTGTCCAAACCAAATACAGCTCCTTCTGCGCCGCTTTCCGTATAACGCGCCAGGATTGCGCTCAAGGTTGGGATGACGCCTCCAAGCGCCACACCGACCAGGATTGTTAGGATTAGAAGCTGCCACTCTGATGTGACCAGACTCTGGGGAATATAGAATATCCCAGCTGATATCGCGCTGACGGCAGCCACTTTCCGATGCCCAACACGGTCGGCGAAGCGACCTAAGAACATAGCGCTTACTGTGGTAGCTGCTGCGCGGGCACCGATTAAGAGCCCGGTGAAGCTGTTCACCCGCCCCGCATCGGCCATGAGTTCCACCACAAAAAGCGGCATAATCGGGGCGAGCATGTTTCGAGCCAATTGCGTAAGGAAGCGCAGGCCGTAAGAAATTTTTACTCCAGGAGAGTTAAGGAGCTGACCCCAATAAGCGAGGACACTCCGTCCCCTTCTCTCTCCCGAAATTTCGGGGTGAAAATCCTCCTTTACGCCGATGAACACCACCACACCGGCCAGAAAGAGCATCGCCGCTGTTACATAGAAAGCAGAAGCGTAGCCAAAGGTATCCGCGACGATCCCACCGAGGAGAGGCCCAAAGGCAACACCAGCCCCGAGCCCTACCTGAAGCATGCCCATAGCGTAACCCATACGTTCTCTTGGAACTTGTGAAGCCAGCAAAGCAGAATTGGCGGCGACGGTCCCACTGACCAAACCTTGTAAAGCTCGGAGAGCGACCAACTGTTCTGCAGATTGAGCAAACGCCATCAGCAATAGAACGATCGAGCCACCAAAGCTGGCGCGAACAACCATAAGCTTGCGCCCATAGCGATCCGCAAGCCAACCCCACACGGGGGAGGCGAGCATCATCGTGAACGCTTGAGCGGAGAAAACCAGGCCAGACAAGAGCTCGACACTCATCCCGCTCGAAGATCCAAGACCCTTCACATAGAGAGGTAGGAAGGGGAAAATGCTGGAGAAACCGACCGCCGTCGCCATCTGGGAAAAGAAAAGGACAATGAGCGTTTGCTGCCAGCGAGGAATATTGGATAGAGCCTTCGGCATAAGGGGTGAATCATAACAGAGCAGGTGGCAAAATCAAGTTGGCAAGAGCCCGAATCCCTTTCCGCTGGGAACTCTCGCAGTCCTTCAAAAACCTTATGATACCGATTTCTAATTTGGGATTTGAATTTAGAGACGAAACACGGGGGCTTGGGTTTGATTAAGCCTCCCGTGGAGCCATCCAATTTTCCGTTGAAGCAGTCAATGAGTTTGAGCAGGATATCGCGACCAACTGCGACTCTTCTTTATCAGGCAAGAACTTTTTCGACTTCCTCTCCACTCGGCTCGGGCAGCCGGAGCGGCAGGATTACTGTAAAAGTGCTGCCCACACCTAACTCGCTCTCCACCTCGATATCTCCGCCCATCATATGGACCAAGTTCGATGCGATGGCCAATCCCAACCCGGTCCCTTTCACTTTCGAGGGGGAGGCGGTTCTGTCGAGTTGGCGGTAAGCTTTGAATACAGTCGCGAACTGGTCTTCGGGAATACCCGGACCCGTATCGCGTACAATCATGCGCCATTCCGATTTCCCATACGGCTCGATACGTACCTCCACCTCGCCCTCTTCAGTGAACTTGATCGCGTTCCCGGTTAAGTTCAGTAAAACTTGTGTCAGGCGATCATCATCACCGATCAATCGTTCTGGCATCTCCGGTGATACCCAAACACTGCTGCTGAGGTTCTTCTCCTCGGCTATTTGTAGGCAAGAGCTCTCGAGTGTATGGACAAGGTCCATCAACTCAAAAGGTTCCTCAAAGATTTCCATCTCACCAGCTTCGATCTTGGATAGGTCCAGAATGTCATTGATAATCGTCTTCAGGTGTTTGGCGCTATTGGACACGTGTTCCAATGCATGCCGAAGTTTTCCATTCAACGGTCCATACGCATCCCTCAACGCCAGGTCGCTGAAGACGATGATCGCGCTCAATGGTGTTCTCAGTTCGTGGCTGGTGCGGGCAGTGAATTGGGATTTCCTCTCGCTAGCCAGTTCCAATTTCTTATTCATTTCAACAAGATCATACGTCGCATTATCAAGCGCTTTACGCAGATCCTGCGTTGTGAGCTGGTTGATAAAAACCACAAAGATGAACGTCAATACTCCAAGAAAAGTAACCAACAATTCGATCGCCGATATGGGTAATCGCACAGGGGATTCAACATACGATAAAACAATGGTTACGACTAAATACATGGACGAAGCGAGCATAGCCATGCTATAGCCTCGGGCTGGGGGGAGGATCATACCAGTAACCACAAGGAGAAGGAGGTAACCAGGAACAAGCATCAGGTAGATGCCATCCAATACAACACTATTGATCGCCAATAGGATGAGAAAATAAATAACGAAGACGTAACTCCCGAAATCGGGCTTTCCCGAAATCGCGATCCGCTTCGCTAAATAGTTAACTGGAATAATCCCCACACACAATCCATAGACAAGCGCCATGGAGGGAGAAAATTGTGGAAGCATCACGATCGTCGATACGACAATTAAAGGAATGCTGAAAAGAATACCCGCATTACAAACTGCGATCACCATACGCCCGCGGCGGGCAGTTTCAATTTCCTCATATGGGGATTGGGTTCTGAACGGATTCATTAATTTCATGGTCTTTCCTGATGACTACTCTCTAAGAATTCCTATCCACAACTTGATTGCATGGATGTCCCCTCACGCCTTGTTAGTTACACGAATTATGCCAGCCGGCGTGGCTATATCGATTTCGAGACCCTCTTCTGCAAACCACTTTACATAATCTTCGCGCCAGAAGAAGCCGTAGGAGTTCCTGCTGCTTCTTACGACGAGATTCAAGTATTGATTTACATAAGGTCTGAGGATCTGGGATCCAAAGATCAACCCTCCCGGGCGGACCACCCTCACGGCTTCACGGATCGCCTTCTTAGGATCAGCGCTCCAGTGCAGCATAAACGCCCAATAGCTGGCATCGAAGCTGTTATCGTCAAAGGGGAGCCGGGTGGCACTGCCTTCTTCGAAAACTGGCATGTTCTTATCCGTTACAGGCGGATGCGTTGGGGCCAATTCCTTCAGCAAACCCATGAAATTGTTTCGAGCCAATTTCAACATCCTTGGCACAGGATCCACTGCTGTGATCGAGATATCACCACCGAGGTGCAGCCATATTTCCGCGGTTTCCCGACCGCTTCCACAACCTATCTCGATCAATTCCTTACCTCGCAACCACATCCTTTCCTTGCTTGTGAGATATGCGAAACATGCCTCTCGAACCGCGGAGTATATCCTAGCGTCCAGAACATCATCAAACATATTTACAACGCGATAATCGTCGCGCTCAAACACCTCTGTCACACCGAGGTTTTTATCCCGCAATCGATCAAGGATAAGATGGGACAGCGGCTCCGCTATCCGCGAAGCGACTCGCACCCTGGGATCCGTTCTAGACAGGATGCTCTCAAGCGAAGGTAGGGGGACTTCTCGATTCAACGCGTAGGCTCCACTGTTTTGAACGAGTATGTTGTTCGAGTCATGCAGTAGGGTATTGAAGACTTCCTGTGTATACTCGCTATCGTAGAAATCGAATTCAGCCAGGATTTCGCCGTATGCTCTCGGCTGCTTTAAGAATTCGAAAAATCCCAATTTGCTTAACGTCTCTAGGACAAAGTACCGGAAGATTTGATCCCCCTGACGACCGGACTTCTTGGCTGACCCGGCGCTCTTGAAGATAATCCACCAGGTCTTCAATAATCTCATGCATCTCCTCTGGCCGCGGGCGGGATTACCTCGCGGTCAGATATGGTCGCATGAAATATATGAACTCGTCAACCTCGAAAGGCTTGGCGTAATAATCGTCACAGCCAGCTTCAAGTGCCTTTTCGCGGTCGCCGACCATGGCATGAGCAGTAAGCGCCAGTATCGGAACATTCTTGAACCGCGAGTTGCTCTTAAGTGAGCGCGCTACCTCCCAACCGTCCAGCTTGGGCAGGCTCAAGTCCATCAAGATGATTTCGGGGTCGTGCTCATACGCCAGCTTAATGCCCTCATGCCCGTCACGGGCGACAAGCACTTCATCCTGATCGAGCATGATCTCCAGAATATTACACACGACGGCGATATTGGCTTCCTCGTCCTCGACGAGAAGGATCCGCCTGGTAGGCATCCGGTCGAATTCTAAAGCAGATTCTTGCTGTTTGGTTGTCCCTGCAAATTCCATGTCAAACCTCACATATTACACATCGGGCCTTCTATTATTATGCCTAACTCCTTTTGCACTCCAGAGGTACATCCCCTCAGGTCTGGGTTTCTTAATGGGTCAGGGTGCAGATTTCATGCCAATGCAAAAATCCGATCCCGACATCTCCTTGTCGTGAAGCTTCCGATGAGGAACAAACCTCCGCTCCAAATAGACTGCCATTCAAAAAATGCAATAAATAGAATACCTCTAAGGAATATATTTTCCACTTGCCGTGAAATTCGTTTGCCCGCAAAATACGTGCTCATTTTGTGAGGACTGTCACAAACAACGTACGATCTTCGTTTCAGGGATAGATACCGCATACAAGCCACAGTATCTGAAATGACCACCCGTATGAAAATCAAGAGGTACCTGAAGGAGGCCCCACCATGCGTCGCAATCTCATCCTAAGTCTCGCCCTACTACTCTCCGCTCTTTTCCTGGGGGCATGTGGTGGTGGAGTGACACCTGCCTACTGCAATCCCGCAACTCTCGTCGCACCGCTATTGACCAAACCAAATAATGGGGGAAACTTCGTGCTTTACACCTCTCATCTATTATGGGCTTATCCCGATGCCACCTGCGAACCAGAAGGGTACAGAGCCGAAGTCAACACCGCGAGCGACTTCAGCGGAACGATGCTCGGCGCGACCACGACCATGCCAAATTCATTTGGCTGGCCGATTCCCCTGGTCCCCGGAACAACCTATTACTGGCGTGTGCGGGCTACGGTTGGCGCAACCGAGGGACCATGGTCCGATATCTGGTCCTTCAACGCCAAACCGATATGCGAGCTTTCAACGCTTATTGCCCCTACCCCGCTCTTCCCATCAGAAGGGTATGAATTCATGCTTGACGCCCCCTCTTACCAATGGACCTACCCTGATAGCTCCTGCGCCCCGGCAGGTTACCATCTGCAGGCATCCAGCAACCTTGCCTTCACAACAATAGGGTTGGACATGATGGATGAAAACCCAGAGATGCTCTGGAATCCACCAGCAGGCACATCCCTGGGTAATTGCTTAACCTGGTATTGGCGTGTTGCCGCCATCGACGGAGGTACGGATGGACCTTGGTCCGACCCGGTAAGTTTCAGCATCAATGTCGCCGGGGCATGCCCTGGTGTCCCTTGCGCTCTTGGGGATTTAGTTGCACCCGATCCAGTGGCGCCTGCCCATTACGGTATCGTCAACACACTCACACCGTCGCTGCAGTGGAATTATCCCGGCAGCTGCGAGCCCGGAAGCTATGCCATCCACCTCTCCGACGTTTTTGACATGTCCGACACCAGCCTTTTTGGCGGTACCGGCACGCCGGCGACATCCTGGAGCCCCGGTGTGCCCCTGGAACCCGCTACACAGTATTGGTGGCAGGTAGCTGGTTGGATCGGCATATCTACCGGACCCTTCAGTCCCAAGCAAACCTTTTTCACAGGTCCCGAATGCGCTTCAATCAGTGAGACTGGTGCGCCGGAGCTGCTTTCACCAGCGAATGGAGCGACCGTCACTGAAGAATATGCATGGCTGCATTACAGCCATAGTTCCATGGGATGCCTGCCGGACGGCTACTTCGCCGACCTGCAGACCGTCCCCGACTTCAGCGGAATCAACGAGTTAGGGGAATTCTATATCCCGGGCACAAACATTATCACGGGAGCCCTTAGCGACTGCACAACTTACTACTGGCGCATGGCTGCAATCCAGGACAGCACGCACGGTCCTTTATCCGAGACGCTCTCCTTCTCCACAAATTTCGAAGGGACATGTCCACTGTCTCCTTTTCAGCCATTCGCAAAAGCTATTGAAGATCTCATTTGTCGCTTCGGACCTCGACCGCAGTCTGAAATTCGCGGTTACTTCCTAACAGGGGAAGAGTCCTCCATCTACGCACAGGATCTGCGGCATGAATGGTGGGTGATTGAAAACCCCGACAACCCGGTCGAACTCTGTTGGGTGCTGCAGGATGGTGTGGAACCGCAAGGCGACACCAGCGGTGTGCCGATGTGGAACGCTCCGGAGGAGGGGCTGCCTCTAGCTCCTATGTGCAGTTCCGAAATAAAGACTCAAGAACAATGTGAAGCTGCGGGGGGAATTTGGAAACAACCTATCACCCGTGCAGGAGCTCCCTATTGTGAATGTGACTGACATTCGAGATAATCGCTAGGTTAAGAGAGCCTTCCAGTTGGAAGGCTCTCTCCGATTTCTGGAACGGGCGTCCAACCATCAGAATAGCCACCTGATGATTGCGATTCATATAGGTTCACCTATCAAATCTCATTTCACGTTGGAGCCGCTCCATGTGTCGGCCCGCGTTCCCCAATAGAAAGGGGGCACCCGGCTGGGGCACATCTCACCTGCCCAGAACCACGGGCGCCGGATGCCGTTGCCCTGCTGTAATATCGACCCGTTAACCCGCTGTAAACACCCGGGCGACGAGGTCCCAATTACAGGAATCGGATCAGCAACCACACCAAGGCGAGAGATGTGGTGATAAGCAGCGCTGGGAACCCCTTCTTAATGAAGTACGAATAGGTTATCGGATAACCTGCCGCCTCGGAGATACCAGCGGTGACCATGTTCGCGGATGCGCCAATCAGCGAGCCATTCCCGCCCATCGCCGCTCCTACAGAGAGACAGAAAAAGAGCACTTTGCTGTCAGCGCCAGGAACCGTTGCAGTGAGAAAAGCAATGACCGGCAGCATGGCCGCGGTGAAGGGGATGTTGGCGATGACCATCGAAAGTATTGCGCTGAACCAGGTGACCGCCAGCATGGTCAGCAGCAAGCTATCGCCGACCATCCGGCCGATTAAATCCGCGATCATACTGATTAAGCCGACCTCTTGAATCCCACCGACGACGATGAATAAGGACATGAAGAACACCAGAGTCGTCCAATCGACTGCTTCAATCATCTCCTCGATGTCTGGTTTGATCCAGATTAACAATACGGTTGCGCCCATCAAGGCGGTTACGGCTGGCAACATGTGGAATTGCTCTCCAATAACGAACAGGATGAGCATACCGGCGAATACGATAGCCGCTTTCCTGAGCTGTTCGCGCTCAGTGATCTGCCCCCGCTCAGCCAGCTTATCCATCAAGAGTGGGGAGGCATCGTGCGCAACCACCAACTCGCGTCGATAGACAAGAAAACTATAAACTAACAAACCGGCGAAAGCCATTAAGACGCCCGGCGTCAGATTTACAAGGAAATCGTTGAAGGAGATATCCCCAAACGATCCGATCAGGATGTTGGTCGGCGTCCCGACCAGAGTGCTCACTCCGATCACGTTTGAAGCCATGACCTCTGGAATGAGCAGTGCCAGTGGATTAATGCCCAGCGCTAGAGAGATCTGGACTGTGATCGGGGTCATTAAAAGCATGGTTGTCACATTATCGAGAAAAGCGGACGCTATGCCTGTGATCAACATAAGGATTGGCAGCAGAAGCCAGGTGCGTCCGCCCGAGACGCGATAAGCGAAGAATGTCAACCATTGGAAAATCCCGGTATTTTCGACAACCGCGATTACGATCATCATACCCATGATCAGGAAAATCACGTTCCAGTCGATATATCGCATCGAACTGGCGAAGTCAAAAATGAAAAGGCCATCAGATAGGATGGGGCCCAGATAGCTGACCCCAAAAAGGACCGTAATACCCACGAGAGCGGCGAGTGTATTATGGATGATACCGGTTGCAATCAGCGCCAGGACCAATAAGAAAACCAGAGTCGCTATCCAGAACGCCGGACTGATTTGACGCTGCAATGTAACATCCTGCATTACGATTGTTTCACCGGCACCTAACTCCCGAATCTCGTTTAGATTCAATTGCAGCGAATACTCCTGAAAATGTGACCGTTCGATGTACACCGAAAGGGTATCTGGGAACACCCTGGGGAGGACAAGAGCATATCGTCCGTCCTCCTGGGTTATTGTCTCCGCTACCGGATCATTTTCGCCGTCTACCGCCAGCACGACCCTCGCATCTACAACGGGCTGATTCTGTTGATCCTTCACGATGCCGACGATAAGGACAGCCGGATCTATCTCCTGAGCCTGGATGCCTTCTCCTGGTAAGATAAGTCCAAGAATGATGAAAACAAGAAGGAAAGCCAGCGTAAAGTGGCGAAACGTCGCATTCATCCTTCAACCTCATCTTCCAGGACAACTTTTGCACCGCATTCACTCTCAATCCGTTCGATGAACCGCTCCAGCCGATCGATAGAGAACACATCCCCCTCCTGCTCCCCGAGTGGACGCCCCATGATGATAAAGTCCGCCTCAAGTTCCTGCGCCAACCCAACGATTTCCTCGCCTACTTCTCCATGACGAACGTCAGCTTCCGCAGAGATTCCATCCGCTCTTGCAGCTTCCTGCGCAGCGAGTAAGATGAACTCACCCATCTCGTGCATTTCCTCAGAAATATGTCGGACGCGACTGCTCTCTGTGTATGCCAGAAAATCCAGATTTACTACATATAAGAAATGCAAATCCAGATTTTTTTCCTTGGCAAGGGCGATCGCGCGTTTGATCGTTGGTTGGCTGCTGGGTCCGCCGCGAATTGGACATATGACTCCAGGCATATCGTTCTCCTTAATCTTCGCTTTTTAATCCTATCCCGCGGAGCAAAATAGAAAATTCCTACGGTGCAATTCTATCTCAAGATGTTGCACTGTGAAAACTCGAAAGATTAGAGCAAGAGTACCCAGACACACTATGAAAGTACAGGATGGCAAGAAAATCAGGCTTCATCAAGCTCTGCTCCTCGTAACTGCAAACCATCGGTATTCATTTGCAAATCCGGTTTTACTGGTAACCACTCTCAGCAGGAGAGAGATCGCGTAGCCATATTTACCCCTGTCTGCGTTCTTTTCTAGAATTCGGGTAGCTAGAGATCAAAGGATGCGGCAGCGCCAGACCTCCAGTATGTTTTTCCTCATAATGGGTGATATCATGAGTCTAGAGGGCCAGAATGTCTCTAAATGTTATCGCTGCTGGAAATTGAGAGAGGAACGGACGATGAAAACCAGCTATAGATTTATCCTACTTCTAGTTTTCCTGCTTCTCATATCAGCCTGCGGACCGTCTGAGGCCACACTTCCAGCGGATACCCCATCCCCGACAGCGGAAGGCATTTCGGTGATAGAGAGCGCTCAAACCAGTACGCCTTCCCCCACGCCCCCCGAGCCTGTTCCTGATACACCAACCGTACCAATTCCAGAAAACGTGACGCCCATCCCGCCGCTCCCTGTCGGTGAACCGGTGACAATCACGTCCATCCACATGATCACGGAGCTTGGTGGATGGGCGATCGGCGGCGACCAAGATCCGGGTGACCATGTCCTGCGCACATTGGATGGCGGCGAGACCTGGGCAGACGTCACTCCGCCTGAACCCAGTAAGTCCACAGTCCCCGCGCGCAAAGCCGCTGTAGGATCCTTCCTCAACCTCGATCAAGCCTGGGTTCTGTTTTATCCAGCCGAGTTTTATGGCGGCGAAGGTCCTGTGAGCATATGGCGTACCGAGAATGGGGGGACAAGCTGGACGCGAGGCGAGCTCGACAAAAGACTGGAGATCAACGAATCACCTCCAAGCGTGTTGTTTGTCGACACTCAATCGTGCTGGATTTTCGTTGAGGGTGTCGTGGGAATGGGGCACCATTTATACTACTTACTGCGGTCGGAGAACAGCGGCAGCACCTGGGAAGTCCTGGCTGAACCCCCGGATAGCGTGACAACGTGCCACCACACGGGAATCACTTTCCTCGATGATCAGCATGGTTGGATGACCAGCCAATGCCCATTCGAACTTGCTGGGGGCGTTTTCCTCGAAGTGACAAACGATGGAGGTGTTATTTGGGACCGGCTCACTCTTCCACCTCCTGTGGACACACCCGATCTCTTTGATCAATCCGTACTGTGCAGAACCAGTTCTCCTAACATTCTCTCTCAAGAGCGCGGGATGCTGGTTGTTTCCTGTTACCCAACTGGTGTAGAAGAGTTTATACACTTCTTATACTCGACTGAGGACAGCGGCTCCACCTGGCAGACGAGCATCTTCCCCGGCGGCGAGCTTTCGATGCAGGCGGATGGGTTCGGCTGGGCCTTTGGGAAGGAGTTTTTTAGAACTCTGAACTCTGGTTTGACGTGGGAGCGAGTCAAGCTCGTGAGTTGGGAAGGTCAATTCAGCTTCATCAATCCTGATCATGGGTGGGCGGTCGCCCGCGCAGGTGATGAGATAGCGCTCGTACAGACCGCCGACGGCGGAAAGACCTGGCAAGAGATTGAGCCGCTAGTAACACCATACACGAGCATGGCGCCAGTAGAAAGATGCATGGTTTCCGCTTCAAGTGTCGTAAGCGCATACAACCGGCCGAGTCTGCAAGCAGAACCCTTCAGCGACGTATCGGCTGGAATGTCACTCTATGCAACCGCGCGCACCGCGGATGGGTGGATTGGTTTCGACCCGGGGTACGCGCAAGCGGCGAACATCGGCGTCTTCCATAACCGCTGGATTCAAGAGGGACCAGCCATCGAGTTCGAAGGTGGTTGTGATTCCCTCCCCATCGTCGTCGGCCCTCCACCGGGTATATGTTTCAACATGTTTATGACCGAGGCGCCGCTCCTTGCGCAACCGCTGCCCGACGCTGAAGTGCTTTATTTGATCTCGCCGGCGGACTACGCCATGGTGATTGGAAAGTCGGCGGATGGCTGGCTGCGGATTGACCTGAGCGTAGGTAATATTGGCCAGAATATCGAAGGTTGGGTCGAGGGGGCAAACGCCAATATCAACGGTCCATGCACCGACCTTCCATCCATAGAACCCTGAGTCAGTTAGGTCATGTAGATCACGGATAGAACTTGAAGGTGATTGCATAATCTAAATAAATAACCGTACGATACAGATGACCATTATAAGAGGTGCACAGTGGCGAAATCAGTTCTTCTTTTTCTTCTTCTCCTCTTTGTCGCCGTGTGGCTTATTGCAAAGCCAGGTGTGTTTGTCATCCCACCTATGAACGATTATCCAGAAGGAGCGACATTGCTCTATTTCGATAGGTCGAGCGGGTCCCCATTCTATACGTCCACCGATTCCTATTGCCTGTACTCGTCGGGCGAGGTGACGACGCGCTGCCGTAACGCGGCGCTCAATTCGATCGATCCCTTGCTCCAGAACCTTCTCACAACTTTACCGTATTCAGAATGGGCATATCTGCAAAGCACAAACGGGGTGATGTATACACCCTAACAGGATCAAACTAAAAATCTTGTAAGATCTCACATTGCCCCCCGATGCTTGGTCCCTGTGGTTGATCTCGCTCGCCAAGGAAGTCGGCTTTCGCCCACAGACAACACAGGGATAATTTCAAAGCTCCCCATTATTCAAAGCTGATCCTGAAATATTTATTCTGATTGCCAGCCTTATCGCATTAACGCAATTGTCGAGAATGCTCGTTGCTTATCGCGGCGGAGGCACTGGGTCGTTCGGGATCCATTTAAAGACCCACGATTGAAAGGATTGCGAAACGGGGCAGAAAAGGCGACTGAATTGCCCTCTGAAGGTGAGTTTGAGTTTCATTTTCTTTTATTCCATTTCCACTACTCCGTATCGTCTAAATTCACGGCTTCGGATAGGGTGTTTTGCATCGGGCATGATATCTAGTTAGGGGAATAGCTGGTATCCAAGGATGCCAATCTCGCTTTGTCAGGTAATCGAGGAGCATGGAGGGTTCAATCACCCACACTTCATGTAGAAGAATCTACGATACCATTGAAGCATCGGAGTAAATTCCAGTTCTGAAAACTCTTGATCACTCCAAATAAAAAAGAGCCGATCGTCGAATCGGCTCTTTCTTACAACTTGTATATATACTATGCCAGAAGCGGGCCGGTGTCGTTCATCTCACCAAATACTCTCGTTTTCCCACCCGTCTCGGCATCTGCCAGGACGACACCCTTCAGTTCAACAAAATTGGTGAAGAATTCATAAAAATCAAAAAGTGGCGCTCTGTTTTTTTGATCTAGAGCTTCTCCCATGAGATTATCACAAATAAATGTTATTCGGCTTCGGATTGGGGAAACAGAAACCAGGTGAGCAGTTCCAACGATACTCTCAATCGGGGGTTCGAGCTGGGGATCACGTGGTTTAGAGAGAATCGACACACGCAATGCGCTTGTCATAGGAGAAAAATGCAGCGCTGCTGGATCACCGCGTAATGACCAAAGGGAATAGCCATATTTCTCAATAGCTTCAATAAGAAGTTTTATCGATTGGGAGATGTTGCAAGCAGTATAAAGGACAGACGCTGTGTCCATTCCTCCATCCGTTCGGGTTGAAAGAATAGGCATACAAAAGGTATCCCCCAGCGCCATTCAAGCCGGATTAAAATTATACCACGGCTTGATTTCCGCGCCAGACTGTCAAGGTGAAATCTCACCCTATATGTCCAACCGTTGATCGTTCATCGGGCTCAGACTCTGTTCAGGAGACCTCCTCCCCCAAAACGAGGTGGATCCTGTGCTTCACGGGATCACGTTTGAGCAGGATAGTGCCGTCTTCCAAAATACGACCGTCCATCTCAATCGAGCGGACGCCTCGCTCGACATGATCCGGGTTCTGAACTTCAATGAGGTAAACCGCCTCACCATAACGATAAGTGAGTGTAAACCCATCCCACCAACGGGGAATGACTGGATCCAGATGGATCCGCTCGCCTTCACGATGGAATCCAAAGATCTCTTCGAGCCACGCGCGATACATCCACGCGGCCGAACCTGTGTACCACGACCATCCCCCTTGTCCAACGCGCCCCTGTAGATCATATACGTCCGCTGTAGCGACATATGGCTCAACTCTGTAACGCCATACGTTTTCGGACTCCTTGGTCAGCTCAATCGGATTCATCAGGCGCAGCAGGCGTGCTGCCCGATCACCGTCTCCCTTGCGAGCCATCGCCATTGCGAGCCACAGGGATCCATGCGTATATTGGCCACCGTTCTCACGAACGCCCGGGGGGTATCCCTTAATGTACCCGGGGTTCCGGCGCGATTTATCGAAAGGAGGCGTGAAAAGCAGGACGAGTTTATCCTCCTCGCGTACAAGCTGCCTCCAGGCTGATTCAAGGGCGCGGCTTGCTCTTTCACTATCCGCCGCTCCGCTCAACCACGCCCAAGATTGCGGAAGCGAATCGATGCGCGCTTCATCGTTAATAGATGACCCGAGTGGGGTTCCATCATCGAAAGTCGCGCGGATGTACCACTCCCCGTCCCAGGCCTCGCGCTCGATCCGCTCAGACAGGACCCGCGCCTTCTCCAAGTATTGCACCTTTAAAGTGTCCTCACCTAGGCGATCGGCGAGGTCGGCCATTCGCTGAAGCACATCGACCAGGAACCATGCTAGCCAAACGCTCTCCCCTCTGCCGTTCACCCCCACCCGATTCAGCCCATCGTTCCAATCCCCGGTGCCGATAAGCGGTAATCCATGCGGCCCTTCTGTTAGTCCCCGTTCAAGCGTTCGCCGGCAATGCTCGAATAGGCTAGCCTGCTCCAATGTAGCATCGGGGATGAGAAAGGCTTCATGCTCATCATCCTCGAGCTGCCTGGCATCAAGGAATGGGACTTTCTCCAAAAGAACTGCTTCATCGCCCGTGACACGGACATACTGCGCCGTGACATAGGGAAGCCAGAGTAGATCATCCGAAATTCGGGAGCGGATTCCGGCGCCACTTGGAGGGTGCCACCAGTGCTGCACATCTCCCTCCCGAAACTGACGGCTGGCAGCTAGCAAAAGATGTTCTCGGGCAATACTCGGTATTGTGTAAAGGAAAGCCATCATGTCCTGAAGCTGGTCGCGAAAGCCAATCGCTCCCCCGGATTGGTAGAAGGCAGAGCGCCCCCAGATGCGGCAGCTCAAGCTTTGATACAGCAGCCACCGGTTAAATAGGAAATCCATTGATAGCTCGGGCGATTCTACATGGATCGTCCCCAGAATATCATCCCACCAACTCTGGGTGCGCTCCAGGGATGCATGAACCGCCAAATTCTCTCGGTATGTGCGCACGATTCGGATGGCTTCCTCATTTGAACTTGCTTGCCCGAGGATGCAAACCAATTCCGTCTCTTGTTCCGGTGCAAGCTCAATCTGAACCTGGATCGCCGAGCACGGATCCAAACCCACACCCGTACGCCCCCCCAATGAAGTGCGCGCCAGCCCTACCGGTTTCACCATCGTCCCATTACGCCCGAGGAATTCCGCTCGATCGGCTGTGTAGGAAACTGCATTCAGACTCATCGCCGCAAAGGCCACCTGCTCAGGGAAGTCCGGGTGATAGCCGTTGCGAGCGAGCAACACCTGGTCGCCCTCCTCCCAGTCGGTGACAACGTGCATATGAGATGTCTCCCGGTCCTCGCCCAAGGTCCATTCAACATAAGAGAAGATGGACAATTTCCTTTTCTTGGATGAATCGTTTCGCAGCTTCAGAATCTGGAGGCGAACAGGCTCCCCGCCCTCATCATCTTGAGGCACGAAGACCGTCAACTCCTGCTCGATTGCATGACTGTTATGCTCGAAAACACTGTAGCCGGCGCCGTGTCTGGCCCGATACGCTGGTCTTTCCCGAATCGGTAAGGCCGTGGGATTCCAAAACACGCCGCTCTCATCATCTCGAATGTAGATCGCATCCGAGGCGGGATCCAGAACAGGATCATTAGACCATTCGGTGAGACGATTCCGTTGACTGTTGCCACACCAAGTAAAACCCACCCCAGATTCGCTGACCATCGTGCCGAACTGGCGATTGGCGATGACATTCACCCAGGGCGTCGGTGTATGAGTTTGCGGGCCCAGATAAATCACATACTCGCGTCCATCCTGTGTGAAGCCCCCCAAGCTATTGAAGTAAGGAAGATCCATGAAGGAAAGCCGCGCGGATGGTTCCTCAGTCACCCGCTTCGTTCGCATCTCCTCCGGAAGTTCAACACTCTCAGAGGGTGCCCCTAATTGTTGTGATAGAGGGCCGCGAGCGGCAACGAGGGAGACATAGGCCGTGGCAAAAATGAGCTTCAAATCATCCTCGGGGATCTGGTCCGCGCTGCGAAGGAACACGCCACCGGGTTGATCAACACCTGTATACATAGAATTGACCTGGATCAACCTCTCAATCAGCTCATTGAGCGGCTGCTCGTAAGAACTCGATTCCTCATTCAAGATAACGAGGTCAGCAACCAGACCGTGCTGGCGCAAGTAGGTATGCGCTTGGAGCATCTGCCGGACAAGGCTGATGTCCAGCATCTCCCCGATGCTCACAACTACGACGGGATGATCGCCAGAGATGCCGTACGGCCACAGCGAAGATTGGCCTTTTTGGTTGCCTTGAATGCGTTCGAGCGGTGGTCGTAATTGCGCATTGGGGTAGAGCATGTGCGCCGCCAAGCGCTGGAAACGGCGCGCATCATCGGGGTGGATCCGCAGCAACCTCAATTCAAGCTGAGAATAGACCCAGGCTAATTCCATCGCCCGCGAGACTGCAGAGGGTTCCCCGTATTTCTCCATGAGCGCCAAAACACCTGCGCGCGACTCCGACGCTCCAAGGATCAGTGAAAACTGGGAACGCTGACCCGGTCGCAGTCTCACGAGCCGACGCAGGCTCAGGATGGGATCTAATACGTAACCGGCGCTGTTGGTCAAAGTACGTCCCATCGCCTGTGGATGGTTCTTGGTCCCCCCCCGCCCGATGAATATTTCACGGTCGGTTTCATACTGCATGCTCACTTCGGCATCGCGATCGAAGGTCAGACGATGAGCGACGAAAATGGGCGGATCATCTTCATCGCGCACTCTGCGCGAAGCCACCAGCGAGCGTTGAGTTTCGACAGCTTCAGTCTGGATAAATAATTTGCTGAATGCCGGGTGCTGGCGGTCTGCAGTGTGCGGAGCCATGGCAAGCTCGTTGTAGCTTGTGACTTCGACATGGTGTGTGCGGGTGGTGCGATTGATAAGCGTGACACGCCGAATTTCAACATCGTCCTCCGGAGAGACCACAATCTCCGTCTCGGTCTCAATCCCATTATCCGAACGGTGGAACACCGCCCGATCTACGGAGAAACGCACCTGATATGATTCGGAGTCTTCATCCACCGGATGATAGGTGTTGGACCAAACCTTGTTGCTATCCAAGTCCTTAAAGTAGCAATATGTTCCCCAAGAATCGGTCGTCGTATCCGCTCGCCATCTCGTCAAGTCGAAATCGCCCCAGCGGCTGTACCCGCCACCAGCGTTCGTCACCATCAATGCGTATCTGCCGTTGGAGAGCAACTCCACTTTCGGCATTGCTGTATGGGGTGTATTGAATTTGCTGACAGAAGGAGCGATCTCGGATACAGATACCAGCGACGGAGGTCCTTCACGTGTAGAGATGTGGTGCACCGGCGGTGAAACAGGGATACGCTCATAAAGCAAGGGTTCTGCCGCTCGAACCCGTGGATCGGCATGGAACCAGCGTTGGATCGATCCTTCGTGGAGCAGGTTGGTCAGTGCAAGGAAGCTCATTCCCTGATGATGCGCCATATATGCCCTGATGATCACCCCGCGTTCACCTTCCCGTACGCGTTGGCGGTTGAAGTCAATAGATTCGTAAAAGCCGTAGTCAGCCATCAAACCTTCCGCGGAGAGTCTGCGCAGGTTGGAGGCGGCTTCTTCAGGTGAGATGCTCACCGCCAACAGCGTGGCATAGGGTGCAATGACGAGATCCTCTTCCAGACCACGCTTCAAACCCAACCCGGGAACGCCGAAGGCCCGATATTGATAGGTTTTGTTCAGGTCCAGATCTCCATAAGCGGATTCCGAGATTCCCCACGGCACCTTTCGCTTCCTGCCGTAGTCGATCTGTACCCTCACGGCTTCCTTCGCCGCCGCGTCGAGCAATGAATTCGAGAACGTGCGTTGGAAGAGCAGCGGCATCAGATACTCAAACATCGTACCCGTCCAACTCAAGAGTGCCATCCTGCCGTTGATCGCGCCATAAGGGCGGTGCATCGAGAGCCAATGTTCATTGGGAACATCGCCGCGGGCGATGGCAACGAAACTACCCAGGCGGGCTTCACTAGCTAATAGATCGTAGAACGAGTTATCCAGCCTTCCCTTGGAGAGGTTATATCCAATCGAGAAGAGTCTTCGCTCCGGGTCGTAAAGGAAACGCATGTTGATCTCGCGAGATAGCGCGCGGGTCTGCTCACCAATCGCATCTACCTGCGCGAACAATTCGCCAGCTAACCGCTTCGCATCCGAGAATGACTCATCAAGCCGTTTTTGCCATCTTTCAACTTCTTGCGGGCGTTCTTCCCGAACGCTAGTGAGTAGGGCGATGGCCCGTTCGACGTCGGAATCGTCGGAGGCGAGCGCCCTGAGAGAGGGGGCTTCTTGTAGGGCGGAGTGGATCTCCTTGGTAGTGCTCCTCAACGACTCAACCCACTCTTGCTGCTCATCCAGGATCTCCACCCAGAGAAGATATCGGTCAATCAGATCGAGACGTGCCGAAGTCATTCTCTCGACCTGCCTTGCCCAATAGGCTGCGCCGGTCACAAATCCGGCATTTTCGCGCAGGTGATCGGCGAGTTTAAGCCCGACGGAATGCGCCTCGCGCAGCAGACGTATACGATCCATCAAACGCGTCGGGGCTCTATGCAACAGAACCATCATCCGTTCCAGATCTGGATATTTGCTGCCGGGTTGCTCCGCCTTCAACTCACGCGCCAGAACCTCAACGGAATCCACAAGACCGTCGGTAAACCCAGCATGGAGGAGCGGACGATCCAGCATCTCCCAGATCCCGTGCTCCAGAGACCATAGACAACTGAGAAGATTTCCGCTGTCAACCGCGGACACGTATCTGGGCTCCAACGGTTTGAGCGTCTTCAGATCGTACCAATTTAGGAGATGACCCTCGTGTCTCTCAAGACTGCCAAGCGTGGTGAGAGTATTACCAAGGCGATAGATCACTTGGTCGGGCGTGAGATATCCAAAATCAAACGCGCTCACTGCACTTAACAACCACAAACCAATGTTAGTCGGGCTGGTTCGCATCGCGAGCTGGTTTTGATGCGAAACCTGGTAATTATCAGGCGGCAGCCAGGATGTCTCCTCCCCCACGAAATCCTCAAAATAGCGCCAGGTATGGCGCGCGATGCGGCGCAGCATCCGCAGATCCCTATCGGCCAAATCCTGGGTTTGCGAACGGACAACAGGCTTGACGTTCATGCTCCAGCCGATGATCGGTGTGAGGAACCACAGGAGAAGAAATGGGCTGGCTACAGGGAGACTCTCAGGTGAGAGCATGAAGAGCAACAACCCCACCCCCAATGAGAACAGGCTGATTGAAGCCATGTAGATAATGAATATAGGCAGCTGGCTTCTGGATCGCCATTGAGTCATCTGCACCGTCGTCCACTCAAGCAAACCACGATGCGTGACGAATCGGCGATATAGGACGCGGATGACCGCATCCAGCGTCAGGCCGGCCTGGTGGGGTAAGAGTGCGGCATCAACGAGGGAGCGTCGGATATCATGCGCTATTTGCCATGGTGAGAATGAGCGTAAACCCCAGCGGCTCGTCGCCCAGGTCAGCGGCTGCGCCAGCGGCTGGAACAGAAGCACTGCACCCACCAAAATCGTCGAGGCGCTGCCCATCACGGGGGAGATCAACCATGATAGAACCATCAATGCCACACTGAACACCGGGACCACGCTGCGCCGCAAGTTGTCGAAGATCTTCCACCGGTTCAGAGAGGAAAGCGGGTTGGGAACCCGGCCTCCATCGGCCGATGGCACGCGCGGTAGTATCCATTCCGCGATTTGCCAATCACCTCGAATCCAGCGATGCTGCCGGCGCGTGAAGGTCAAATAATCCGGCGGGAAATCATCATACAACTCAATATCACTTGCCAACCCCACACCTACATGCGCGCCCTCGATCAGGTCATGGCTGAGGAGTTTTTGCTCAGGGAAACGGCCGCGCAGCACCTTATCGAAGACGCGCGGATCGTAGATCCCCTTCCCGTGATAGGAGCCCTCACCGGCCAAATCCATATAGGCGTCCGATACTGCCTTTGTGTACGGGTCTATGCCGACGGGATCGGTGAACAGGCGACTGAAAGGCGTCTGGGTCGCGCTGGGCAGCGATGTGCTCACCCTGGGTTGAATAATTGTGTAAGTTCCATCTAAAACCTTACCCTGAGGGGTAAGAACCGCGGTATTGAGAGGATGTGCCAGTGTCTCAATCAGCCGGCGTGCGACGTCGCGCGGCATCTGTGTGTCACTGTCCAAGGTTATCACGAAGCGCACATCCGCAATTCGGCGTGGGTCGCCCACGCGCACGATTTCAACTTCACCGGCGTCCGCACCTCCAGCGATCAGCCTGTTCAATTCCTCAAGTTTGCCGCGCTTCCGCTCCCAACCGATATATCTTTGCTCAGATTCTGTCCATGTGCGTGGGCGATGAAAAAGGTAGAAGCGATCAGAGCCGTACTTTCGATTGAGGTCCTTTATGCCATCGACCGCCTTCTGGAGCATAACATCATCACCTGCTCGATGGGTCTCAAGCGCATCGCTGTAGTCTGTGAAAAGGCTGAAGATGAGATTGGCTTCCGGATTCGCCAGGTAGCGGGTTTCGAGCTTCTCCAGGTCCTTCTGAAGCGTTTCTTCATCGAGCAGCAGGATAGGGACGACAACCAACGTTCTGAACACCTCCGGGATACCGCTGCGGCGGAAGTCCATCTTCGGCAACGTGTTCGGCGGCAGGAGACGCGTGAGGAGGTAGTTCACGGCCTGGACCGCAAGCTGACTCGATGGACCTATCAGCAAGATCCCCAGGAAAACCAGGAGGAGGGGTGACATCCTCCGAGCGCCGATCATGAGGCCGAGAATTGTGAAAAATCCGCTGACCAACCCGATCGAGGTGAGGTAGATCCCTGTGGGGTGGCGGCGAATCCACTGAAGGATTCGGAAACGAAGTGGTTCGCTGCATTCAACGCTCTTCACGAGTTCGCCTCGCTTGGCACCG
>Ga0307420_1000174_pt1 | contig 30947 bp, 27 predicted proteins | sample SalMarWE160240MG_2_FD_202167 | JGI IMG/M metagenome (GOLD analysis project Ga0307420, IMG submission 202167) | Salt marsh sediment microbial communities from the Plum Island Ecosystem LTER, Massachusetts, United States - WE1602-40 | ecosystem: Environmental > Aquatic > Marine > Intertidal zone >... | reverse complement strand
GTTGGGACAACAACCGTTCGGGCGTTGGAAACCGCAGCGCGAACAAATTCCCAGCGGGATATTTCCCCCTTCGAGGGACAGACGTCACTCTATATCTTGCCGGGATTTGACTTTCGTGTCGTGGACGCAATGCTCACAAATTTCCACCTTCCTCGCTCCACGCTGTTGATGATGGTCTCCGCCTTTGCCAGCCGGGAACAAATCCTACCGCTTTACAAAATGGCCGAAATTGAAGGATACCGCTTCTATTCCTTCGGCGATGCCATGCTCATCTTGTAATTGACTTTCAGACCTGGGTATGCAATACTTCGCTAAGAGTTTTGAACGCCTCTCCTTCGCTATTTTTGAAAGAGGAGGTGATGCCAATGATCGAATCTTATGACCAACGTGCTGCGGCATCCCTCCTCCCTTGTGGATAAGGATGCCGCAGCACAAACCAAGAGCCGTCCTCGCGGACGGCTCTTTGGTTTCCGTGGCATTCGTGAACAATGGGGGTATGTACGTACCGGGTCGCCATCCTTCAGGCGATGAACGTCTTCATATATCCGAGTCCGGCAATGAGCGCAACAATGGCAAGAAACAATCCAAGAAATGCGATAATCCCCCTACGTCCGAAAACCTGCGCGCTAATCCCGCCCAAGACAGCATAGATCAAGCTCATTGAAAGCCAGCCCAAAATTGGAGCCGCCTCCGGGTTGAAGAACCACACCAATCCCCTTGATGCTGCTCTTAAGCCATAATACTTCCATTCAGGCAAACACACGGTAAAAGGATCCGGCGACATTCGCACCAACGCCAATGCGTCTCGGCAATCTTGATCGATGGCAATCGCTATTTCGACAATTCCAGCTGTAATAAAAAAGAACGCCATAGCGAGCAATGCTCCTACCAAGAACGTCTTCTGAGTTTGTTCAAGCTTTAGCTGCGATACGGTCTGCAAGGTAAACGCTCTCCTTAGTTGAAGTAATCAAGAAAATAGGTTGGAGATCTCCAAAGCGCACACGATAAATCCTCCCAGCGATCGTTCCATGGAAAGGCTATTGGAGATCCCAGTAAAGGAATTCTTCGACATTGCTTGTGAAATTCAGAGTTTGGGCTGCGCTTATGAACAAGCCGAACAGCCCTTCACTATGCGTAGTATCAGCGAGAGTCGTGAGCAGCTCGCCCTGGGCATAGAGCTTCAACTCATTTCCTTGAGCCAAAACACCAATCCGGTGAGTTTGATCCGAGCCGGATACAAGATAAGTGCTTGGCGTCCAGTCGAGAATTTTGCTCATCTCATCCCCATCCCATGAACGCAGGGAGTAACGACCGTCGCAGGAAATACCAAATAGATACCCAATATAGCCCTTGTCAGAAGCAGGAGCGCGGAACATCAATCCATAGGAATCTCTACCTGAGCAGGTTCCTACGGTTCCAGTTGCTTCAATATAGAAATTTGCGTCGTTACGCCAACTAAGCAACCACCCGTTGTAGTAATCTGCATTGAAAGCAGTCATGACCAGCTCATTCTCAGCAACTACAAAACGGGTGTGGTCATCCTCATATATCGCCCAATCGCTCGCATCCTCAAAATCATCCCGCCATGTCGGTTCACCCAAAGACGCCCTTGGATCCGATGCGCCCAACGTAGGGGAGGCTGTAGGCGTCTGTGTGCTCGTCGCTTTAGGTGTTGCGGAGGGTTCGATGGTCGCAGTTGCACTGGCCGTAGATTCAACAACCGGGGTGTTGGTTGGGATCAACTCGAAAGGCGGAAGAAGGAGATAGTCCCAGGCAAAATAGATATCAGACCTCACTTCATCGACGTCCAGGGTGACTGTTTTTCCAATTAAACCAGACTCGAACGTTGATAGCGGGTATGTCCAAATGCCTGGCGCCAAGACCCCCGCGTTTAATTCACTCTCCGGGTCAATCGAAACGCAATAATCCCCTGCTTCCAGCCCACTGAAGAGAAAGAGTCCATCGGCAGCCGTGATCGCTGAACTTCTCCCTGAAGAGGGGCATGCTCCATCACCCAGCCTTACCTCCACGCCGTGAAGTCCAATCTCAGCAGCATCCAATTTCCCATTCGCAACCCAGCTCATCCCATCGGAACTGCGAATACATCCTTCCGGACCCGACTCCATTTGAATCCCCTCTGGTGGGGATGCACAAAGGTCATGCCAAACCCGGCCTGCAATCCCGCCATTTCCCCCTCGATCGTCAATCACATCACCAGTCCCGGCTCCGTCAATGAAGGGTATGTTACACGAAGGAAGAACCAACAAAGCTGCAAGCATGAGCAGGATGACATGTATGCTGCGGTAATGAGTTATCTGTTTCATGAGAACCTCACAAACTTTTCGTCACAGGAATAATCAAAACCAATTCGCCAGTACTCTGTCTATCGGTAAAGGCTGATTTACTATGGGTGTACAAGGTGCTATCTGCATCCAAAACAGTTGAACTGCAGAGTCGCTGGTAAATTGTAAACGAAAAACAACCGCCGTCACTATAGCATGACGATGATTGTTTCGAAAGGCGCAAGTGCCCCCACGGGGTTTCGAACCCCGGTTTCGGCCTTGAGAGGGCCGCGTCCTGGGCCACTAGACGATGGGGGCAACGGAAGTCATTCTACCATTCGTGTTTTTAAGCGTCAACAGAGAGAGGTGTTGCGGGACATCCAAAGCGTGTGCAGCGTGTATTTTTGATCTTTCACCACAACGATCATCCATCGGCAGTACGTCCACTTTGAATTACCCGTTCGAACGAGTTAGGCGCACTTCGTAGATTTTTGGTAGATGAAGCCTGGGAAAAGTTGATCGGGAAACCGGCATATATAGGGTTGCACCTTTAAAATTTCGTCTTGCAGAGGGGGTTGTCCACAGTGTGGTCCATGTCATCGGAATCACCCCTCTTTACTTGTGCAATCAGCGAGTTAAGCCCTCCCATGAAGCGCGAAAATGTGGCGAAACCCACATGCTATAATATTCAGAATATTTTTGTCCAAATTTAACCGGGTTAAGTCCATTAAATGCATCCACAAGACATCAACCGAGAACTGCAGCGCATCCTTCCTGGCGTTCAGAAACCAGGTCGCTACACAGGAGGCGAGCTAAACCAGGTCGTAAAGGACTGGAAAAGCGTAGACCTAAGCGTAGCGCTGATTTTTCCAGACCTCTATGATCTCGGCATGTCCAACCTTGGACTCGCGATCCTATATGATGTCTTGAATCGCGAAAAGGATATCCTAGCTGAGCGAGTTTATGCTCCCTGGCCGGACATGGAAGCCGCGATGCGTCAATCCGAAATTCCGTTGTACTCTCTGGAGACGAAACACCCGATCTCTGAGTTTGACATCCTCGGCTTCTCGCTTCCCTACGAAACCCTTTATACAAATACATTAAATCTCATCGACCTCGCTGGGATTCCACTCTTTGCGGCAAAACGCCAACGAGATGATCCAATCGTGATCGCTGGAGGCCACGCAGCGCTCAATCCGGAGCCGATGGCCGCTTTCTTTGATGCATTTGTGATTGGCGAGGGCGAAGAAGTTATTCTTGAGATCGCTCGATGTGTTCAAGCCTGGAAAGTCAGCGGACATTCGCGAGAGGGACTTTATCTCGAACTCGCCAAGATCTGGGGCGTCTACGTACCCAGTCTATATCAGATCCATTACATGAAGGATGGGACCATCTCCCAAGTTGAACCCCTCTATGAAGATGCGCCATTCCCGATTCTGAAGCGCATCGTAGGAAAAATGCCCAAACCAACCACGCGCTTCATCGTGCCCTTTATCGACGTTACGCATAACCGTATACCCATTGAGATCATGCGCGGCTGCACACGCGGCTGCCGCTTCTGCCAAGCCGGCATGATCACACGACCTGTTCGCGAACGACCCATCCCTGAAATTCTTGACGCCATTCAAGAGGCGACCCGTTTCACAGGCATCGATGAGGTCGGGCTTCTCTCGCTGTCCTCTTCCGACTATACGCAGATTTTGCCTTTAGTGCGTGCCGTGAATGAACGTTTTAGAGAGCAGCAGATAAAAATCTCGCTTCCCTCTCTGCGCATCGAGACTGTATCCGTTGAGTTGATGGACTTGCTACATGGACACGCATCGCGCTCAGGTTTCACACTGGCTCCCGAAGCTGCAACAGAGCGTATGCGCGAGATTATCAATAAACCTGTCGACACAGAGCTTCTCCTGGAAACCGTGCGTGAGATTTACAGACGGGGATGGCATACGATTAAGCTGTATTTCATGATCGGCCACCCATCCGAAACCCTTGAGGACGTCCGGGAAATTGCTAAGCTATGCAAGACGATCTTGGCAGAAGGTCGGAAGATCATGGGTAAACGGGCAAAAGTGAACGCGGGGGTCAGCACATTTATCCCTAAAGCGCATACACCATTCCAGTGGACCCCATGTGATACTTCAGAGCAAATCGTGATGAAACAAGATCTTCTAAAGCAGGAGCTGCGGGGTCGAGGCTTAAAATTAAACTGGAATGAGCCCGGGGAGACGATGCTTGAATCCTGGCTCTCTCGTGGCGATCGAAGGATGAGTGATGCAATCTACCGTGCCTGGAAAAGCGGAGCGAAATTCGATGCCTGGCATGAACACTTTGATATCAAGCTTTGGATTCAAGCTTTCGAGGCTGCTGATCTGGATCCCGCATTTTACAGCCACCGTGAGCGCCCGATTGACGAGACCCTTCCATGGGATCACATAGACGCCGCGGTTAAGAAGCAGTTCCTGACCGAAGATTACCTTCTGAGTCAGCAGGGAAAAACACGAATGGATTGCCGTGAGCGTTGCTTCGCCTGTGGGATTCTTTCGAAGTTCGCTGATTTGCGCCGGGAGAACCCCGGCGAGAGCTGGCAATGCCCCGAGGCCCATTCACCCGCTCACAGCTCAAGCAAAACCCCTTCACTCGTGCATAAAACATAAAATGGCAAATGAAGCTCACTATCGTTACCGAATAACCTTCACGAAGGATGAGGCGCAGCGCTATACAAGCCACCTTGATCTTCACCGAGCCTGGGGACGCCTCCTCCGCCGAGCTATGCTCCCCAGTCTCTACTCAAAGGGGTTCAATCCCCGGCAGCGCATTCAATTAAGCACGGCTCTGCCTCTCGGCTGTACAAGCGAACACGAACTTGCAGACATCTGGCTCACTGAAGAACTTCCCTGCGGCGAGATACTCAAACGGCTGCAACGCTCTGCACCACCGGGAACCAGGGTTCTCGCTGTTGAACACGCTGCGTTGAACGAACCTGCTCTCACCAACCAAATCGATGCGGTCTCGTATCTTGTTCAGGTCGATGCAGATCGAACAGAAAAAGAGCTCTCAAGCGCTATTCATAAACTCCTCTTAACCAAGACGGTAGAGCGGGAGCGCCGGGGAAAAAACTATGACCTCCGACCGCTCATTTTGGGACTAGAGATCGCAGGGAGTGGGATGGAACGCCCATCGATCAAGATGAAACTGGCTGCAAAAGAAGGTGCCACAGGGCGTCCGGAAGAAGTCCTCTTAGCCTTAGAGCTCGATCCCTCAACAGCTAAGATCATCAGAACCCACTTGCACATTGCTCATGATATTTCCTCATAGCGCAAGTCCTTGCCAATGATCGGGCACAACAATGCCCTCACAGTTAGATCTCCAAATTTTCCAACATCAAAGGTCCAGGACAACGCTTGTGCTTATAGCTCTTCAGAACCTTCAGATAGTTCGGCGTGAGTCACATTATTGAGGTTTCATACAACATACTCGAGCCCCGAATTGGGGCTCGAGTACCTCTATAGCTATGTTTCTTTGGATGTGAGAAGTTAGAGAGCGAAGAGATTCATATACTTCATCGCCAAGTTCAAATCACCCTTTAGAACGATCTTCTTTGTGGCAATGGCCGTCATCGGGTTTAGCCTACCTGTGATCATATCGATGTAATCCGCAGCTTCAGACGTCAATGAGAGGTTGGGTTCTTCACTGACTCCCGGCTCAGCCGTGCACGTCTGATCCCTGATCGTGCATATCCAGTCCCCACCTTCCTCACCCAGGTGGAATTGGATCACGGCATCTACTCCTTCAGCCTTCTCCGGGATAAGCGCCCCCGGCATGCGTTCCATTAGGTCTTTCACTGTTAATGCCATCACATACTCCTTGGTTAAGTGAGTGTTCTTTTCACGAAATTATCCGGCTACTGGAGCAAATTCTCAAAGATACCTGCCGCCCCCATCCCGCCTCCGATACACATTGTGACAATGACATATTTCGACTTGCGGCGCTTCGCCTCATGCATGATCTGCACAGTCAGCTTGGCTCCAGTCGCACCGAGCGGGTGACCGAGAGCAATCGCTCCACCGTTCACGTTGAGCTTGTCTGTTTCCAATTCCAGTGTACGAATCACCACCAGGCTCTGAGAGGCGAATGCTTCATTCAACTCGATCAAATCGAATTCTTCAAGCTTCATCCCAAAGCGCTCCAATACTCTTGGGACAGCTTTGATCGGGCCGATACCCATGATCTCCGGCGGAACGCCTGCTGCTGTGAAACCTACGAAGCGCATCCATGGTTCTAAACCCAGTTCATCTGCTTTCTCTGCGCTCATTATTACAACAGCAGCCGCACCGTCTGACAGCGGCGATGAGCTTCCGGCCGTGACCGATCCTTTCGGGGAGAAAGCCGGTCTCAACTTGGCGAGGCCTTCAATCGTCGTATCGCGCCGGACGAGTTCGTCCTGATCGAAGATCACCGTATTTGTCCCGTCAAGTGTTGTCGTCGTGACCTCCAGGGGGACGATTTCTTCTTTAAACCTGCCAGCGTCCTGCGCTTCAGCGGCCTTCCGGTGGCTATGGAAGGCAAACTCGTCCATATCTTCGCGGCTTACATCGTATTTCTTCACAACGTTTTCCGCGGTTTGCCCCATGCTAACGTAAACCTCAGGAACGGTTTCCATTAATCCGGGATGCGGACTGATCCGGAATCCAGTCATGGGAACCATACTCATACTTTCCACGCCGCCAGCGATGATGATATCGGCTCCGCCGGCAATAATCCGTTCACAGGACTGGGCGATCGTCTGCAGACCCGATGAGCAGAAACGGTTGACCGTCATCGCCGGGACCGAAGATGGAAATCCGGCGTGCATTGCGACAGGTCGAGCCACATTCAAACCCTGGCTGCCCTCTGGGAAAGCACACCCGATCACGACATCATCCGCGATGGATTTGTCCAAATCGCCGGCGCGCTTCCAGGCTTCTCTGACAACCGCCGCGGCCATGTCCTCCGCTCGGTAATTCTGCAGCGTCCCTCGCTTCGCGCGTCCTACTGCGGTTCGTGCTCCTGAAACAATGACTGCTTCTCTACCCATAGCTCCAACTCCTTCGAGTATTGCAATCGTTTAAGACGGGAGTGAGGCGTTTCGTGATGACCAGACTGCGATTGCATGTTAGGTTGTTGCCCAATCATCTCTCTCTATTCCCTGTCGACTACGACACCTTGATTCCCAACTGCTAATTTCTCAGCGGCTTGTTATGTTCAATCATATGGGCCAATCGATCGAGTGTCTTCGGCTCGTGGCATAACTCAATGAACGCCTTCCTTTCCAATTCCAGGATGTATTCCTCTGGAACCCATGTTGGATCGGTCAGGTCCCCCCCACAGAGAACCCACGCTAGCTTGTTGACGATCGTAGCATCATGCTCGGTAGCCCAGCCGGCTTCTCTCATTCCCCACACTGCAGCTTTCAACGCGGCTAGAACATCCCTGCCCGCAGCATATACACGCTCTACGTTTGGCGGGCGATAGCCCTCCGCGATCATGGTAAGCGCGCTATTTTTGGCCTCTGCCAGGAGATGCTCATTCTTCATCACTATCCTGTCACCCGGCAAGAAGAAACCCATCTCAAAAGCCTCAAAGGCACCCGTCGCGACTTTGGCCATTGCGGTTTGCTCAAATACTTTCTGCATAACAGATATCGGATCTGCGTTTGGAATGCGCATGACCGGATTGATAACCCTGCGGATTATCTCCTTCGTACCCGTACCGGCAGGGATCACTCCCACGCTCATCGTCTCGACCAGACCGATGAAGGTTTCAGGAGCCGCAAGCCGCTTTGAACAAGCCATACTAAGCTCAGCACCTCCACCAAGGACCATGCCGTGCAGCGCGGCGACAACCGGCTTTGGGAAGTAACGCATTCTCATCAAGACGGATTGCATGCCCTCAACCATCGCCTCGATCTGATCAAAATCTCCCTGCTGAGCAGCCATCCAGACCAGGAAGATGTTCGCTCCCGCTGAAAAGTGACGCCCTTCATTGCCGATCACGATCGCATCTAGACCGCCTTCGTCAGCGAGATCCATGCTGTGTGTGAGCATGTTAAAGATATCCTGGTCTAGCGCATTCGCAGTGCTGTGGAACTCGACCAGGCCCACTCGATCGCCCATGTCAATCAGCGAAGCGGAGGCGTTGCGTTTCAGGATCGCGCCCTTCTTCGCTTTCAAGCCGGCGATGGGCAGGATTCTCTTATCCTTTTTTAGCGGTTTATACTTCTTCTCTTTCAAGTCGTAGTAGCTGACTGGCTCCCCCTTTTTATACTTATAGAAGGATTTGGTCCCATCTTTGACCATCGTCTTGACCCAAGATCCAACTTTGATCTTCATGTCCTTCATCCGGTCAAGCGATTCCTTTACGCCCAGCGCATCCCAGATCTCGAAAGGTCCAATTTCGCTGGCGAAACCCCACTTCATCGCCAAGTCGATATCGACAAATCGGTCAGCGATCTCCGGCACACGGCGGGATGCATACCCAAGAGCGAATGCTGTCGTCTCCCAGATATAGCGGGCTAATCGACGTGTCTCCTCGGATGAATCCTCATCATCGACCTGGGATAGGATCCAGCGGAAACGCTCACCAAGATCTTCCTGCTTTTTACCTTTGCTAAACAATTCAAAACGCGGATTCTGCGGAGCTTTATGCTCCATGGTTTCTGGGTCCAGAATCCAGAATTCCTTCGTTCCGTCTTCCTTGTCAACCCGCTTATAAAAACCCACTTTGGTTTTGTTACCCAACCATTTGCGTTCGATCATCCCTTCCAGCATTTTGACCGATGCTTCATGCTGCAGGACATCGCGGGTTTCGTCATCAGGGATTAATTCGTACAGGTTCGATCCCACGTGTGCGGCAATATCGTTGCCGATGAGGTCGCGCAAGCGGTAGATCGCCGTCTTTGGTCGCCCTACGAGGACGCCCATGATGGTGTCGATTTCCTCGATGCTGTATCCGTGATCCAGAGCATAGGCAACCTCATAGGCGCTCATGATGGAAAACATCCGGTTGGCGATGAAATTTGGCGTATCCTTACAGATCACCACACCTTTCCCGAGTGTTTCCTCACTGAAGTTAACGACGTAGTCTAGAACCTCCGGCAGTGTTCCTCCATGTGGAATCACTTCGAGAAGCTTCAGCCAGCGCGGAGGATTGAAGAAGTGCATCCCCAGGAAATGACCCTGGAAACCCTTGCTCCGCCCTTCCACCAACGCTTGGATCGGTAAACCGGATGTATTGGTGGCAACGATCGTGTGCTCGGCTCGGATGCCATCAATTCGTTTGAAGAGATCTCGTTTGATATCGAGATTCTCAACGATAACTTCGACGATCAGATCGACATCTGCAAGCTGATCGAAGTCATCTTCAAGGTTCCCAAGTGAAATAAGCTGCTTGGAAGTCTCGCTCAGAACGGCTGGTGGGCGGCTTTTTGTAACCGCCTTCCACCCCGCTTCGACGATTCGGTTGCGGACAGATGCATCATCTAAGGTTCTTCCCTCTGCTTCTTCAGTAGCGGTTAGTTTAAAGGGTACGATGTCGAGCAGGAGCGTGGGGATTCCCAAGCCTGCAAACAGTGCGGCAATTCCGCCTCCCATCGTTCCCGATCCTATAACGGCTGCTTTTCGAATGTTGTATTTCATAGAGTCCCCTCCTAAATATGGGTCATAGATTCCCGACTCACATTAAGAGCTTCATACACACAGCTCTGTGAGACCAAGGGAGCTGACAGGGTCTTACGGTGATCAACTCAATTCATGTCGAGAGTATTCCAAGATCCGTCGGGCGACGATCAAGCGGTTTATTTGTCCTGTCCCCTCATAGAGATCGTTTATTTTTGCATCTCTGAACCACTTCTCCAACAGATGTTCGCGTGAGTAACCAAGTGGTCCCATCAACTCGACTGCACGCTGTGTGATCTTGACAACTACATCCCCGGCTTTCACTTTGCACATCGAAGCTGCGATCGTATTAGCCTTACGTTCATCCGCCAACCACATCGCTTTGACCGTGAGCAGCCATGTCGATCGCAGCATTGTCTCCATGTCGACGACCTCACGCTCGATGTTCGTCATTTTACTGCGAGGAAGACCATAGCGAATTTCCACACCCTGTTCCTGGAGCATCTCCTTCAATAACTCGAGGGTTGCACGTGCGATTCCAAGTGCCGAGGCGGCGACAAGTGGGCGAGTAGCGTCAAAAGTCGCCATCGCACCCTTGAAACCCTTCTCGGTCTTCTTCTTCTTTGTAACCACTTCAGGGCTGCCAAGGATGTTGTCGAAGGGGATACGACAATCCTGAAGCAAGATCGACACGGTATCGCTGGAGCGGATTCCAAGTTTATGCTCCATTGTTGTAACTGAGCAGCCGGGTGTTCCAGCTTCAACAACGAAAGGGCGCACTCCAGCTCGACCGGCTTCGGGATCAATCGTTGCCCAGATCACGACGAAGCCATCAGAATCTACGAGCGCCTTATTCCCCGCGGTGACAAAGATCTTCTCTCCATTCAAGATCCATTCCTCGCCATCTTGAACCGCTGTCGTGCGCACTTCAGCGGGCATCGCCGAGCCAGCATGCGACTCCGTGAGCGCCATCGCATCGAAAACAGGCTTTTCACCGCGGTAGCGTGAAAGGAACCGTTCCTTCTGCTCGGGTGTCCCGGTTGCGTTTACCGCAGCCCCCCCCAATCCTCCGCCTGGGGTACAGAGCCACAGTCCGACGTCCCCCCAGGAGAGTATCTCGGATGTGAAAGCTAGGCGTTGGAAACTAATGCTTGGTCCTTCTTTCTTTTTCTTCTTCTCAGAATCGGTCAGGGTCCCTCCCCCACCCATCGCTTTCTGTGAGCTGTGCATGAACTCAATGTAATCCCAGGGGATCTCGTGTTCATGTTCATCAAAGTAGCGTGAAACAGGCCGCATCATATTTTCGGCAATGGTTTCCATAATGACAACGGACTGCTCGATCTTCTCCGGCATTTTGAAGCTAATCATGGGCTTCTCTCCCTAAACATCTCTCGAATCTTCTAAACCATCGCCATCCCGGCGAAAGTTGAAATGCCACGCCCGTTGCGCATCCACAGTTCCACAGGATGTTCGCGGATGTAACCATGGCCTCCCAGCACCTGCACCGCCCTATCTGTTACAGACATTGCCGTGTCAGAGGCGCCCGTTAACGCCAGGTAGGCAGCTTTGGCCGCATTTTGATCGTCATCCAGCATCCAAGCCGCTTCCCATACCAGCAAGCGGTTAGATTCAACCTCGATCGCCATCTCAGCTAGCATGAAAGCGATCGATTGCCTCTGGGCAATGGGTTTACCCCAGACTTCACGCTCCTTCGCATAGGGCAATGCATAATCAAGTGCTGCCTTGCTCATGCCTATCGCCATCGCGGCGATAGTGGTTTGTGCGCTGGCGACGATTGATGATGAATCAAATCCATCGTCTCCACCCAAGCGAGCATCCATAGGAACACTTACGTCTTCCAACGTTATGCTGAATGTCGGCAGCGCATGAATGCCAAGCAGTTTTTCCCTCTCGCCGACGGTCAATCCCTTCGCATCCGGCGATACGATAAACGCCTGTGTCTTCCCATCCAATGCGGCATACACCAGAAATGATTCCGCTTGGTCGGCGAAGGGAACATAAGCCTTCTCGCCGGTGAGTGAATATCCACCTTTCGTCTTCTTGGCAATCGTGGCCATTTCACCAAGATGGAAGTCGAAACGGGATTCGATGAGGGCTGCCACATATGGCTTCCATTCTGCTTCAATAACCGGTGGTATTAATTCTTCCTTCTGCGCCTCAGTCCCGCTATACAGGATTGGCATAACGTAGGCGGAAGGCGTCATCACTGCCAGCGCGATCGCCAGGTCGCCCCAGGCCATCGCCTCCGCGGCAAGCACTCCTGTGACTGCGGAGTGTTCACCAAAACCGCCGTATTCCTCCGGCACGCTAGCCTGGAGGACGCCCATCTCCCAGCCCTTCTCGATTAGAGCGCGGGGAATCTCGCCCGATTCCTCCGCCTCGCGAGCCGCTTCACGCACATCGTTTGCCGCATATCGCTCCACGGCATCGATGAGCATACGCTGCTCATCAGATGGTTCAAATGAATACATAGATCACTCCTTTTGAAAGGAGACGCATCCTCCTTCCCATGTCTCTGTTCTTTATAAGAACCTGTGTGCTTCGCAATTAATCAATCTGCTGACCACTCCCTCCCTTCAAAGCAGGCATAACATTGTCTTCGATTTGCCTGCTGCTATATTCCCGCGGCATATTCGCTCCAGCCCCAAAATCGTCTCGGTTTGTCAATTCAATAAACCCGCGCGAATAGAGATACTCAAAGTGCGCGGCGGTCTCCTCAACGGCCAGGATTTGGTGGTACGCCTCTGTCTCCGGGAAGAGTTCTTGGGACACTTCACTAATCGTTGCTGGAGTATCCAGGAGATCCAGTATCTGATTCAACCGCTCCCGGTGAACAGCAATAATTGCTTCGATCCTTGCCTCGGGATCCTCGACGGGACCTTCATGTCCACCCAAAGCCAGCCGGACTTGTTGAGTGAGGGAAGATACTTTTTGAAGCGAGGCCAGATAATGCTCAAGGCCGGTGTTCAAGCTGAGGCACTCAGGCGCCATATGGGGTGAGGTGTGCTCCAATATGTGATCTGCCGAGAGCAAGATATCGTCCACGCGAGCAACGACCTGCCCCGAGCAATGCCCGGGAACATGGACAAACTCCAAACCGTTCAAGCGCATTCCAATAGCTTCGTAGGAAAAATCTACTTCGATTGAGGAGAACAATTGTTTATGTAAGAGATAGAGAGTTACTAACTCCTCAGCCTTGGACTCAGGGACGCCAGATTCAACCAGGAAAGCTCGGAAGCGAGGTTCGATTACCTGCAATCGCTCCTCATAGTTTGTCAGCACGCGTCGATCGAGCTCGTGGATCCCAATCGGCGCACTCGTCCGCTCGCGGACATAATGCAATCCACCGTAATGGTCAATATGAGCGTGAGAGATAAGGATATGAGTGATCCGATCCCACCCCACCCTCTCTTTGAATTCCCCCCCAATATGATCTAAGCCTGCTTCAAGTTGAGCGTTTGAATCACCAAATCCGGATCCCACATCGAAGAGCACGACAAGGTCTTTCGTGATCACAACATGTGCGTATCCGTGCATTCCAGGGAAGATATCCAGCGGGATGCGGTAGATGCGATCGCCTCCAGAAGTCTCGAATCGAGAGATTCCACGCTCCTTCATCAGGTTTGATCTCTCCCATCCCTGAGGCCTTTAAGGAAGATATCCCCGAATTGGTTTGCGATTTCCTCGGCAGACAATCTGCCGCCTGGTTGGTACCAGGAAATCATCCAATTCAAAACACCCAGTATTGCGAAAGTAGTAATTACCTCATCCGTTGGACGGAAATCTCCAGATCTAGTGCCTTCCCTGATGATTTCGCGCCAGATGGATTCCAATCGATCACGGCGGGCGATATGCGCAGCATGAAGATCGTCCGCAAGGCTTCGATGCTCCTGCATCAGCACAGCGGCAAGGTCGGTGTCCTCGGTTAGACGTCCGACGTACGCGTGCATCGCTTGACGTACCTTTTCTTCCGGTTTGATCTCAGATTTTGCAACTGCTTCAATATCCTCGATGAGAAGATCGAGGGCGCGATCGAGGATGTCGACGAGAATCTCTTGCTTTCCGGAAACGTGATGATATAGGCTGGCTTTCTGGAGGTGAACGGCATCGGCGATATCCTGCATCGACGTGCCGTGATACCCTTTCTGACGAAAGATTTGTGCAGCCGCCTGAATGATATCCGAGCGTTGCATCGATACTGGCCCTACCGACCGTTCGGTAGTTCTATCGTAGCATACCCGTAATCCCGGAGTCAAGCAAAAAACAAGCGATCTTGAGTGAACTCCTATGTTGGGATAAAATCAAAGGAGTGAAGCCCCTGTAGCTCAGTGGATAGAGCGCTGCCCTCCGGAGGCAGATGCCGGCGTTCGAGTCGCCGCAGGGGTATTAAATGAAACACCCATCGGGTGCTTCATTTGTTTTCTAAAATAAAGACGGGGACAATTATGAAAATTAGAAAAGCTTTAAAATCTATAGCGATTGGATTAGTTGGGTTATTTTTACTAGCTATTTTGGGAATCGCGATTTGGGCAAAATCAGGCACTTACACAGCCAAAAAGGTCGCTTTATCAGTCTTGGAGTCAACCGAAACGTTATCTGTTACTCAAGATAAGTGGATAGTTTTTGAACCCAATAAGGAGACTGACATCGGCCTGGTATTTTATCCAGGAGGTTTGGTGGAGCCAGCTGCTTATGCACCGATATTGCATCAAATTGCAGAGGAAGGTGTGCTGGTAATTATCACGCCAATGCCATTAAACCTGGCAATTTTTAATACCGGTGCTGCCGAGGGAGTGATCGAAGCATATCCCCAGATCTCGACCTGGGTAATAGCTGGTCATTCACTTGGCGGGGCAGCTGCAGCCATTTTTACAGAGAATAAGCCAGCAAAAATAGATGCTATCGCCTTATGGGATTCTTATCCACCGGACAGTGCTGACTTATCGGACAACACCATCTCTGCAATTTCAATATATGGCACCACCAACAGTTTCCCAAACACGGATAATTTTCAGGATAAAAAATATCTCATGCCACCAGGCACAAAATACATTGCGATAGAAGGCGCAAGTCATGCTCAATTTGGGGATTATGGACAACAAAAGGGTGATGTTATCCCCTCAATTAGCATGGGTGAACAACATAAACAAGTAGTTGAGAATATGCTGGAATTTCTCACCAATTTCCAAGAATAAAGCGCCAGCCTCCGGAGGCAGATGCCGGCGTTCGAGTCGCCGCAGGGGCACCAAAAACAACACACCTTATTTTCTGGCGTGTTGTTTTTTTATACCTGGCCACAAGACCGAAGTTGAGAACCTAACGGTTCTCCGAACGATTTCAGAGCAATTGTTAGATATAGTGGAGGTGCAATTTTCTTTATACGGCACTCTTAAATTGACAATCATGCGACTGGTTCAAGGGTTTCCCTCCGTAGTCGAATAAGCGTTTTGGGGCCAAAAATGATGACAATTATGAGGGTCGCAATGCCATATACCCAATAGATGTGTGCCCTTGAGCCACAGCACCACACAATATCTGACTGTGCGTTACCCATCCCGTGAAACAGCATCATCGCCAGCAAGTTGCCGTTGGTATTGTTATAAATCCAGGTGCGCAGAATTACGGTTAAAATAAACCAAAATATCAATTCAATTATTGAATCTTGCCACCACTGCCCGATGATAATTAATGGATAATGCCACATCCCCTCAATTATTCCGAGTATCAAGCTGGCAGTCAGGCCATTGAATCTAGCTTGCAAGCGCGGTAGAGCATAGCCTCGCCATCCAAACTCCTCGCTCATCCCACCATTGATAAAGGTCGAAACGATCAAAGATGGAATGAATACCCAAAATTGGTCAGGATTGGTCAGCAATGGATAGCTTTGCCCGTCAACCACCTGTCCAACCAGGTTTGTGATTAGTCGTAAAAATGGCCACCACAAGACGATCACCAGCAGCCATTTCCAATTGATATTCAGGTTCCAAAACCGTTTCCAGAGCGCCTTGACCCCCGCTTTGCCTTCATTCAGCGCCGTTAGCACAAAACCTCCGATCGTGGGCCCAAAGGGCGATAGTGCTACCAACAAGATGATGATCGGACTTGCGACATCTCCAAATTCTGCTTCGGGGGAACCAATTCCCGCTGGAACTGTCACCCATCCTGAAAGGAACAATACCCACCACCATATCCAGGTCCACCCAAACGCAACTAAGAAAAAAAAGACCAGGTTCCGGCCTTCGAAGGCTTTGGTCTTATATCCAACAGATACATCCACTATGCACCTCCCAAAATCATTATAGCAATGCGTGTTTTAGTATTCAATTCAATCAGACATACCCGACAGACCTCAGCATCTCTAGAAACTGCCCCTCATCTTCTTGAGATCGTTCAACAAGTGTCACTTTAGGGGTACTTTTTATATAAGTTAAATGTATGCGAGGTGGCAATCTATGACTTTGGAGAATATTCATTTGACCAGGCCAGCCTTAATTCGGATTGGGGCAAGGACTGAAGTAAGGATAAACACGGATACCGCGATATGTGCTACTATAGTCGCTTCTATTTACACTTGTTCTTTAGAGTACTAACCTGAATAAGTTGCACAAGGCTATGACAAAAGAAAGTAGGAAACGGTTGAATTATCTAGGTTTTTTCAAGAATAGCCTTACTGAGAAAAAGAATTCGGAGTCGCATAATAAGGGAGAATGGTTGTGAGCATCATCGAAGTTAACAATCTGACGAAATATTACGGAAAAGCCAGGGGCATCGTTGATGTATCTTTCAACGTCGATGAAGGGGAGATTTTTGGCTTTGTTGGACCCAATGGCGCTGGGAAATCAACGACGATCCGCTTGTTTTGTTCCTTGATCTATCCCAGCTCAGGGGAAGCGAAAATCTTCGGTAAGGACGTCATCAAGTATGGATCTGAGATAAGGCAAGATATTGGATATCTGCCGTCTGAGGTTTTTTACTACGACAGGATGAAGGTCATTGACTTATTGAAATATTCTGCAAGTTTTTACCAAAAAGACTGCACGGAAAGGATGTATGAGTTATCCGACCTCATGGAACTTGAACTGAGGAGACGGATAGATGATCTGTCCTATGGAAATCGAAAGAAAGTGGGGATCGTGCAGGGGCTTATGCATCAGCCAAAAGTTCTTCTCCTGGATGAACCAACCAGCGGTCTCGATCCTCTTATGCAGAACAGGTTTTACAAACTCATTCGAGAGGAGAACGAACGCGGCGCGACAGTTTTCCTCTCATCGCACATCCTTGGCGTTGTGCAGAAAATGTGTACCCGAGTTGCCATTATCAAAGAAGGCAGCGTTATCAAGATCGAAGACATTAAAACGCTTCAACAAGACAATTATAAGAAAATAAGAGTCGCTGCGAACGATCTTGATCCGGCGCAATTTAATCTCGAAGGGGTCTTGAACCTGGAAAAAGAAAATGGTGTTGTTCGTTTCTTTTACAAGGGTGATATCAATGTGATCATGAGAAAAATCAGCGAAAATGAAGTTTCTGATGTGACGATCGAAGAGCCCACATTAGAAGAAATTTTCATGCATTACTACGAATAGGTGATGACTGTGAATATCTATAAGCATGAATTCAAAATGTTATCCAACTCCGTGATAACCTGGTCTCTAGCCCTCTCGATGATTATTTTCCTCGTCATGTCCATCTTTTCAGGGTTTGCGGAATCAGCGAAAATGCTGAATGAAGCGTTGACAAACTTCCCGAAAGAGCTGCTCATGGCATTTGGCCTGGATAAAATAGATTTGTCATCGGTCCTGGGTTTCTACAGCCTCGCCTTCCTCTTTTGCCAGGTTTGTTTGGCGATCCAGGCCGCTAACTACGGGTTTTCATTGGTCTCGGTTGAGGAAAGGGATATGACCGCAGATTTCCTGTTGGCCAAACCCGTCAGTCGCACAAAAATACTGACGAGCAAATTTCTCGCCGCGCTGACAGGTCTCACCATAACCAATCTCGTTGTCTGGATCAGCAGTTTTGCCTTTATCCAACTGTACCGGGACGGAAGACCCTATGACCCGAAGACGTTGCTATTGTTGCTCGGAACCATCTTGGCATTTCAATTGTTTTTCCTCACGGTGGGTTTGCTGGTCTCATTGATCGTTCGAAGGGTGAGGAGCGTAACACCATATTCCATGGCGCTTGCCTTCGGGATGTACGTGCTGAGTGCCTTTGGGGGTATGCTTGGCGAGGACAAGTTGGATATCATCACGCCCTTCAAACATTTCGAACCGAATTACATCATCAGCAACGCGACCTATGACCCGCTGCAACTGGTCAGTGTTGCGGTTATTATCCTTTCTATTGCCGGTAGTTATGTGCTTTATCTCAGAAGAGACATCCACTCCGTGGTGTAGGGAGAAGAACGAATGAATATTTTTTTTCGGGAACTGAAGGCGAATTTTCGATCTCTACTCATCTGGGGTGGGATCGCGGTTCTATTTGTGTTTATCGGGATGTCAAAGTTCTCGGCATATGAAGGGAACCCTGAACTCCTGGCGATCCTCGACAGCCTGCCCCCGGCCATGTTAGCTGCATTTCAAATGGGCGCCTTTAATCTAACCACGATCACCGGTTTCCTGGGAGTGATGTTCAACTACTTTGCCATCATTTTGTCCGTTGCTGCCGTTTTGTGGGGTACTGACATCATTACCAAGGAAGAACGGGATAAAACGGTTGAATTTTCCCTTACTATGCCGGTTTCAAGGGGAAAACTTATCACTGCGAAAATTCTGGCCGCTGTGGTCAATTGTGTTGGCTTGACAGTGATTACCTGGGTTGCCTTGATGCTCTCTTCAAGGTCATACCAGCCTGATGCCGAGTATTATGCCTTTCTGAATTTGATTTTCGTTGCGCTTTTCTTGATACAGCTGATCTTCTTGGCCGCAGGAATTTTCCTCGGTTGCGCAATGAAACAGCATAAACGAGCAAGCTCTGTTGCGGTTTCCATCTTGCTGGTGACCTTCTTTATCTCCATTATTGCCGGTTTGAAGGAAGACTTGGATTTCTTGGAATACTTTTCTCCCTTCATGTATTTCAGTGCTGCTGAGTTGCTGCAAAAATCCACTATTAATCTTGCCTATGTCTGGTTGTCGGTTGGGATCATTGCAGTCTTAATCGCCGGCGCATATGTGACTTACTCGAGGAGAGATCTGTATATTTAAGAAACCACCATTCTAGATGGGAATCATCCATTCATATCTTCACAATAGCGAATATTTGGTTAAGTGTCACCCACGGGTTCCATCAATACGGAGTCATGTCATTAAAGCGAGCATCTGTAAAAGCATTTCTCCTAGAAAATAAGTGTCACAATCATCATTATGCTATTCGTTCACCATCCAAATCTAGTGATGAGCCTACCAAGTATGATCTTGCAGCTGTTCCTAATCTTAACTTGTATCTTGGGTCACCCTTGGAAGCACTCTGCTCCCATCATACCGGCCATATTGTGCGCATTTAGGATACAATCCTTGATCGTTCCTTTCACAGAAAAATAAGGAAAATATATCTACTATGACAAAGAAATCCCGATCATCTCAATCTTCTAAACGCACAATTATCATCGTCATCCTTGCGGCGCTTGCTCTCATCACTGGCGCTGCCGCCTGGATCTCCACCACCAATTCCGCATCAACAACCGCACCTGTAATTGCATCCCAACGGATCACACCGCTCGAATATCAAAATCAGTTTGGTGATGGCGCTCCTCACCTGCTCATCGATGTTCGTACACCCGAGGAATTTGCCTCCAGTCACATCCAAAATGCAATCAATATCTCGCTTGAGGCCTTACAGGCTCGTCTGGATGAAGTGCCAAGGGGCATACCTGTTGTAGTCTACTGCCGCACCGGCAACCGCAGCGCTTCCGCAGCGCAGATCCTGGTTGAGGATGGCTATCAACAAGTTTTCGACCTCGGCGGAATACAAGATTGGGCGGTTCAGAGTCTGCCGCCCCAATAACGAAGAACGGAGTCCGGTTCCTCAAAACGTAAAGCTGGTCCCATATCGGAGGCCAGCTTTTTAGTTGCATACGAGGTCTTATGCTAGGTGCGGCATCACCGCCTCAAGTTTCCAGATAGTGTCATGTGAGTCGCTCAGGACACCAATTTTCATGATCACTCGCCTATTCAGATGATCCGTCTTTCAAATAAACCAAAGTCGTAGTCACCCAAGAATTAACGACTGCAGGGGCGCATAAGCTGCACCCCTGCAAAATCACACTCAGATTGTCGCAACTAATGCTATTTCCCAAGCCGTTCCTTGAAGGCCGCAGTAAGCGCCGGGACAATATCGAACAGGTCTCCAACAACACCAAAACGCGCCAGCTTGAAGATCGGCGCTTCCGGGTCCTTATTTACAGCAACGATCGTTTTGGATGTGCGCATCCCGGCAAGATGTTGAATGGCGCCGGAGATACCATTGGCGATGTACAGATCGGGCGAGACAACTTTCCCGGTTTGTCCAACCTGATTGGCATAAGGGATATAACCCGCGTCAACCGCCGCACGACTTGCCCCCATGGCTGCGTTGAGCACACCTGCCAGATCACCTACTAGCCCGAAACCCTGTTGAGCGCGCCAGATTTCCTGCTCCTTTTCGTCAGTAATCTCGTCTGGAGGTGTCAGGCTGGGATTGTTCGATACTCCACGACCGCCGGAGACAATGACTGCCGCATCAGTCAGACTCACTCCCCCCTCCGCATCTGTATAACCAAGAACCTTTGTGGGAACATCCCCGACCTCAAACTCGAGGCTAGTGATCTCCCCGCTGCGGCTTGCATCAGGCTCTGGTTTTGGGAATGCTCGGCTTCGCGTTGTTAGAATCTGCGGTTTGCGTTCTTTGGTAACCACCTTGCAGAGCAGTTTGCCAGCGTAAATCGGGCGAGTGGCGAGCACCAATCCGCCATCGACTTCGATCGCGATCACATCTGGCGAAAGCCCTGTCTCAAGGTCCACAGCGGTCATTGCCGCTAGCTCGCGCGTCCGCCCTGAGGTGGGCAGGAGAAGCACATCCGCCTCAGCAGCTGCTTTTGAGAGCACATCTGCATAGGGTTCTGGTTGAAAATCAGCCAGCGCGGGGTTTTCTGCAACGACTGCGTCGTCTGCCCCATACTCGATCGCCTGCTTGGCGAGCGGCTGAACATCCTGCCCAATGATGACCGCCGTGACTCCTGAACCGAGGGATTCGGCAATCTTTCGGGCTGCTCCAATCGCTTCCCAGGAAGCAGGCAAAGCCTCGCCCTTGAAGTGATCAACGTAAACGAGAACTTTATTAGCCATCAGACCACCTTCTCTTCTATTAGACGATCAACTAACTTCGCAGCGATCTCCTCAGGGGTTTCCCCCTCTACGAACTCACATTGAGTCTCGATCTTCGGTGGAGCCCAAACCTCAGGCCAGGTGACCGCCGACTTCAAGTCACCTTCGAGACTTAACTCTGCAGCGGACCAGATCGGAATCTCCGCTTTTGACGCCTTACGAATCCCCATGAAGGATGGATATCGAGGTTCGTTGATTTCCTTAACGACGGAGATCGCGGCGGGGAATGAAGCCCTCACCTGCTGTCGGGTTTCATCCAACATCCGCTCGACTTCCAGTCGTTTGCTTTCGGGATCCAGGGAATTTATCACTGCAACAAGCGATAACGCCGGCCAGCCCAATCGACGTGCGACCTGCGAACCTGTTATGCCCGTATCGGTATCTACCGAGGATCTACCAAAGAAGACGAGGTCCACCTCGCCGACTTTCTCAATTGCCGCTGCAAGTACTTTGGAGACCTGCAGTGAATCGAGGCCGGCAAATGAAGGATCGCTTACGAGGATTGCATTCTCGCATCCCATCGCCAGCGATTGTTTAAGAGCTTCCTTGGCATCTTCAGGGCCAAGGCTGATCGCCGTAACTTCACCACCATGCGCCTCCTTTAAGCGCAGAGCCTCTTCGACGGCAAATTCATCCCAGGGATTTAGCACCAAGGGTGCATCCCCCCAGGATATTTTCCCGTCTTCAACGGTGACCGTTGCGGCTGTATCGGGAGTTTGTTTTACACAGACAACGATATTCAAGGGTTCCTCCTTATCTTATAGGTGTTCTTCCACAACCCCGCGTTTCGTATAAGTAGCTCGTTGTTTGCCTATGACTGCCACGCTTGTGAGTCATACGCCGGAAGCTCACATCGGACGGCTTTATCTTTACGGTACCCCAGCGCGTAATCCGCCTGGATTAAAGACTGGATTTCATTGCTCCCCTCATAAATCATAGCTCCGCGCGCATTGCGCATGAACCGCTCCACATCGTACTCATCGCTGAAGCCATAGGCCCCGTGAATCTGGATGGCTTCAGATGCGGCATGAAAGGATCTATCCGTTGCAAATTGTTTCGCCATTGAGGTCTCAAAGGTATTTCGCTTACCTTCGTTCTTCATCCAACCAGCTTTCAGATAGAGCAAACGGGCGATTTCGTAATCGCGCGCCATTCGTGCGATTTTCTCCTGGATGAGTTGGTGGTGAGCGATCGGTTTTCCAAAGGCTTCTCGCTCTTTTGCATACGCCACGCTGGCTTCAAGTGAGGCGCGAATTAATCCTGTCGCGCCTGCGGCGACCGTGTACCGACCATGGTCGAAAGCGGTCATCGTGACCTTGAATCCCTCGCCCTCTTCCCCGATTCGATTTTCGAGCGGCACACGCACATCCTGGAATGAAATCCATCCTGTAGACCCAGCACGTACACCTAGCTTCCCATGGATATCCCCGCGAGTAATTCCAGGTAGATCCAATTCAACAATGAATGTAGTAAGCCCCTGACTGGGCTTCGCCACATCGGCTTTGGTCCGAACGGTTACGACTGCAAAATCCGCTTTGGTTGCAAGTGAGATCCACATCTTCTCACCGTTCAAAATGTACTCATCTCCGTCCCGCTTGCCCGTCATGAGGATATTCGCAAAATCTGAACCTGCACCGGGCTCAGAGAACGCCCCACAACCAATCTTCTCCCCACGTGCCAGGGGGACGAGGTACTTCTTCTTTTGTTCTTCCGTTCCCCACTGGAAGAGGGTCATACTTGCTAAACCATTGTGAACAGACATCACCACCCGCAGAGTGGTATCAATCACTTCAAGCTCTTCGCTTGCTAAACCCAATGAAATGTAATCCATCCCTTGCCCACCATAACGCTCCGGGATGCAGATGCCGAGGATTCCCAACTCCCCCATCTTGGGCAAGATGTGAGGGGCCATCTCTTGCTCCCGATCGGTTTCTTTGATTATGGGAGCGACTTCCTTACGTGCGAAATCGCCAACCATTTTCTGTACCATCTCATGCTCCGTTGTGAGACCAAAATCCATCCACACTACCTCCCGAGAAATGTGCCTCGATTATAGACGGTCAAACTAGGCGAGACAACCTATCTTGTGAATTCAAGGTGTTTTAGTGTCCATTATCATCCCACGAGGGGAGATTCATCCCGTTTGGCCTTCGCTTCATTAGATTAAACCTATGACTGTAAATTGAAGTAATTTCCGCTCTCCCGATGTCAGTCTATAATTCACCCGTGGCCCATCGGAAATAAACATGCTTGAGAAACTCCGCCGATACTGGCAAACGCTGACAATCACGATCCTTCTTCTCCTTGCGCTCTCGCCGTCACCGATAGCGTTACCCCTTCTTCATCCTCTCCAAATGGCACAGGCATCGCTTAAGACAGGGAACCTCGAGCTCGCCATCGGGCAACTCGAAAATGCCCTGGAGTTTGAGAGTGCGCTTGCGGGATTAAACCTGGATATCGTCGAATTGGCTTTCGATGTTGATGATATGGATACAGCCAGCGCTCACTTAGACGCGCTCGATATCCAACGCTTGCCAAGCCAAAGAGCTGATTGCCTCCGCCAGCGGGTAGACATCCGCATTGGAGAGTCCTCGGGATTAGACGGTACCTGGCAAAATCTGCTTATTAATTGCCCGGAATCCATCATAGAGATCGAGCAACTTGCCTTGGAACAGCTTGCTTCTGGCAGTTTCGACAAGGCACTGCCAATCTTTGAAGCGCTGGCCAAGACGGCATCGCTAAATACGGAGACCGAGGAGACTTACGCATATATGAAAGTGGCTTTGGCTCCTGTGGATTCGCTGCCACTCCTTCGGGCGCTCGCCCGCAGAGGAGGTCAAACACCTCCGCTTGCAATCGACATCATTCTTGCCATCGAGAGTTCTGCCAGCGAATCATCTCCCGCAAACTCTCTGGCACAGGTGGGGCTAACCTTCGCCCGTCATGGCCGATGGGAATTGGCAATTACCTCTCTTGAAAGGGCACTGGAAATGGATCCCGATTTCCATGAGGCGCGGGCTTATCTGGGTTTATCAAAAGACCAAACGGGGCAGAACGGGTTGGATGATCTGCTTGCCGCCGCAAACACAATGCCTGACCAAGCCTTAACACATGTCTTTCTAGCCCTGCATTGGCTCAATACAGGTGAGGAGGAACTAGCGAGAGAGGCTTTGACCGTTGCTGCTCAACTCGACCCGCTCAACCCGGCAATTGCCGCACAATTGGGTGATGTATATATTGGGCTTGGAGATCTTGCAACCGCATCCGCAGCTTACCGCCAAGCCGCAGACCTTGATCCAAAGAATCCTGTCTTCTGGCTCTTACTTGCGAGATTCTCCAATCAATATGAAGTAGAGATCCGTTCTCTTGCGCTTCCTGCAGCCCGAAATGCGGTTGCCTTAAGCACAAGGGAAGCGGCTCCTATCGCCGAACTTGCCCATGCGCATTTTCTCCTAGGCAATAACATTCTGGCAGAACGCCTTCTCTGGCGGGCCGTTACATTGGATCCAAATAATGCACAAACGCAGTATTACCTTGGCTTGTTACTCGACGTCCAGGGGGACCGAAGCGGTGCATGGTCTGCCATGCAACTAGCCTCATCTTTAAACGCGCCTGAACGTTATCAAGCGCTTGCAGAGCGCTGGCTTGAAGGGGCTGCTCGTTAAAGAAAAACGTCTCAGCTCCAGGATTCAAGCTCGCAGAGATTGGTAATCTACTCTCGTTGCAATGGAGTGGGCTGTGCTAGAATGCGGCCAGGTGAAAGAAACGTGATGATGCGCAGAATCTCCCTCACCGCGAGCATGGTCGCGGTTTTCTCAATCTACCTTGGAGGATGCAATTGGCTTTATCCTCCAGCCGGGCCAGGCGAAGTTCTATTCCAGGACGACTTCTCTCGTACATCAAGCGGCTGGGATCGCTACCAGGATGATGTCTATCGAGCAGATTACCAGGATGATGAATACCATATTGAGATTTTTGCCCCGGAGACTGTCGCGTGGAGTCTGCCCAAGTTATCTTTCCAAGATGTTTGGATAAGCGTTGAGGCTCTAAGAGTTAAAGGACCGGAGGATAATGCCTTCGGCGTGATTTGTAGATATGAGAATCCAAGCAACTTCATTTTCTTCCTCATCTCAAGCGATGGTTATGCCGGCATAGGACGCTACGTAGATGGCAAGAAGACACTCTTAAGCGATGAATCCTTGCTCCCGACAGATGCCGTACACAAGGGGGATGACGGGAATTTCATCCAGGCAGAGTGCATCGGGGATCATCTGACTCTATATGTAAACAACTCCCGCGTGGCAGAGGTGGTCGTCGATGACATTCGCTCGGGCGACGTGGGGATGATCGCCGGCACTTACGCGGATCCCGATGTCGAGATTCGTTTTGATAATTTCTCCACGGTCCAACCCTGAGGTTGCTCAAATCCAGCGATGAAAGTATTTCTCGACAGCGTAGGTTGTCGTTTGAATCAGAGCGAGATAGAGCGTATTGGCCGCGATTTCAGACTTGCAGGTTGTGAGCTCGTAGGCGATCCGGCTCAAGCCGATCTAGCCGTGATTAATACCTGTGCAGTAACTCGACGAGCAGACGCAGATTCTAGACAAAAAACACGACAGGCTGCGAGAGCTGGCGTTGATCAAATCATCCTCACAGGATGCTGGGCAACGTTGGAAGAACACAACGCCCTCGAACTTCCAAAAGTCACCCGGGTTGTTAAAAATGATGACAAGAACCATCTTGTCGCAGACTTCCTTGGACAGCCATTCGAGCTATTCAATCGGGAACCGCTCCCACGTGAACCACTTCCCGGATCGAGAATGCGTACACGGGCGTTCATTAAAGCCCAGGATGGATGCAACAATTGTTGTGCATTCTGCGTTACGACTCTAGCGCGCGGTTCGGCTCTGAGTCTCCCCGCGGAATCTGTATTAAATGAGGTTCGCGCCGCTCTCCGAGGCGGCAGTCAAGAGATTGTGCTCTGCGGTGTCCATCTTGGATATTGGGGAAAAGACCTGAACCGAGGTATAAGCTTACGAGACCTCATCCAGCTCATATTAGAAGAAACGGATATCCCGCGTTTGCGACTGTCATCTCTTGAGCCATGGAATTTAGACGTAGACTTCTTCTCGCTCTGGCAAGACGCCAGGCTTTGCCGTCACCTGCATCTTCCCCTGCAATCAGGATCTAATGTCACGCTTCGCCGTATGGCACGGAAAACGTCGCAAGATGACTTCTCAAGACTTATCGCAGCAGCCCGGGCAGCGATCCCAGATGTCGCGATCACAACCGATATCATCGTCGGATTTCCTGGTGAAACGGAAGAGGAATTCGAGGAGAGCCTTGCCTTCATTAAGGCGATGAACTTTGCTGGCGGGCATGTGTTCACATACTCCGAACGTGACGGCACTCCAGCTGCTAGTTTCGATCATACCGTCCCAATATCCATACGCCGGGATCGCGGCGCGGTGATGAGGGCGGCATTCACACGATCGTCAGAGCACTACCGCCACGCATTTGTCGGGAAAATCCTACGTGTTCTATGGGAGAGTACCACCGACACCGGAGAGGCTGGCTGGCAACTTTCAGGACTGACAGACAATTATCTGCGAGTAATGGCGAGAAGTGACGAAGATCGCTGGAATCAGATTTCAGATGTGGAGATTATCCACCCTGAAAAAGGAACCTTACAGGGGCGGATCATCACGAACAAGGATAAGGGACCGCTCTTCCATTGAAGAATTCCAACTTGACTGGATTGTTATTCCAGATTAACTTCCTTTTACCCCACTGCCTGCCAGCTTTGGCTAAACCTCATGGTTCGGTCGTCTCAATGACATATTCTCCTTGAACTGCACTTCGTCAAATTCGCGATTATTGGCTTCGATCGAGCCGGCAAAACACCGCGCTGGCATCCTTAGAAACCCATATATGGCTATGCGCAAATAAATGAGAAACCCACAATAACCCTCACAGTGTTGAAAAACCATAGGTATAATGGACGCATGATGAATAAAGAGTCACTCCAGAAAGACCTCAAGGAAGCGATACGTTCAAAGGATGATGTCCGGAAACGGGCTTTACGAATGGTGCTTTCCGCTATTAAACTCGTTGAGATCGACCGTCGAGCCAGTCTCGATGAGCCGACCATCCTGGGAATCCTCCAGCGGGAAGTGAAATCCCGCCAGGAGACAATCGAAGAAGCCAAGCAAGCAGGGCGAAATGACCTAGTCGCTTCCACGCTTGCCGAGATTGAAGTGCTACAAGTATATCTTCCCCAGCCTCTCGGAGAAGATGAGCTCACAGAGCTCGTTCAACGGGCAATCGAGGAAGTTGGTGCAACCACTTCTCAGGACATGGGCAAAGTCATGAAAGCCCTGATGCCTCAGATACAAGGTCGGGCTGATGGAAAAATCGCCAGCAACCTCGTTCGAGGGCTTCTCTCATCTCCACAGAAGGATTAATGGACGATAGTACAAGCACGAATCTAAACACACTTGAACGCCTGCGGAGTGCCTTTTCAGCAGCCCGCCTTTGGTTCATCCTACTTTTCGCTGTCAGCGGGACAATCGCTGCGATCTCTGTTCCCGTTAACAACAGCGCTCAAACGTACGGCTTGCAGGTTAGCGACGTCGCCCCCCAGGATATTCAAGCCCTGTATGATTTGTCTTATGTAAGCGAAGTCCGTACTGAGCAAGCGCGAGCCGCAGCGAGCGAGAGCGTGGCGCAGGTGTTTGACCAACCGGACACCAATATCACGAGGCAACAATTAGAACGGCTCCAAGCTGCGCTCACGTTCATAGATTCGGTCCGCAGCGATCCTTACTCCAGCAATGAGACAAAGCTCTCCGACTTGGGCTCAATGTCCGATGTCCGCCTGGACATTGAGACTTCACTTTCGATCTTAGCGTTGTCAGACTTGCACTGGCAAACCATAAAGTCTGAAACACTCACCGTAGTTGAGCAAGTTATGCGGAATGAAATTCGCGAGGGTCGTGTCGAGGATGCGCGAAGAACTATACCTGCTTTAGTGAGCATTTCCCTTCCAGAAAATCAGGCGACAACCGTCGAAGCGCTCGCCCCCGCGTTTGTAACTCCTAACACGAGTCTTAACATCTCCGATACGGAGGCTGCCCGAACCGAAGCCAGAGAATCCGTTGAGCCAGTCATTAAAACCTATGTGGAAGGGGAAACTATCGTCAACCGGGGAGAAGTTGTCGGGGCGCTTGAAATCGAAGCACTGTTGGAATATGACCTTCTCAAACCCCCCAACCCTTGGCTTGAAATTGCTATTCGGTCTCTGTTGGTCATCCTTCTGATCGGCATTTTTACGATCTTCGCCTACCGCATACATCCCAAGGAAATAACCAGGGCTAGTCTCGCATTTACGCTTAGCCTGCTCTTCATTATCATTGCCCTCAGCATACAGGCTTTGATCCCCGGCCGAACCGTGTTTCCCTATATCTTCCCTTATGCCGCCCTTCCTATTCTGGTCACCGTCTTTTTCAGCCCCAGCCTGGGGGTGATGATCTCACTCCTCACCGGGACCCTGGCGGGCTTTCTGGCGTCCCGTGGTTTCGAACTCGCACTATATGCCATTATCAGCGGGATACTTGCCTCATTGATGATCAAGCGAGCCGAGCGATTGAGTTCGTTCATCTCCGCCGGTCTAGCTGCCGCGCTGGGTTCTGCCCTTGTAATTGTTATCTTCCGCATCCCCGATCCCGCCATGGACATCATTGGCAAGACAACGCTCTTAGGGGCTTCGATCGTCAGTGGTTTACTTTCTGCCAGCCTAGGTTTTGGATTACTCCTTATCATTGGCAATCTTCTAGGCATTACAACGAATCTGCAGCTACTTGAACTTTCGCGACCCGACCATCCTCTTTTACAGCAGATTCTGCGGGAGGCTCCCGGCACATACCAGCATAGTCTTCAAGTCGCAAACCTGGCAGAGCAAGCCGCACGCGAGATTGGGGTGAACGCCCTGCTCACCCGGGTTGGCGCTCAATATCATGATGTTGGGAAATCCCTTCATCCACAATTCTTCATTGAGAACCAAGTGCCCGGACAGAACGTACATGAGCAGCTAGATCCGAAAACAAGCGCCAATATCATCCTATCCCACGTTCCAGAAGGCTTGGCTCTGGCACGTAAACACCGTATCCCGCAAAGCATTCAAGCCTTCATCGCCGAACACCATGGTACGCTGAAAGCCTCCTACCAGTTTCGTGAGGCACTCGAAGCTGCGAATGGAGATTCCGGAAAAGTGGATAGGCGTGATTACACCTACAAAGGTCCTATTCCGCGTTCTCGAGAGACAGCGCTGCTTATGCTCGCCGATGGCTCGGAAGCCGCCGTCCGCGCCAAGAGACCCCAAAGTGAAGAAGAGATCAATGAGATCGTCCAATGGATAATCAATGACCGCATGGAGAAAGGACAACTCGACAAGACTGATCTAACTTTACGGGATTTGCATACCATTCGACGATCCTTCGTTAAGACACTAACAAACATCTATCACCCGCGAATCCAATACCCAAAATCACCATCGGATGACGATCAAAGACAGGAAGATACGCTGCCTGTGCAATCCACGTAGATCGAATCCCCATGACCCATCTAGCTCGTGTAGAGGCCGACAGCGAATACCGTGAATATACATCTGCCGTTGAGCATGCTGCGTTGGTGGCGCTGGCTGCTGAGAAGGCTGAAAGTGGCGCTGTCACCATTGTCCTTACCGATAGTGCGCGGGTGCAGACATTAAATCGAGAATTCTCCGGCACAGACATTTCCACAGATGTACTCTCGTTCCCCGATGGCACCATTGACCCGGATCTTAACCTGATGTATTTCGGGGACATCATCATTGCCGTGCCGATCGCGCAAGAGCAGGCTAAGCGTGCAGATCACTCAACAAACGATGAGCTAATGTTGCTGACTGTACATGGCACATTGCACTTGTTAGGATTTGACCACCATCTCCCGCAGGAAAAAGATCGAATGTGGGCCCATCAAGAACGCATCTTGAGCCAACTAGGGATCACGATCCAATCACTGGAATGAAACTGATGTCATCTCCTAAGAGGACTCAATCTCGCCTTGCTTCCTTCCAACACGCATTTGCAGGCTGGTTGCACGTTCTTCGCACTCAACGAAATGCCTGGATTCATACCGTGGCGACAATTATCGTATTTGCAATCGCACTATGGGTGAATCTAGATGGACTCTCTTGGGCGATCCTCCTCATTACAATTGGATTAGTCTGGATCTCTGAATTTCTAAATACAGCGCTTGAGGCCATCGTCGACCTGGCGAGCCCCGAGCACCACCCACTTGCTCAGGTTGGAAAAGATGTAGGTGCAGCAGCAGTCTTGATATCCGCACTGGTCGCCATTCTCGTTGGCTTACTCATCCTTGGTCCTCCGTTGTTAAATAAAATCACCTTGCTCCTTTAGTCTAAGCTCAACTCAGGAGTGATACGCTTCCAATACGTATAGAACTTTGAGTTCATTGCAGGGTTTATTGATCTATGCCATAATTCGTGATGTCGAGTAAATCCAACCCCTATTTACCACTCAAGGCGTCAACACATGGATTCAGCGGAACTACGCGGACAACTTTATCGAGCA
>Ga0307420_1000171_pt1 | contig 31124 bp, 24 predicted proteins | sample SalMarWE160240MG_2_FD_202167 | JGI IMG/M metagenome (GOLD analysis project Ga0307420, IMG submission 202167) | Salt marsh sediment microbial communities from the Plum Island Ecosystem LTER, Massachusetts, United States - WE1602-40 | ecosystem: Environmental > Aquatic > Marine > Intertidal zone >... | reverse complement strand
ATGATGGAACCCACATGTAGCTGATTATTATAATATTGTGTTTAGCTTCGCTGAGCTCGCAAGCTCGGTTGTGTATGCAAATACATGTGGGTTTCATCAGTATATAAATTTATTTGCTGTATTCTCTTAAACTAACAAACAACGAAACTAGTATTTCAGTTTTAATAATAAAGAAGTTTATAGATTTTTTGTAAATTGGATTTTATACAAGACATTGAACAGTTTTACCACAAAAATAAAAAATATGGAAAAAAAAGTCACTGAATTATACGAGGAGTACAGGGAGGGGCGGTCATCCCGCCGTCAATTCCTTAAGAAGCTTGCACTTGTAGCCGGAAGCACAGCTACCGCGACGGTATTAATTCCGGTCCTGGAGGATAATCATGTTAAAGCAGCCGATAAATCAGCTCGGGAACCATCTGTCACTGCAGGGTTTATCAATTATACCGGTGTAACCGGTGATATGAGGGCATATCTTGCCAGTCCGGAGAAGGGCAGTAAATTCCCTGCTGTTATTGTAATTCATGAAAACAGGGGCTTAGTCCCTCATATACAGGACGTTACAAGACAATTGGCCAGGGAGGGATTTCTGGCTCTTGCACCTGATGCACTTTCACCTGTAGGCGGCACACCTGAAGATATAAGCAATGTGCGTGAGCTGTTCAGTAAGCTCAACAGCGAGGAAACAACAAAAAATTTCGTGGCAGCAGTTAAGTATCTCAAAACACATCCCAAATCGAACGGGAAGGTCGGCTGTACAGGGTTTTGCTGGGGAGGCGGAATAACCAACGAGGTAGCTGTGAATGCACCCGATCTGGATGCAGCTGTACCTTATTATGGCAGACAGCCATCTGTTGAGGATGTAGCAAAAATCAAAGCCCCGATAATGGCTCATTATGCCGGGAATGATGATAGGATAAATGAGGGTATTCCTGCTTTTGAGGAGGCACTGAAAAAAAATAAAATAGAATACCAGATATTCATATATCCTGGTGCAGACCATGCTTTTAATAACGACACAAATCCTGACCGTTATAATGAAGAGGCGGCTAAACTTGCATGGAAACGTACTGTAGAATTCTTTAAGGAGAAGCTGAAGTAAGCCATGTCAATCTGAGTGCTTCCACGAAAGGCCGGCAATGGGTGAAGAATTTTTTATACCCCTCACATAGATAATTGAGTCCTGGTTCTCCGTCGGGAGTATTGATGAACCTGTTTTTAGGACATTCGCCGTTACACATGTTCCTGACTTCACATTCCCTGCAGTACCGGGGAAGGGTTAATAATTTTGCCTCTCCGAAAGACTTCTGCCGTGATGAGTCAAGAAGTTCAGAAAGCGATATATCACTGATATTCCCCAGGTAATGCTCCCCGTTTACGAAATGGTCGCATGAATAGAAATCACCATTATACTCAACCACCGGAACCCCGCCGCAGGTTTTTTTAAGAATACAGAGTGTATGCTCCTGATTAAATGCCGTTTTGGCTAGCTCATCAAATAACTGGATCTTTACCTGTCCTATATCCTTTTCCACCCATTCATCAAAGACTGATATCAGGAAATTACCGAAAGAAAGGGCAGGTACAGAATCAGGGGTGACACCGGTCAATGAATCCTCTTTCCGGTTTACGAGAGGGAGGAAGGTAATGTACTCTGCTCCCAGTGATTTAAAAAAATCATATACCTTCAGTGGATCATCCGCATTATGACTGCCCACCACACAGAGAATCTCCGTTGTCACACCGTGCATTCTCAGATGTTCATAACCTTCCATTACCCTTTCAAATGTACCTTTTTTTCCGGCATCCAGCCGGTGTATATTGTGTAATTCAGCGGGACCGTCGATGCTTATTCCGGCAATAAAGCCCTCGGAAGCCATGAATATGCAAAATTCATCATCGAGCAATGTGCCGTTTGTCTGAATACCGTTTATTATCTTCTTGCCCGCAGGGAGATATTTCTTCTGAAGATCTACTGTTTTCTTAAAAAAGCCGATCCCTGCCATCGTTGGTTCACCACCATGCCATGAAAACATTATCAGCTTGTCGGTTGTTGCCTCGATGTGTTGTTTTATGTATTCTTCAAGAACTTCATCAGACATGATTAAGGATCCGCCAGCGGAGTAAATATCTTCTTTGCTCTTATAATAACAGTAGCTGCAGCGGATGTTGCATGCGGAACCTGCAGGTTTAACAAATATCTGGAATTCACGGTCCATTATTTAATCGTTATGCCATTGTATCACAATCTTATTATTCTTTTCAGGTGTTCTCATTCTGATTCGCCATTTAACTGGGTAATAATTATTTAGCCTGCTGCCTATATTATTGACAAATCCCAGATTGATACCGTTATAGCAAGCCGCCAGCCAGCCTGTGGGAGTATTAGGTACAGAAATTTTCTCCCTCCGTAAATAATCCAAAGCCTGCTCAAGTGTGAGATTAAGTGTAGAAAATACACTATTTCTGAAGTATACTGACATTGCAAGTTCGTGGGAAGGAAGGATATTTTTCTTTTTAACGGTTAATATCTGTGTTCCCGGCTTAACAATTAACAGGTTCTCAGACAGCCGCTGATATTCCTCACGGGTAACAGGTAACGAATAAACAGAACCATCTGATTTTATAAGACTGCCGGCAGGGAACAAAGACCATTTTTCGGCTATTTCTGCTTCTTCTCTTGTGATATTGGTGAAGCGGGAAGATGTGGCCCGTGCTTTTGACTTCCCATGGTTCTCCCTTGTCCTCAACACTGATATAAAGAGTCCTTCTCCCCTGATGCTTCCCGGGTAAAAGCCATAGCCATAAATACCCTTATAATCAATTTCTCTTATCCCAGGGTAATCTGAAATATCTATTCTGATGCATTCAGCTTTCCTGTTATCTGTCAGCCATTTAATGTTTTTTTCATTTTCATCAGGATTGAATGTACATGTACTGTAGATGAGTATTCCGTTTTCTTTCAGGGCCGGCCATACATCCAGGAGTATTCTTTTTTGTCTTACTGAGCATAGGGCAGCATTTTTTTCGGACCATTCATCAACAGCCTTTTTGTTGCAGAACATTCCTTCGCCCGAGCAGGGAGCATCAACAAGTATCATGTCAAAATATCCGGGCAGGTTTTTGAATGCCGCCGAATCGTTCTGTGTCACTATCGTATTCGACAGACCCCATTTTGTTATGTTTTCAGTAAGAACCGCTGCCCTTGCTCTTATTACCTCATTTGCCACCAGCATCCCGTTTTCACCAGTCAGGGATGACAGGTGTGTGCTTTTCCCTCCCGGGGCTCCGCAGAGATCTAATACTCTTATATTCCTTTTTTCTCCGACAGTTTGCTTATAAACCTGTTCCAGGAACATCCCTGATGCTTCCTGCGGATAATAACATCCCGCATGAAAGAGCGGATCAAGGGTAAACGAAGGACGTTTTTCAAGATAGAATCCATCCCTGCACCAGGGTACCGGTTCTCTGTTCAAAGGGATCCTGTTCCATTTTGATGTATTGACGCGAATACTTACCGGTGAAGGCTCTTCAAATGCTTTGATCAGTGAGTCTGCATCAGTAAGTCCCTGTATTTTAATTCTCTGTATGAATTTTTCCGGTAACATCTTTTATAGATAAATACACTAGTGCTTAAAGCATCTTTTAAGATCCTTCCTCTATATGGCTGTGTTTCCCCGAATGCCTTCTCCAGAGGTAGAATACCGGTATCCCTAAAATAACAATGATAAGGCCCGGAAAAGTATAGTTAGGTTTATAGATAAGCAATATGATCATTATTATGACCGTGGCCAGAATATATATTGCCGGGACCACCGGATAACCGAATGCTTTATAAGGTCTGGGTATTTCGGGCCGTTTAACACGGAGGACAAAAATAGCAAGGATGGTAAGTGTAAAGAATATCAGCACCGCAAAGATAACATAATCGAGCAGGTTGCTGTATGTTCCTGACATGCAGAGTAAAATCGACCATATTCCCTGCAATATCAGTGCAAATCCCGGCACACCAAACCTGTTTATCTCTCCTACCTTTTTAAAGAACAGTCCATCCTTTGCCATGGCATAATAGACACGCGGGGCAGCAAGAATTAGACTGTGGTTACATCCGAAGGTGCTTATCATGATAAAGAGGGCCATAATAATCGCTGCATAATCACCGAAAACCACATACATTGCCGACGTGGCTACCCTGTCGTCGGTGGCGAACTGGATCCCCCTGCTCAGTACATCTGCACCATCAGGTGATCCCGAAAGAGGAAGGATCTTAATATATACAAAATTTGTTATGAGGTAAATAACAGAAACAATCAGAGTTCCGAAAATGAGGCTCAGGGGGACATTACGTTTTGGATTTATAACCTCACCTGAGATATAAGTTACATTATACCAGGCATCGGATGCGAAGAGAGAGCCCACAAGGGCAGTTCCAACTGCAGCAACAATTGCAAGGCCTGCCAGGGGAATTACCTGGTTATCAGGACCTGCCTGGCTTGCCTTCCAGAATACCTCCCTGTTAATTTCAAAGGAACCGATAGCTTTTGTCGCAAATAGTCCGATTGCTATAAATCCGAGGAGGGCGATGACCTTCGTTGAAGTAAATATGTTCTGAATCGTCTTCCCGGTGACAATACCCCTGGTATTGAGCCATGTAAGGAAAGCGATCATGGTAATGGCGACAACCATAGTACTGTTTATCTTCAGAGGTCCGAGTTGCAGCAGAATATTCTTGTCTGATATCCACGGAATAAGTACCCCGGTGAACTTTGCAAATGCAACAGCCACTGCAGCAATAGAGCCGCACTGAATAACCAGGAAGGTAGTCCACCCGAAAAGAAACCCCACGATCGGGTGATAGGCTTCCCTGAGATATACATACTGACCTCCCACATGGGGCATCATTGAAGCCAGTTCGCCATAGCTTATTGCCGCAATGACAGTCAATATTCCGGTAATAAGCCATACTATCATAAGCCAACCCGGCGATCCCACATTTCGGGCTATATCGGCTGTCACAATGAAAATACCGGAACCAATCATGGCTCCGGCAACTATTGAAATACCATCAAAAAGATTTACACGCTTCTTAAGGAGGTGGTTTCCCGATTGCATTAGCAATTAATGTTCATCTATTTTACTGAAAACCTGTATATTGTCCGGGAGGTGAATGTCTCATCAGGGTTGATCACTGTTGATGGAAATTCCGGGTGATTCGGGCTATCAGGGTAGTGTTGTGTTTCAAGACATAATCCTGAACGATAATTATAAGGTTTGCCGCCATGGCCTTTAAGGGATCCGTCAAGGAAGTTACCGCAATAGAACTGTATTCCCGGCTGATTTGTGATTACTTCCAGAAGACGTCCTGTTACAGGATCATATACAGAGGCATCCACTTCCAGCTTAATATCTATAATAAAATTATGATCATAACCACCTCCGAGCTTAAGCTGATCATAATCTTCATATATTCTTTCTCCGACGGTACGAGGTGTTGTGAAATCAAAAGGAGTTCTCGCAACGGGTCTGAGCTCACCTGTGGGTATAAGTGTGGAATCGACAGGGGTGATATATTTTGCATTTATTGTAAGTATATGATCAAGGATATCACCATTGCCAGCCCCGTGAAGATTAAAATATGCATGATTAGTTATATTCAGTACACTTTTCTTATCTGTTGTGACTCTGTAATCGATCACTATTTCATTCTTGTCGTTCCAGGTATATACAACTTCCACATCCATATTCCCGGGGTAGCCTTCCTCCATATCGGGACTTTTATAGGTGAATTTTATTGAAGGATATTCCGCACTTTCCTGTACCTCGGCATCCCATACCACGCTGTGCCATCCTCCCGGACCACCATGAAGAGCATTGGGTCCGTTATTAAGAGCCAGAGTATACTCTTTTCCGTCGATAGTGAATTTACCTTTTGCAATCCTGTTTGCATAACGGCCCACAACTGAACCGAAATAGGGATCTCCATTTATCATCCCATCAAAAGTGTCAAACCCGAAAGTGACATTCTCCTTATTCCCTTCTTTATCAGGAACCTCAATCCATGTAATTCTTGCACCATAGTTTGTCAGCTTAAGTACATTGTCATTCTTGTTGGTAAGTGTAAAAAGAAATACGTCTTTACCCTGATACCTGCCATAATGTTCTTTTTTTACCATTTTCTTATTTTTTGATGACCGGTTGCATGAAATTCCTGTAAATACAAATACAACCAGTGCTAGTGAAAGAATAAATATTTTTTTCATTTGTAAATAATTTATATTTCTATTGGTTTTCAATAATTTCATCGCGGTTATTTCGTACTGAACTGCCATGCAGGCAGTCCTGCGCTGTTGAAGAGTGATGCTTCTGTTCCGTTACGCCAGCAATACCTTACAGAAACAGGCTCAGGCACGAGGGGTGAATAGACAACTACCTCGTTATTTACTATCCCTGCACTGGCCATGACATATTTACCGTCTTTACCCGCTATTTCAAATTCCTTTAACCTGCCATTCCTTGCAACGAGTCCCTCTTCAATATTATCAAACTTGACTTTTATTGTACTGCCATCGACTGTTATTGATTTATATACAGGTCCGACACAAGGTACGTTTATTTCATAGTCATTATTGAGTGCAAGTGAAGCAAGTCTTTCACCGACCTCTTTTTTAAAAGGCGGATGAATATTCATCACTGTTGCTATATCGAGTGTTACTGCCATTCCTGTGCCTGGCAGATCAAGCGCTTTTTTCTGGGCTTCACGCAAACGGGCTGATTCGGTGGAGTCAACATGTGAATACACATAAGGCGCGATCTGAACATAATAGAAAGGAAAATCTTTTATCCCCCATGCATCTCTCCAGTTTTGAATCATCAGAGGAAAGATCTTTTCATACTGCGCTGCTCGTCCCACATTTGACTCCCCCTGGTACCAGATAGCTCCCTTGATACTATAATTTACAACAGGATTAACCATTGCATTGAATAAGACCGTCGGCGTTGTTGCTCCAAGGGCCAAAGGTCTTTTCTGCGAGTTATATTCATTTTTTGACATGTCAAAAATATAGAACCTGTTCCCTATCAGTTCAGCAACCGGCTGATACTTCCATTCTCCGCCAATATCTGCAGGTGTCTGTCTTCCTGTCTTTACTGATATTTTCATTGAACCCGGTGCGCCCCATATTCCTCCGCCTCCCTGTGTATCCAGCACCCTGACAGAAATAGTATTTACACCTTCTTTAACAAGGTCAGCAGGAATTTGATAATCTCTGCTGACCTGCCATTGACCTGATTCTTCAGTGGCCCCGACCAGGGTTCCATTGAAATATGTACGGTCCATATCATCAACAGGACCTATGGAAAGTACAAGTTCCTTACCTTTAAAGCCTGCAGGTATTTCTACTTTCTTCCTGAACCAAACTGCCCCGTCAAAGGCGCCTGTTGACCTTTCGAATTGCATGGGAAGATTCATGACAGGCCAGCTGCTGTCATCAAAATCGACAGACGGAACATTCTCATCATTAAAATTTAAATTCTTCCATTGATCGCTGCCTGATGGTTCTGTTTCTATCTGTTCATGCCCCTCCAGCCACATCTGGTATTCATGCTGAAGAGGTGTTGATTCTTTTATTGCGCTTATTGCCTCAGTAAATTCTTCAGCAGATTTAAGTGCTGATGATGATATCCACGATTCAGCGGGGGTCCCTCCCCATGCTGATTCGATGAGTCCAACGGGTACATGCAGCTCATCATAAAGCTTTTTGCCGAAGAAAAATGCAGTTGCGCTGAATTGTTTAACTGTTGAAGGGTCACACATTTCCCACTTCCCAGTACAATCTTCGAGCGGTTCACCCGAAAATTTTCTTTGCACATAAAACAGGCGTATTTCAGGCAATACAGCTGATTGAATTGCTGCTTCCGAATACATTACTGTATCAACGGGAGGCCAGCCCTCCAATGGCATTTCCATATTCGACTGACCCGAGCAGAACCAGACCTCACCAGAAAAGATCTCATAAATAACGATGCTTGTATCCTTGCCTGAGATTGTCATTGTATAGGGGCCGCCAGCTGCAGGTGCGGGAAGTGTTACCAGCCATTTTCCATCTTTACCTGTTTTGGCACTTGTTTTTGCATCCCAGCTTGCCACAACATTTATCCTATGACCCGGATTAGCAGTACCCCATATCTTTACATCAGATTTTTGCTGCAGCATCATCCTGTCGCTGATAAGCGACGGCAATTCCAGGTTTGAAGGGGTTCTCTGACAACTTAACAAAGTCATTATCAGAATTATAATAATACTTGTTTGTTTCATTATTTTACGTCTTAAATAGTTACTGCCTAAAAGTTTGAGATCCCTCACTTACAACCTACACTATATTACGGTGGTCAAAGCGTTCGGAATAACATGTATTACCTTAGCTTCACAGGATTGAGCGCCTGTCATTATGAGTGAAACGAAGTGAAGCGAAGAATCTTCTTCCATATTTTCAAAAGTAATCAATTAATAATGATAGGTTTTATAAAATTTGTAATTAGTTCATTTATTCTTTTTCAACAGATACCTGATTGCCTTCATATGTTACAGCAGCATCAGGCCGGGCATCCGGATCAAAAGGAATCGGTTTGTCCCTGCTGATCCATTTGATTTTAAAGGACCTGGATTTCAACATTCCTTCATATTCTCCAATCCTGTCACCTATCGTGAGTTGTCCTGTTTCATTGTCAAAACTGAATTTTATTGTACTCCAGGCTCCCTGTTCATAATTGTAATTAGTGTCTTCATCTTCATAAAGAGTAAATGCACAATCCCTTCCTGAATAGATATACAGTGTAACCGGATCGGCAGGTTTTTCACTGGTATATTGAATTTCAGGACCGATGGGAAGTATTGACCCTTCTTTAATAAACAACGGCATCCGTTCATATGGTGCATCAGCATTAATTTCCTGCCCACCGTTAAAATATTTCCCCGAATAGATATCATACCAACCGCAGGATGCCGGAAGATATACCGGACGTGATCGTGCCTTATAACGATAGATCGGTGCGACAAGTATCGATGGGCCGAACATGTACTGGTCGCCAATACTTGCCATCCGCTTATCATTTGCAAAATCCATTACCATTGCCCGCATGATAGTATAATCATTAAAATAGGTGAGTCCTGCCAGTGAGTATGTATAGGGCATAAGATAGTATCTCAACCTGTCGTAATACACCATGCTCTTATATGCAGGATGGCTTTCAGGCGAAATATTGTACACTTCGCGGAGGGGATATTGCCCATGACTCCTGAAAAGGGGGCAGAATGAGCCGAACTGGTACCAGCGCGTATTGAGCTCCCTCCATTCTTCAAGGTCTTCTGAACCTTCCTTTGCTCTTGTATACCTTTCCTCAACACAAAAACCTCCAATATCAAATGTCCAGTATGGTATCCCTGACATTGCATAATTAAGACCAGCCGGAATCTGTGCCTTCATATCCTCCCAGCGCGTTCCAATATCGCCGCTCCAGGTGGCAGTGGAATATCTTTGCAGTCCTGCAAATCCTGAACGTGTAAGCAGGAACACCCTTTTATCGGGGTCAACGGAGCGCTGGCCGTTATAAATAGCCATGGCATTTACCAGGGCATAGGAGTTGAAATATTTTGTGGAGGGGCCAAGAGCCGTGGGCGTGGAAAGTTTTTTACGATACTCAATGCTGGCATTTGAGAGAATATCCGGTTCCGAAGCGTCCATCCACAAGGCATCGAATCCTTTTGTATAGAGATGCTCTTTCATCTGATTCCAGAAAAGTTCACGTGCCCCGGGGCTGTAGGCATCATAGAAAGAACCTATGTAACCTTTTCCTATCCAGTCTCTAATACTGTCATTCACTGCCTGGCGATACATCCATCCCTTTTCATCAAATTCCTTGAAATGCTCTGTAGTATAGTAGAACTTTGGCCACACCGATATCATTATTTTAGCGTTAAGCTTATGAACCTCATCGACCATGCCATCAGGATCGGGAAAGAATTTCGGGTCAAATTCATGTGATCCCCATGAATCAACAGGCCAGTATGACCAGTCGAGAACAATATTATCCAGTGGTATGTTCCGTTTGCGATATTCCTTAATCACATCCAGCAGTTCAGTCTGTGATCTGTATCGCTCACGGCTCTGCCAGTATCCCAACGCCCACTTTGGCATTATCGGGGCTTTCCCGGTAATGGACCTGTAGCCGCTGATCACTTCATCCATATTACTGCCGCTGATAAAATAATAGTCTATCTGATCGCCCATTTCTGAAAAGAGTGACAGGGCACCTTGTTCTTCAGGCGGCCGTGGACTGAGAGCCTTCAGACCGATATATGATACACCCCCGTCAGGCTGCCATTCAATCCTGATGGAATATTTCTTCCCTTTCTCCAGATTTTTTCTGAACTTATATGTATTTGGATTCCAAGCAGTTCTCCATCTTTCTTCTACAACCGGCTCATTATCCAGGAATATTTTCGTATAACCCGCATAGTAAAGCTTGAAATGAAATAATCCATTTTCACGTGGTTCTATTTTACCTGTCCATGTAATAGTCGACCCATAAAAAGGAAAATCTGTCGGAAAGGTCTTTATAGTTGTGAGGTTTTCGTAGTCTACTGATGACTCCTTGCGTTTAACAAATATCCTGCCCGGATCAGAATTAATATAGTATGTTGCAGTAAGGCCACCCTCCTTGCCATCATCATCATACAGACTGAAGATGTCAAGCTGGGAATAATCGCGCGGATCACCAAATTTTGTGAGAGAATAGTTATCCCAGAGTATCCCGTAGTTTCTGTTTGAAACAACAAAGGGAATTGAAACCTTTGTATTATACTGGTAAAGGCTCTCATTCAATCCTTTATAGTTGAATTCATCGGATTGATGCTGCCCAAGTCCGTAAAATGCCTCATCTTCAGGCGATTCAAAGATCTGTTGCATAGAATAGCCATCTGTCCCTTCAACTGAGAAAGGTTTAAATGATTTCCCTCCGCTCTCAGGTTCCCTGAGAATTACAGTATCATTCCTGTCATAGAATATTATTTGTCCGGACCCGAGTGACACTCCCGCCTTTAATTCAGCTGTGGAAACTGTAATGTATTCTTTATCCCCGTCAACTTCAAAAACGGGTGTAACGAGTTCCTGACTTATGGCAATACATAAGCTTCTATCTGTTGAGAAATCCTTTGATGGAGATGCAACGACATGAATTATTTTGTCACTGATGACCTCCAGCTTGATTTTTCTGGTATCCTGGCCGGTTTTTCCTTTCAGGTTTACTATTATTCCTGAGGGTGTTCTCTCCCAGCCATGGGAAGAACATCCTGTAAAAAGAAGTCCGGCAATAGCAAATAAAAATAATTTTTCCATTTACCGGTTAAATTATTCAATAAAGATCTCTATACTCAAAAACAAGTTCTGCTTCTATTTCAATAAGCAGATTGTCACGGCAGATATCGGCCTGAATGAAAACGGCCGGGACCGAAGGAAACATCTCTTCACAGATTTTCCTCACAACACCGAAATCTTTCTGGTATTTAATATAAACCCTCAATAAAGTATACCTGAGGGCATATTCTGTTCCTTTGCCGGTTATCTCCTTTATCATTTGCAGGTCAGCCAGCTTCTTTATATTGTCTATGGTTACAAGGGTTTGCTTTTCAACATCGCCAATGCCGATTGTTTCCTGCCCTTTAATTGAAGCCGTTCCTGATATATAGAGTACAGGGCTCTTCTGGGTGGCAAAAAGAAGAGCACGTTCAAACTGAGGTGGCTGTTTTTTGGGTTTACCTGTTTCTTTTATTCCTTTTAACACTATTTGTCCATATTCGTATGCATTTACCTGGTTTGGATTGCTCAGGCCCTTTATCTGAACAGAACCATCAGCCTGAACAGCGCAGAAATCGATTATCACCCCGTTCAAACCCATTCCGATACCGGTTGCTGCAGGATAGCCGTGTACGGTACGGTAGCGGCTGTAATATTCACTTCGTACCTCATTGAATATCTGGTAATTCTGCAATCCCTTCCAGACAGCCAGGATATTGCCTATATAGTTCCACTGCCTGATAATATTGTTCATTGTCATCTCCTCCCTTTCCAGGATTCCTACTGCCTGGTTAAAAGCAGTTTCAGCAGCTCTCCTTGCATCTTCAGGAGAAGAACCACTCCCAAGACCGGCAACCCATACTTCCTTTCCCCATTTTGTTTTGATCACAACGTAAGGTATGGAATCAAAAAATTTTGTTGTTATATCAATAAATCCGGATTTGATAGAAAGCGCCTCAACTGCTATCTTCCATGGTTTTCCCGGAGGATGAGCAGTAAAACTTATTGCAGGCGTATGATCACCTAATGAAACACAGGCAGACTCAACGATTTTCTTTTTCAGGATTAAAAAAGCATCAAAATCGGTCAGGTCAGTAAAAATATTGATCTTAACCGGCTGGTTTACAATGGAAATAGCATTCCTGATCTGTTTCAGACATTGTTCCCATTCTTCTTCAATTTTCCCCTCCTCCAACGGATAATAAATAAAATATTCCTTCTGCATCTGTAATTCAACTTTAGCTCAAAAATAACATTTTTAGGATGAAAAATATTAAATGGTTACAATCTCCCTGATCATTAACGGCTGAGAGCGCCCTGGTTATTTTGCTTGCCTGTACTTTACTCCGCCATGCTTTTAGGTGCAGGAAGAGGATTAGCGTTTTCAGTTGAGACAGGGAACCAGATCATCATCTGACCCGGACCACGGTTATTCCACAAAGCATATGGAATGAGTGTTACGGGCTCATCAGAGAGTTTCTCAATTGTTCCGTCCAGCTTCCTCTTCGTCTGGAAACCTGTTGTTCTTATAACCTGTGTACCTTCCAGAAGCGAGGGAATAAATTCCGATTTAACAGGTGTTTCTTTTTCAATCACAAGATTTCTGACATTGCCGGTATTGTTATCCGGCCATTCGGCACAATAGATAATGGGCCCCCTTTGAAAAGCCATCTTCCCTTTATCTTCTTCAATCCTTTCATCAGCAAGTATTTTCCGCACAGGCATAGGGAAATCAATATCGATACGGTCACCTTTCTTCCATTTACGTTCAATTTCAGCATAGCCGTTTTCAAATTCTGTCTCAATCTTCTCCCCGTTCAGGAGGATGGAGTATGTCTCTTCAATGTTATCATCAAACCTGTAAAGATCTCCCGGTATTGCCTGGTTAATTACCCAGCCAGGGATGCGGATTTCCAGGGAGAAACGTTTTTCTGTTTCGGGAAAGACTGAAAGTACAACCTTCCCGTTCCAGGGGAAATTTGCCTCCTGGGATATTCTCACCTTACTATTACCCAGAGTAATATCAGCATCGTTTGAGATGAAAAGGTTGACATACAGATCTTCATCTGTTACCGCATAGATATAACCCGGTATAGCAGGAACAAATCTGGCCACATTTGACGGGCAGCATGCACAGCCGAACCAGGCTCTTCGTTGATGCTGTCCGTTTGACTCAAGAGGATTCGGATAAAAGAACCTGTCTGCCGACAATGAAACACCTGACAGCATTGAGTTATAAAGCGTTTTTTCAAGGATATCAATATATTTAGTTTCTCCATGTAACAGGAAAAGCCTGTGATTGGTAAAGATATCACCTATTGATGCACATGTCTCACAATAGGCTGTCATGTTTGGCAGGATGTAAGGTCCAGCAAAACCCTCATTCCCTCCTGTTGCTCCTATACCGCCTGTGATATAGATCTTACGGAAGACAATATCCTCCCATATCATGGTTATGGCATTCAGATATGCTTTATTCTTTGTAATGGCAGCAATATCAGCCATTCCCGCGTACATATATGTAGCTCTTACGGCATGACCTACAGCTTCAGTCTGATCGACCGGCTTGATGTGAGCCTGATTGTATTGTTCCCCTTTCGGTCCTCTGATGTCGAGAAAAAATTTTGCCAGGTCGAGATATTTTTTCTCACCTGTGACCCTGTACAATTTTACAAGTCCCATCTCTATGACCTGGTGCCCGGGATATACTTTCACCCCGTCGTGGCCAAAGTTTTTATAAACAAGATCAGCCGATTTCAGGGCAATATCAAGGAGGGTTCTTTTCCCTGTTGCCTGGTAATGAGCTACTGCAGCCTCATAAAGGTGTCCGAGGTTGTAGAGCTCATGGCTTAGTATTGAATCGAGCTCCCATCTGTTGGGGCTTGCCCACTCATGAAGTCCTTTACCGCCATGCATCTCTGCAATAGTGCGGTTTGTATAAAGGTAACCATCCTCTTCCTGTGCCAGGCCGATCTTATAGATCAGTGTATCGAGATATGCTTCCAGTTCAGGATCAGGATAAGTTTGCAGTGAATAAGAGGCTCCCTCCATAATTTTAAACACATCGGAATCATCAAAAGGGTAAATTGTCTGAAATTTGCCTGTATCGAGTCCCCCGGCTATTTCGAAGTTCTTCACCCTGCCAGTCGATTCGCAATATGAAAATGCAATCGGGATGGTGACATCCGCATTTTTTTTGATCCTGGGAGCCCAGAAATCATCGGTTAGCTTCACAGAAGTAAAGGGAACCGGTTGAATTGGGTAGTCACCGGATTTGCTTGAGCATCCTGAAAGAATATAAGATATAGCAGCAAAAACCAGAGTAAAATAAACAATGTTTTTCATATAATTTTTTTTTACCACGGAGTTGCACAGAGTAATTACGGAGTTTCACGGTTCGTATAATCTCACGATTAACAGTGTAACTCCGTGTAAAACTCCGTGTTACCCCGTGGTTATTCTTTTTTCAGTTCAAGTACTACAATAGATTTTGGCGGCATGGCAACCGTAAGTATTCCATCTTTAAGCTTATAACCTTTAAAGGAAGCTGGTTTCACAACCTCCGGGTTATCAAAGCTGTTAAAGGCATTCATCTCAGGGGCTGTAAGTACTTCACCTGATACACTATTATAGGTTTCTCCAATCACGGGGCAGGTCACTGTTATTTCCTTTGACGGGTTAAGATTTGCCAGTGAAATGTGTATTTTCCCAACTTTATCCATGGAAGCTGATGCTGAAATTGCAGGAATCGCCTGCTCCCCCATTATATAATCCTCGCAGACAAGGTCAGTCTGAAGAAGACGGGCATCCTGATGAACCCTGAACATCCTGAAGACATGGTATGTAGGTGTAAGCACCATTTTATCATCTTTTGTAAGAATAACGGCCTGCAGAACATTTACTATCTGTGCCAGGTTTGCCATTATCACTCTGTCGGCATGCCGGTTGAAAATATTAAAATGTATAGCCGCCGTTATGGCATCTCTGAGAGTATTCTGCTGGTACAGGAAGCCCGGGTTTGTTCCGGGTTCCACTTCGAACCAGTTACCCCATTCATCTATTACAATTCCTTTTGTTTTCCCGGGATCATACCTGTCCATGACAGCCTTATGACCTTTGATGATCCTGTCCATTTCATAATTAAGTCTGAAGGTTTCAAACCAGTCATCTTCGGTAAAGTTCGTTGCGCTGTTTTTATTGCCCCATCCCCCGGGTACGGAATAATAATGCAGGGAGAGTCCCTGGAACATATAACGATTTTGTGGTTCCTTCATCAGTGTTTCAGTCCACTCAAAATCAAAGTCGCTTGCTCCGCATGCAATCCGGTAAAGACTGTTTCCCGAGAAGTTCCTGAGGTATGTCGAGTACTGTCTCATGATATCGCTATAGAAATCGGGAGTCATGTTACCGCCACATCCCCAGTTCTCATTGCCGATGCCAAAATATTTCACTTTCCACGGTTCTTCTCTGCCGTTCTCCTTCCTTAGTCTTGTCATTGGGCTGTCCGAACCTGAAGTCATGTATTCAACCCATTCTGCCATTTCCTTCACTGTACCTGAACCTACATTACCGCAAATATATGCATCACAGTTCAGAAGTTCGATAAACTTCATGAACTCATGTGTCCCGAATGAGTTATCTTCCGTGACACCGCCCCAGTGGGTGTTTATTATTGAGGCTCTTTTCTCCTGAGGTCCAATGCCGTCTTTCCAGTGGTATGTGTCGGCAAAACATCCTCCCGGCCAGCGCAGATTGGGAATTTTAATTTCACGAAGAGCAAAAAGGACATCATTCCTGATCCCATAGGTATTTGGAATGGATGATTCCGTCCCTACCCATATACCTCCATAGATACACGACCCGAGATGTTCTGAAAAATGGCCGTAGTTATCCTTGCTGATTACTGGTCCTGCATTATTTGCTATGATTACCAGCTGGTTTGCTATACCGGCATTTTCTTTCTGTGCATTTACATTAAATACAGCACTAAAAAGCAACGTCATAAGAATTAATAGTAACTTTTTCATCATATAATAATTTAATTTTAATGGTATGATGGAATTATATAACTTATTGTAATCCTTTGTGTTACTTCGTGATAGAAAAGAATAAACCACAAAGGTACACCGGGTATTATGTTAATTGTGACTCAATGAACGAGCCCAGTTTTTTATACTTCAGGAATAGAGCCTCATATCTCTTTGCTCTTTCAGGATCGGGCTTATACTCTTTTTCAAAACCGCTGCCCATAGCTTTTTGTGCAGCCGGGATGTCTTTATGAACTCCCGCCACAACTGATGCGGCCATTGCTGATCCGAGGGCACATGTTTGGTCGGAGCTTGCCACTTTAATTGGCATATTCAGAACATCAGCAACGATCTGCATAACGTAAGGATTTTTTTTGGCCACTCCTCCCGTGGCAATTACCCCATCGATTCTGATACCTTCAGAGATGAATCTTTCATTAATCATCTTTGATCCAAATGCGGTGGCTTCAACAAGTGCTTTAAATATCCTCGGGGCATCAGAGCCCAGGGAGAGGCCTGTGACAGCTCCTTTGAGTGCCTGGTTGGCATCCGGTGTTCTCCTGCCGTTTAGCCAGTCAAGGGCAACAAGGGTTGTCTCCTCGTCAGCAATTTGTTCAGCCTTTTTGCTAAGCTCATCAATAATCCTGTCTGTTGTAATATCACAGATTCGTTTTTTCGATTTTTTATCTGTCCATTCCATTCCTGAGATGATCTCATTTATCGGCCACAGCAGAAGTTTACCAAACCATGCATAAACATCTCCAAAAGCAGACTGACCTGCTTCAAGACCCATCATTCCCGGAATTATTGATCCGTCGACTTGCCCGCAGATCCCCGCAACCAGCTTATCCCCAACATCTTCCATAGATGACACAAGCATGTCGCATGTTGATGTACCCATGACTTTTATAAGCTGGTAAGGTTTTATCCCGCCTCCTACTGCACCAAGATGGGCGTCAAAAGCACCTGCGCCAACCTTCACTGTTTCAGGCAATCCCAGCTTTGATGCCCATTCCCTGGAGATATTACCAGCAGGAACATCACAAGTGCAGGTTTCATTGTAGAGATGCTCTCGTAATCCTGCCAGAACAGGATCGAGTTTGACCAGAAACTCTTCATCAGGCAGACCTTTGAAATCGGTGTGCCACATCGCCTTATGTCCTGCCGCGCAACGGCTTCTGATGATCTCCATGGGATCGGTATTACCGCACAAGAGGGCAGGTATCCAGTCACAGTGTTCCACCCATGAAAAAGCATATTTTCTTATTTTATCATTGTTACGCATCACATGCAGGATCTTTGCCCAGAACCATTCCGAGGAATATATGCCTCCTTCGTACCTTGTAAAATCTGTTCCTCCCCATGACCTGGCCAGATCATTTATCTCTTCAGCCTCCCTGACTGCTGTATGGTCTTTCCAGAGCACAAACATAGCATCGGGATCATTTTCAAAACCTCTTTTCAATGATAAAGGAAGACCCTCTCTGTCAACAGCTACAAGTGTTGATCCGGTCGTGTCTGCAGTAATACCGGCAATATTATCAATAACCTCCCTGCTCAGTCCACTGAGGGATCCTTTTACCGATTGCTCAAGTCCCTCTATGTAATCTAACGGGTGTTGCCTGAACTGGTTTATTGAAGGATTGCAGTAAAGACCCTTCTTCCACCTTTGATATTCAAATACAGAGGTGCCAATAATACTTCCATTGTCTGTGTCTGCCACTACAGAGCGTACCGAATCGGTCCCGTAATCGATACCAATCACATATTTTTTTACCATTTGTTAATTGTTTTTATTTCTCTGTCCATAATAGGCATCTCTGCCATGTTTCCTGCCATAGTGTTTATCAAGCAGATATTTGTCAACCGGTTCTTTTTTACCAAGCAGTTCTGTATAAAAAGCTGTCCTGGCAATCTCCTCAAGTACGACTGCATTGTATACGGCTTTGCCGGGGTCTTCCCCCCAGATGAAGGGCCCATGGCAGCTGACCAGAATCGAAGGCACTGCCATCGGGTCATCCTTACCAACTTTTTCGATGATTACCCTCCCGGTATTTACCTCATAGTCATTTTCAGTTTCAGCTTTACTTAGTTTTCTGGTGCAAGGTACCTCGCCGTAGAAGTGATCGGCATGAGTGGTACCCAAGGCCGGAATGCTTCTGCCGGCCTGAGCCCATGAAGCAGCATAGGTTGAATGAGTATGGACAATCCCTCCTATTTTTTCATAAGTTTTATACAACAGTAAATGAGTCGGGGTATCTGTCGAGGGATTGAACCTGCCCTCAACTACTTTTCCCTCCGGGTCGAGAACCACCATATCATCAGGTTTCATTGACTCATAGTTCACTCCGGAAGGTTTTATCACGATCAGTCCTGTTTTTTTGTCTCTGCCGCTGGCATTACCCCAGGTATGGATTACCAGTCCGTGATTTACCAGATCGAGGTTTGCTTTATAAACACTGACCTTTAACTTATTCAGCATGTTCTCAAACTTATTTAACTCTATACTATATCCACTTTAGTCACTCTAGTCACTCCATACTTCTAACCAACATCCAGGTTAAAATAGAAGTCTCTCTTTGACAGTTTCTTATAATTCGTCTTATTGAACCTGTAGTAGTATGCTCCTCTCTTCGATGTCTCCTTTTCTTTTTCGTCTAGCTTTTCAAGTATATTCATCGACAGGATCTTTTTTCTGAAATTTCTTTTGTCAATGGTTTTCAGGTATATTGCTTCATACAGGTCAAGGAGCTGAACCAGAGTAAATTTCTCAGGAAGAAGTTCAAAACCGACAGGTTTGATCCTGACCTGAAGGCGAAGCTCTTTGAGAGCTCTGTTCACCATATCGGGATGATCAAAAATAAGTTTGGGCAGCTTTTTTATTGACTGCCAGTGAGCACCGTTTTTATGTGCTGCCTTCTGTACAATATCTTTGATCTGTATAAGTGCCCAATAAGCCACAGAAATAACCCTTGCTCCCGGATCTCTGGAAGGTTCACCGTAACAATAGAGCTGTTTCATGTAGATATTCTTAAGGCCGGTAAGACTACGAAGTACGCGGCAAACGGCAACATCAATACTTTCACCGGGTTCAACAAATCCTCCCGCCAGCGACCATTTTCCCTTAGCAGGATTAAAACTCCGTTTTACAACCAGAAGCTTGAGTTCTTTTTCGAGTATGTCGTATCCGAAAATTATTGAATCAACAGCCACCAGATGTTTTTTATACTTTGAATAGAGTTTCATCATATAAAAATCTATTTTAATGGCATGATGGAACCCACATGTAGTTGATTAATATAATATTGTTTTTGTATATTCAAATACATGTTGGGTTCATAATTCGTTTTTTACATCCTCTATTTCCTGAAGGCGGACAATTACACTATTCCGCCTGAGATATGATAATATACCTCATTCATTCTCAGCTCTTTCCTGAAAGTGTCAAGATTACACTTTTCATCAATGAGAACAAATTCAATTCCCAGCATGTTTGCAAAGTCCTCGATATATTCTTTGTCTACAGCTGTACTGAAGCCTGTATGATGTGCCCCGCCGGCAAATATCCATGCTGCAGCGCCTGTTTTCAGGTCGGGCATAGGTGTCCACAATACACTTGCAACCGGAAGCTTCGGCATATCAGGGCACTTAACGACCTCCACCTCGTTAACAATCATCCTGAATCTGTTGCCCAGGTCTATTACAGAGGCATTTATCCCTTTTCCGGATGCGGTTTTGAACACAAGTCTTGCCGGATCAGCTTTACCGCCTATCGAAAGCTGATGAATTTCAACTGCAGGTTTACCAAGGGCAATTGAAGGACATACCTCAAGCATATGAGCTCCAAGGACTCTCATTCCCTCCGGATCGAAATGATAGGTATAATCCTCCATGAATGAAGTGCCGCCTTTCAGTCCCAGCGCCATTACCTTCATTGACCGTACAAGGGCAGCAGTCTTCCAGTCGCCTTCAGCTCCGAAGCCGTAGCCCTTGGCCATCAGGCGCTGAACTGCCAGTCCAGGTAACTGCTTAAGACCATATAGATCCTCAAAAGTGGTGGTAAATGCCTTGAAGCCTCCTGCTTTAAGGAACTGCTCCATCCCGGCTTCTATTCTTGCTGCCTCCTTAAGAGTTTCAGATCCTGCAACAGCTTTTGTCATTTTATAATCGTCACTGTATTCTGCAAGCAGTTTTTTTATTGCAGAGGGAGAAACTTCATTGATTGCCTTAACCAGATCGCCAACACCATATCCGTAAACCGAATAACCCATCTTCATCTGGGCGCTTACTTTATTTCCCTCAGTTACAGCCACATCACGCATATTATCCCCAAAACGGGCAATCTTCATGCTCTGGGCATCATCATAAGCTGCAGCAGCTCTTATCCAGACAGCTATCCGGTCGACAGCTTCAGTATCCTGGTAATGACCTACAACAACTTTCCTGCTCAGCCTCATTCTTGTACCGATGAATCCGAATTCACGGTCTCCGTGCGCTGACTGGTTCAGGTTCATGAAATTCATGTCGATGGTTTTCCATGGTATATCCCTGTTAAGCTGTGTATGAAAATGAAGAAACGGTTTATTAAGGACAGACAACCCTTTTATCCACATTTTGGCCGGAGAAAAGGTATGCATCCAAGTTATCAGCCCGATACAATTCTTCGCATTGCTTGCCTCGGAACACAATTCAGTTATAGACTCAGGTGTAGTAAGAACAGGTTTAAAAATGATCTTCTGCGATATTTTTGGTGATCTGTCAAGAGAAGCTGCAATTTTTGCTGAATCAGCAGCCACCTGTTTAAGTGTCTGAGGACCATATAAATGCTGACTTCCGGTTACAAACCATACCTCTTTGTTTTTTATTTTTTCCATATCATTAATTTGATATAACAACTAAGTTTTGTTTCAACTCTTACCCATTTTTCTTCCTACCAGAAATAAGAATAAAATGCAATTATCACTACTATAATAATGACAGAGAAAACAACATCCCAGTTACTCCAGCTTGCACGGGTCAGGGCTTTCTCCTCGGCAGTAGCTGATCCTACATACAATCCCCTGATAGCAGCCGGATCTGCTTTTGGAGTAAAGGTGCTTACGACAACCATTAATAATATTACAAGGAAGAATACAATTATTTCATAATGATATGCATTCAATTCAAGGAAAACCTTGTAAAAAATGGAGTCCTGGCTCAAATTTGATCCTAACACCACGAATCCAAGCCTTGTCATACCAAGGACAAATCCTGTTACAAGTCCGATGAATCCTGCTTTTGGTGTAGTCCTTTTTGAAAGAATGCCGAGCAAAAAGACTGCCAGTATACCCGGGGCCAGCATTGACTGGACATCCTGGAGATAAGCATACAATGCTTTCCCTATCGTTTTCATGACAGGAATCCAAAGAATCCCCAGTATAACAACAACTATAGTTGCTATTCTGCCAATCCTGACAAGTTCTTTCTCAGAAGCCTGCGGTTTGAATTTCTGATAGAAATCCACTGTAAATAATGCTGCCGAGGAGTTATAAAGTGAAGCCAGTGAGCTCATCAGTGCCGCAAGTATACCTCCGACAACAAGTCCGGTAAAGCCTACAGGCAGTAACTCCTTGACCATTGCAGGGAAAGCAGCATCAGAATTAGTAAGTGTCAATAATCCTTTCTGGCTCAGGGCAAATGCTATCATCCCGGGAATCAGGAATATAAATACCGGTGTTAATTTGAAACCGGCACCCAGTATCGCTCCCCTTCTTGATTCAGTCTGGTTGCGGCCGGAGAGAACCCTTTGGACAATGAACTGGTCGGTACACCAGTACCAGAAGCCTATTATAGCAGAACCAAGGATAACTCCGGTCCAGGGAAATTCAGGATCACTAGACGATCTCATCAGGTTGGTCATCTTGTCACCGACATCATTAATTGGAACTGCCCGGCATATCTCCATCATCTCCGACCAACCCCCAAGTTTTATAAGCCCAAAGATGAGTACTGCCAGAGATCCTATAAGCAGAACAGGTGTTTGCAGTACAGAAGTATACAATATAGCCCTCATCCCTCCCAGGGTTGTATAAATACCTGTCAGCAAAACAAGTCCGATTGCACTTATCCAGAAAAAGTCAATACCGAATATTGATTCAATACCAAATACCTCCTTGAAAACAATACCTCCGGCATATACGGTAACGGCAACTTTGGTAAGGACATAACTAACAAGTGAAATAATTGAAAGGAAAGACCGTGAGCTGCTGTTATAGCGTTTTTCAAGAAACTCGGGCATAGTGAATATCTTACTCCTGGAATAAAACGGAACGAAGAACCATCCAAGAAATAGAATGATCCATCCATGCATTTCCCAGTGAGCCATAGCCATACCCGAAGAGGCTCCTGCTCCCGCCAGCCCCACGAGATGTTCCGATCCTATATTGGATGCAAAGATCGATGCCCCAATTGCCAGCCAGGTCGCATCACGCCCGGCAAGGAAATAATCAGTTGAAGTCTCCTTTTGTTGCTTTAGTACCCAGATAATAATACCTACCAGACAAAGACAAAAGAGCCCTAATACAATCCAGTCTAATGTTAACATTGTAAATAAATTTAAGAGTTACTTAATCGGTAAATAATTTTAAATATCAGAAAGCGTGCTGCTAATATCATAAGATTCATCACTTCGTTCGTAATGATATGCGCCATAGGGAAGCTTAAAATATTTTGAATGGTCCAATACAAATCTATAAAAAATAATTAAATGTAAAAAATACACTCAATATATATTTTCCCAGTTTTCAAGTGATTTTGCTATGAAATCAATTACTCTCTGGTTTTCTTCCTTTCCTGAACCAGTAACATGAAAGGGCTTCCCGAATTTTAAATAAATCGGTTTACTGCTATCCACAGGTCCGAGCTCCTTTACTATTTTACCCTGCCCCCAGAAATCTGTTTTCAGTGCAATAGGGACAATTTTAACACCGGCCTTCTTTGCCAGTTTGACGCCAAGGGAATTAAAGTCCTCAGGTTTGAATTCAAGGCTTCTTGTACTCTGCGGAAAGATTACAATTGAGATACCCTTAGATAATAATCCCATTCCTCCGCTCATGACTGCCTCAAGATCCTTCCGGGGATCGGTTCTCCCAACAACAATGGGATTCCTTGATTTCATAACATCCCTGAAGAGAGGATTCCGGATAAGACTCTCCTTTACGACAAATGTAACTCTTCTGCGTGGTGCAATTATCACCGGCAGGATCATTGTTTCGAGAGTGCTCATATGATTACCTATAAATACAACAGGTTCAGGCGATTCTGCTATGTGTTCCATACCCGAAATATGGAACTTGCCACCAGTTTTTTCGACGAATTTGAAAATATTGTAAGATGATTCAACCCAGGCTTTATCATCATACCTGCCGATTATTGCCTGCTTCCTGGTTCTGAATACTAAATGAATAAAATTAAGGATGAAAAAAACCTGGTTGTGTGACAACAGTCTTTTCCAGAAACCCGGTTTCCCTCCCTCAGGTGTGCAATATGAATCTGATTCGAAAAAAACTTTCTCCATCAGGGATTCAATAACTTTTTTCTATCATTTGCATGTTAAAATTAATATAATTTTCCTGAACTAAGGCTTGAAACAAATTACCATTTTAAAAATCACCAAGGAAAATTGCCGGTTATTTATAAAAATATAAAATTATTGGCATTTAATTTAGCAATTCATAACGGGTTCACTTACCAGTTAATAAACCGGGTGTTCATGAAGCTCTCAATACCTGATGCAATAGTATTCTTTGTGCTTATAGCAGGGAACAGGAAGATGATAAAACATGTTGTTATTGATCCGATAAAGATCATCGCCAGACCTTTTACCGGAAATGAATGCCCTGAAAAGTAGTACCTTATTACCTGTTTAAGAGCGGGAGGACAAGGAGGGTAACTGAAAGACAGATCATAATAGCAACAGTACCCCACCCGATTATATTTGTGATCTGCCTGTTAACATGAACCCCCATTATCTTCTTCTTATTTATAAGGATCATCATGCTTATCAGGACTACCGGAAGCAGTATGCCATTAATAACCTGTGACCACAAGGAGATAGGTATCAACGGGGCATTGGGAATGAGTATGATTATTGCCGAGATGATCAGGGTACCTGTATATAGAATATAAAACTCCCTGGCTTCATTCCATTTTTTATCAATACCTGCTTCAAAACCGAATGCCTCACAGATAAAAAATGCCGTTGCGAGAGGTAATATTGTAACCGAAAAAATAGATGCTATAAACAGCCCGAATGCAAAAACCTGTGAAGCAAGGTTACCTGCAAGCGGTTTCAGGGCCAACGCCGCATCTTTTGCTTCATTTATTGCTATTCCGTTAGGATGAAGAGTAGATGCGCATGCAACCATAATGAAGAATGCTACCACAACGGTAATGACACATCCAACAACAATATCTGCAATAGTATACCGGTAATTCTTCATTTCCAGGCCCTTTTCTATCACAGTGGACTGCATATAAAACTGCATCCATGGTGCTATAGTGGTTCCTACCAGCCCTATGACCATAGTAACACTTTTTGTATTCATATCCATCCGCGGACGTATCACTGCCTCCCCTATTTCCTGCCAGTCGGGCTTACCCATTATTGCCGAAACAACATATGTCAGCAAGGACACACTGAATATCAGGAATATACGTTCCGCAATCTTGTATGTTCCCTTCACCACAAGAAACCACACCAGTATTCCTATCACAGGAACTGAGATATATTTACTGACACCGAACACCTCCATACTGCCTGCTACTCCTGCAAATTCTGTTGTTGTGTTCCCTATTCCCGTGAGGAGCAACCCTAGAAAAATGAAAAAAGTTATTTTAATTCCTGCATTTTCCCGTATCAGATCAGCCAGGCCTTTTCCCGTCACTATTCCCATCCTTGCATTCATTTCCTGGATTATCACCAGTACAATGAATGAAGGAATCAGCGTCCATATCAGTCCATAGCCGAACTGAGCGCCGGCAAGTGAATAGGTGGTAATCCCTCCTGCATCGTTATCGACACTACCCGTAATGATACCCGGGCCAAGTATCATCAGGAAGATGGTCATTCTTTTGAAAAAACGTTTTCTGGTTAGTTTAAGACTTGTCATTTCCCCGGAATATTATCTTTTGCTTTTGGTCCTTCTTTCACTTATCAGGTCTTCGACAACATCATCAACTACTACCATCCCCTGTAGTTGTTCATTCTGATCAATAACAGGAACTGCAAGCAGGTTATACTTCGATACAATTTCCGCAACGGCTGAAGTTTTTTCATCATCAAGGAGAGAGACAGGTTCAGATGTCATTATAGTGCTGATTGCCGCATCAGGCTCTGCAAGAACAAGATCTCTGAGATTGAAAGTACCGACTAATTTGTCTTCTTTTTCAGTAACAAACATATTATAAAGCTCTTCCGGTTCAGGTTTCCTGGCACGCAGCTCTTTAAGGACCTCATCAACTGTTTTAGTACCTGTGAATGACAGATAGTCGGTTGTCATGATGCTGCCGACCAGGTTTTCGCTGTATTCAAGGAGCTCCCTGACCTCCTGTGATGATTCTTCTTCCATTTCCTGCAGTAGCAATTCCGCCTTGTCGTCTTCCAGTTCATCCAGAATATCTGCCACTTCATCGGCAGGCATTTTTTCAAGAACATCGACAGCCTTATCTACAGGGAGGCTCTCTATTATATGTACCTGGGCATGCGGTTCCAGTTCTTCAAGTACATCAGCAGCTTTTTCCTCATCAAGAGCTGAAAAAATCGAAGTACTTGATTTTTTACCAAGATCCTCCAGAATATCAGCGAGATCAGAGGGGTGTAGAGTCTGCAGCTTGGCATAGCTTTTTGAAAGTTTTATATTCAGATTGGAGAAATCGATTGCCTGCACATCATCCCAGAGAATGAACTTTGCAGGTATTTTTATTTTAAACAGAGAGAGGATCCGTTTTATGGGGATAGATATGCCTATTCTCCGTAACAATCCCTCAATACCTATATCAACAGCAATAGCAAAGGTCCCGGCAGGCAGTGTTGCAAGCCTCACATCATTTACCCTCACAAGCTTACGCCCGTTAAGATCAACAATCTGCTTATCAAGAATATTCTCATCAAGCAAAAGTCCGTTATTAACCTCCTCCTGCCTGAGCTCAACAAGATTAGTACAGGTCACATTCAGCATCTCTCTTGCTTTTGAAACCCTGAAGTACCTGAAAGAATAGAGTTTTGTTTCCTTTCTTATCCTGAGTTTTACACCAATAACCTTCTGCTGACTCGGATCATTTTGCCCCGAAGGAACAGCATTAATGAGCAGATCTCTAATTACACCAATGGCATCTCCATCAGAATCAAACGCTTCTTTTCCTAATATTCCGCTTAAATAAAAAGTTGTAAGTGAAGTCATAGTCACCTCCTTTCTGCCTGTGATACAGGAGGAAGTGACCTTAAAACCGGCTATCCTTCTGTACCTGGATTCAAATTAATATACCCGCCGGATAATCGTCCATTTTATTATTAAAATTGATTACGGGCACAAAAATAAACCGCACAGAAAAAATATCCAAATAATAAAATAAAAAAGTTACGAGTGAGCTAAAGTGTGGAGTGAGCTAAAGTTATGAAATAATAAATAACTCTAAGTACTTTAGTCACTTAAGTCACTCCAAACTTATATTATAAAGGGAATCACAGCCTTTCTCTTTGCAGGGTATTTCGCGAAATTTGACTTATACCACCTGTGTGAACTTATTGCCCTCGGGAAAAGATTTGCAAATGTAAAGATGAAAAATGCCAGCCCGGGAAGCGACCATGTCATCACCGCCCAGCCTGCCCATTCAATTATTTCACCGAAATAGTGAGGTGAAGAGATATAATCAAATAACCAGCCCTCAGGTATAACATATTTATCAGGAGTCTCCGTTTTCAGATTACGAAGCTTTTCATCAGCAGTTTTGTTAATTATAAAACCTGTAATAAAAAATATGGCCCCTGTTATGAATTGCCACGACAGTAACCATGAAACATCATAGGCATAAATATGAAAAATGCCATAGCCGTTTACAAAGCCATTAAGGCAGTTGAACAATATAGCCATCAGAACCAGGATCAACGGATATGGTTTCTCTTTCCCCGACTGTCGGAAAGGATAGACAAAAGTTCTGTATATATAATGTGATAACCATGCAATTATAAAGATTACCTGCGGAAGGTTCTTATTATCAGACATGATGAAGAATGTCGCTATTAGCAAGGTAGAGGGAGATTCCATTACCAGCCATGCCCATTTTGCCCTGATAACAGCCCCCCAGCCCTTTCTTAAAAACTTGCCGTAGGGAGCTGAAATAAAAAACAGCAGGATAAATACCAGAAATGCAAAACCGAAGATAAGATATAAAGAGTAATTATAAAGCCCTGACATAATTATTAAAAATTTTAAGTAAATGAATTATTTCTGGCATATTAAACTTCAAATATGCATCAAATCATTAAATGTTATTATCATATTGCAATTTTTTCTTTCATATAAATATTTATATTTGCTCCATATACTAACAATTACAGATCTTGAGAATATTACAGGAAAGACTCTCTAAGTATGATGCTCCGCAAAAAGCAATGGCAGCCGGCATCTATCCCTATTTCAGGGAGATTGAATCGGATCAGGATACTGTGGTTAAAATCAAAGGGAAAGATGTCCTTATGTTTGGATCAAACAGTTACCTTGGCCTTACTAACCACCCTAAAATAAAGGAAGCTGCAAAAAGAGCTATTGATAAATATGGTACTGGTTGTGCCGGATCAAGGTTTCTGAATGGCACTCTCGATATTCACATTAAGCTTGAAGAAAGACTTGCTGATCTAACAGGGAAAGATGCTGCTTTATGCTATAGCACTGGATTTCAGGTAAACCTGGGTGTGGTGTCTGTGCTTGCGGGACGAAGGGATTATATTATACTCGACGAACTTGATCATGCTTCTATTATAGAAGGCAGCAGATTATCCTTTTCAAGAGTCCTGAAATATGACCATAACAACATGCTGGCACTGGAATCCAAGCTTAAACGATGCGCTTCCGAGAGTCTGAAGCTGATTGTTTCAGATGGCATATTCTCAATGGAGGGTGATATTGTCAAACTTCCGGAACTTACAGAAGTGGCAGACAGGTATAATGCAACGATAATGATTGATGACGCACATGCTATTGGGGTCCTCGGCAAGAATGGTTCAGGTACAGCATCATACTTCGGACTTACTGATAAAGTCGACCTTATCATGGGTACATTTTCCAAATCACTTGCATCACTCGGAGGTTTCATTGCGTCAGACAAGGATACAATTAACTATATCAAGCATAATTCACGCTCCCTGATCTTCAGTGCAAGCATGACACCAGCCTCTGCTGCTTCAGTTCTTGCTGCAATTGATATAATGGTGAGTGAACCGGAAAGAATAAACCACCTCTGGGAAATTACTCAGTATGCACTTAAAGGATTCAGAGAAATGGGATTCGATACGGGAAAATCAGAAACACCTATTATCCCACTTTTTATACGTGATAATATTAAAGCTCTTATACTGACACAGAGACTCCTGTCAGACGGTATATTTGTAAATCCAGTTGTTCCCCCTGCGGTACCGAAGGAAGATTGCCTCATAAGGTACTCTCTTATGGCAACCCATACAAAAGAGCAGGTTGATATATCAATTGATAAGATCACAAAAGCTGCAAAAGAACTGGGAATATTAAAACACGTACAAGTAACTGACTTATAATTTATTAAAAAATATTATACCCGACATCTCCCTGATTGTAAGCAAGGTTTATTACAATAGTACTGGCAGGGGCTGAATATATAAAAGATTTATTCGCTTGCCGGAAAAGAAGGCAATCGAAATATGAAAATTATTATTATAACCGGAATTTCTTCAGGATTCGGAAAAGAGACAGCCTCACTTCTTGCCAAAGCCGGACATACTGTTTATGGAACTGTCCGCAGGGATTGTGAAACAGAAAATAATATTAACGTTGTAAAAATGGATCTGACAGATGCCGGTTCGATCGCTGCCGCTGTTAATACTGTTCTCCGGAAAGAGGGAAGAATCGATGTCCTGATCAATAATGCAGGAATGCATACCGGAGGCCCCGTTGAAACTTCATCTCTGGAAAACATTAAACTACAGATGGATACAAATTTTATAGGAATGGTCCATCTGACACGGGAAGTTCTTCCTCATATGAGAAAACAAGGCGGAGGGAAAATCATAAATGTCAGTTCGATTGGAGGAATGATGGGATTACCATTTCAGGCATTCTATTCAGCAAGTAAATTTGCAATAGAAGGTTTCAGTGAAGCCCTGAGAATGGAACTAAAACAATTTAATATTAAAGTCATATTAATTAATCCCGGTGATTTTCATACAAATAATTCTGCCAACCGACGAAAATATCTTGCACCCTCATCCCCGAAAGATCCCTACCGTTTACAATTTGAAAAAACAATGGCAGTGATTGAAAAGGATGAAGCGGAAGGATGGCCACCGGAAATCCTGGCCCGTAAGCTTTTAAAAATCATTGAATGTAAAAATCCAAAACAAAGATACATTATAGCATCTTTTGAACAGAAGCTGGCTGTTATGTTGAAATATATCATACCTTCAGGACTATTCAGGAAAATCCTTGAGGATCATTACAAAATAAAGTGACAGGATCCTGATAATTCAGTTCAATGATTGCATCCCTTCTTATATTTCCCCAAACTATATAGTAATCATTTTCAACAGCTTAATTGTTCCTTCTTTCATAAAATTTTATAAAGTCTTTCCCCACTCAGAATGGTCAGTTTTAAGACCTTTAATAGAATAATCTATTATTAATATTTGGATTATGAACTATTGTTCATTATCTTTGTAATGAACTATTGATCATATCTCATGTCACCACGTCCCATACGACTCAGAAGAATATGCAACCCTCCAGTAATATCGGGATTCAGGCCTTATGGAACAAGAAGCAGTAATGGGAAACCCCAGGATGTTTTTCTTCATATTGAAGAGTATGAGGCATTACGTCTGTGCGACTATGAGCTGATGAACCATCATCAGGCATCTGTAATTATGAATGTTTCAAGACCTACCCTGACCCGCATTTATGCTAGGGCCAGGATGAAAATTGCTGAAGCATTTGTTTTAGGCAAACAGATCATTATTGAAGGAGGCAAGATTTACTTTGACAGTGAATGGTTTTCATGTAAAAGATGCGGTTGTTTTTTTAATAATCCTGATAAGCAGGTGGCGGTAAAAGAGTGCCCTTTATGCAGAAGCATAGTTTTTTCGAATTATGAGGAGGTCATTTACGAGCCTGAAGAATCTATAACATTAACCAAAAACAGAAAATATGAAAGTCGCAATCACCAGCACAGGAAATAATCTTGAAAGTAAACTGGATCAGCGTTTTGGCCGTTGTTCCTGGTTTTTGATTTATGATACTGCCACAAAAGGAATGGAATTCATCCCTAATCCCAATAAAGATGCGCAAAATGGTGCAGGACCTGCATCGGTGCAAATTGTGGCATCGCGAAATGTAGAAAAGATAATTTCAGGGGAATTCGGAATTAAGATCAAGTCGTTGCTTGACAGCCTTAAAATTCAAATGATCGTTTTAAAAGAACCTGAAAAAAATTTGGAAGAGATAATAAATATGTTAAACCAATA
>Ga0307420_1000169_pt1 | contig 31319 bp, 21 predicted proteins | sample SalMarWE160240MG_2_FD_202167 | JGI IMG/M metagenome (GOLD analysis project Ga0307420, IMG submission 202167) | Salt marsh sediment microbial communities from the Plum Island Ecosystem LTER, Massachusetts, United States - WE1602-40 | ecosystem: Environmental > Aquatic > Marine > Intertidal zone >... | reverse complement strand
GAACTTTCACCCGGAATGCATCTATCACTCATGTCGCAATATCACCCGGTACCCTTTGTTAAGGGCCATCCTAAGCTGAATCGAACATTATATAAAGCTGAGTATGAGTCGGTTGCAGAAGCCATGGAAAGCTTTGGTTTCCGGAACGGCTGGGTGCAGGATATGGACAGTTACAAAAATTACAAGCCCGATTTCAGTAAGGAACAACCGTTTGAGTAATATCTGGAAGAATGACAGGAAGCAATTTTATTACATGAATTTCTCCCTCTTCTGCAAATTATACAGTGCTGTCAACAGGAACAAAATCGTCCCAGTTATCAGGATTATCCTGTTTTTCATTGTGATGATTGCCCATGTAGTTTCACTTACGCCGTAGGCCGGATCGAAGGGATTGAGAAAGACATTCCACTGGCTTTTACGTAGAGGATCCGACAGTATCAGAAAGAAAAGGCCGAAGATTATCATTGCCACTGCTGTGCCATTTCCGTTTCGGATTACAGTAGATAACATGAAGGACATCATCCCCAGGAAAAGAACAGGCATCATCACTTGCGTTGTCATTCTCACAATATTGAATTTAACTATCAATACTGAAGAGAGGAATGTGAAAACAAACATTATCAGGTATGCAATCACAAATATCAGGATAATCCTCACAAGCCATACTTTATACCTGTAATTCGGGATGCCGAACAGTATTTCGATCGTCCTTGCATCCTGATCATTCTGGACACCAAAAACAGCCGGGTAAAAGACCAATAATATTCCTGAGAATAAAAATACTCCATACAGGTCCTCCATCCGTGATATATCATTTGAGAATACATAAATGACCGAAAGACCAAGGTAAAAGACTACCGAACCGGCAAGGAACCAGATGAATTTATTGGCGAAAATGATTTTCAGATTGTAGATTATCATTTTCCAGACCAGGGTAAATGAATTATATAATGTGTTGGTTTTCATTATTTTCCTTTTTTCTTAGCAGCCACAAATAAGCATCCTCCAGATTGGGAGTAGCGGTAACAGCATTCTCCCATGGTTTGGATTCGGAAATGACTCTGACTCTTACATTATCGCCTTCCGACATATGATGCACTACAAGATGATTCTTTACGAATTTGCTGAATTCTCCTGCCGGAACATGGAACTGCCATACATGTCCTTCTGCCTCTTTTGTCATATCGATGGGCTTACCAAGGTATTTTAATTTCCCCTTATCGAGAACTGCAACCTGGTTGCAGGAGCTCGAGATATCCTCAATGATATGTGTTGAAAATATCACAATACGTTCGCGGCCCAGTTCGACAAGCAGGTTTCGGAACCTTATTCTTTCCCTGGGATCAAGACCGGCTGTCGGCTCATCAACAACAAGGATCCTTGGCAGATGAAGGAGTATCTGTGCAATACCCATTCTCTGCTTCATCCCTCCTGAATAAGAACCTATTTTTTCATGCCTTCGGTCCTCCATATGTACTGCATTAAGAACGAAGGTCACTCTTTCATCCCTCACCTTTTTGTCAATGATATTTTTCAGCATTGCCTGGTAATGCAGGTATTCGTGAGCAGTCATATTCTCATAGCTTCCGAATTCCTGTGGCAGATAGCCTATCAGCCCCTGGAGCTCCTCGCGTTTTTCAAGAGTATCAAGACCATTGATCCACACTTTACCGTAACTCTGTTCCAGGATGCCGCAGATTATCCTCATAAGAGTTGTTTTACCAGCTCCGTTTGGTCCCAGAAGTCCGAACATTCCACTGCCGATGTTCAACGATACACAGCTTAGGGCTTTGAAGGGTTTCTTCTTTTTTCCGATAAGGGGAACTGCTGCAACGATCCTGTAAACGGTTTTTCTCAGTCCTCTGAACCTTCCTTCAAGCCTGTATATATCAATGTTTTCATTGCTGAGCTTTTGACCGGTTCTGTAAATAAACAGACCGGAGAACCATAAGAATCCGAGGATCAGCACAACAGCAATGTTATCCCATCTTAGCTGGAAGAGTATCAGGTTTAGCAAGGGTATTATCCAGAAAACAAATAGATCAATTCCGGAAATTATCTTTTTCATGAACAGGCTTTTTGTCCGGGAGGTCATATTGGTGAAGAGCTCCCTTAACGGATTCCATATGGCTGAGAGGAAGAACCATGTGCCGATACTGAAAATAAATATCCAGAATCCTTTATTCAGGTAAAAATAGGTAAAGTAAACCATGAAGATGAACAGGGGAAGCTGCCAAATAATCTGTACCATATCTTTCCACTGCCTGAAATGCCGTTTGAGATCCAGCCTGGCTCTTATTCTGGCACCAGCTTTCCATTCCCTCAGCCAGCGATTCTCCCTGTCATAAATCTTTACCAGGCTTTGAACATGGATATTTATTTTTTCATCAGGCGAAATCACCGTCTCTCTCGCTTTCCTGAGGCTGTTCATTATGAACCATGTTGCTGCAGGTACAAGAATTATGCTGAGTATTGTTGTGATAAGCTTCCAGAGAAATTTGTCTATATAAGTGTAAATCAAAAAAATAAGCAGGGTAAAAACGATCAGTTGGATTGCTTTGTTTTTCCACTCAAGCGATTTTAGCCACTCCAGTGTATTCTCAAGTCCTGAATAGAATGTAGGGATAAAAACAAGTGTAAGAAGTGTGCTGAGCGACAGTCCGCCGATAACTGTTATTGCAAATGACGCACCTATGACTGATACGAATTCAGCTTTACCCATAGCCAGCGGAAACATGGCTATTACTGTTGTGGAAGCTGTAATAAGTATCGGTCTTATTCTTGCAACGCCTGCTGACATTAACGCCCGTGAACGGCGGTTGCCCCTTTTTCTCAAGATATTGGTATAATCGATAAGGATAATACCATTATTGACAACTACTCCCAGCAGGATCAGGAATCCTGTAAGAGTGTTTGCATTCAAAAGGGAATTTCCTGTAAGTATAAGAGCTATAAGCGATCCCAGTGCGGCAAGGGGAATGCTGAAGAGAAGGACAAATGGTATAACAAGCGACTCAAATACGGCGGCAAGGATCATGTAAATGAGAATGAATGCAATACCTATAAGCTTGTAAAAATCCTTAAGCTGGTCCTCTTCATGTACAACCTCAACTGCAATGCCGGCTGGTATGTTCAAATCGGCAACAACAGATTCGATCTCTGCTCTTGCTATTTCAAGGAGATCTTTGTCTGATCTTATTTCGGAATTGAAATTATATGTAACTGTGACTCTCTTCTCCTGGTTTTCCCTGTGAATATTACCAGATCCGTAAGCGAAGATGATATCAGCCAGTTCCTCCATTTCCATTATGGCTCCGCCAGTACTGCTTACCTCTAGCCGTCTCAGGTCATCAATCGTCTTATCGGTGTTTTTTGCCAGTGTGTCCTCATCTGAATATTTGATTATTATATCATAGCTTTCGGTACCCTGCCTGAATGTTGCTCCCGAGGAATATTCGTTTCCGAAAGATGCCAAAGCTGAAGAGAGACCCATAAGGGTGATGTTGTTTCTCCCGATGTAATCCATATCAAAATATAGCTGAACCTCGGGCTTATTGTCCTGGATATTCAGGCTCACATTTTCTATTGAAGAAAGATCATCAATATAGGTTTTGATATCGTCGGCAAAGTTTTTCATCTGTTCAAAGTTCTGTCCCTTGATAATCACACTCTCGCTTTGTGATCCGATACCCAGCATATTCATAAATCCGGCTCCCGGATTCACTGTTTCGCCGCTGCCGCCGGCAGTAAAACCGCCGCCTGTAGATATATCATCCATACTTATTTCAGCAGAAGGAATATTTTTTGTCCTTTCCAGGATATCATTTTTAATTTCGGGGAGGCTCCTTTTGCTTATTCTATCCCACTCTTCCGGCAGATTGATTGTAACAGTAGCCTGTTCCTCTTCGATACGGCTTACAATATCCTCTTTCTCTGGTATGGAGGCAAGCCTTGATTCAATCTCTGTTACCACCGCATCGGTCTTCTCAAGGGTTGATCCTGAGGGCATTGTCACACTTAACCTGAAATCAGGAGTGTTTATTTCCTGCGGCGTGCTCAGACTTAGTGTCAGGCTTATCAGAAGTGCAGCGAAGAAGATTATGAGTGTACCGATAATTGTTAAGGCAGGTTTTCTCATACTAGCTTTAAGAACAAGATGATACCCCTGGATCAGCCTGTCGTGGATAGAAAGCTTTTTGAATATTTCCGACTTGCCTCCGGAGCTCCCGGAAAGCAGAAAATAGGTAGCCATCGGTATAAAAAGAAGCGCGACCGCAAGTGAGACCAGCAATGTTGATATTATGGAAACACCAATGTTTTTCCCGATGATCTTTATAAGGAAATTTGAAGAAAAAATAAAGGGAAAGAAGACCATGATGGTCGTAAGTGTTGATGCGAGAATAGCCTTCCACACCTCGGTAGTGCCCTGTTTGACAGAGGTTCTGTAATCCATGCCTGTACCGGCAAGACGATAGGTATTCTCGAGTACCACCACCGAGTTGTCAACAAGCATTCCTATGGCAAGGGCCACACCGACAAGAGTCAGGCTGTTTATTGTAATGTTGTAGGCATAAAAGAAATTGAAGGCTGCATATACTGAAATAGGTATTGAGACAGCAATAATTGTAACAAGCCTGATATTCCTGAGAAAAAACCAGAGAATGATAACTGCCAGTATAGCACCGGTGATGGCAAGTTTGATTATCTGATTGATATTCTCCTCCATTGTTTCGGCACTGTTATACTGGACTACAATATCAACTCCTGCAGGAGCAAGTGTTTTATTAAGGGCATTTACCTGTTCAAGGGCATCGTGTGACAGTTTTATAAGATTGGCCTGGTTATCATTTACCAGGTTAATAGTAACGGCATCCATTCCGTTAACCCTGCTAAAGGATGTCTGTTCCTTGACACCATAAAATATTTCGGCGATATCCTGCAGCAGAACAGGCCCCTCCTGTTTTACTGTTATACTGCCAATATCCTTTACATCAGTATATTCAGAGGTTATATTTACAAAAAACTCATTACTCCCATCAACGACCTTGCCTGCAAATGTCTTCTCACTGCCATTATTGTTAAGCAGTGTCCTTATCTGTCCCATTGTGATCCCAAGAGCTTTGCATGCCTTTTCGTTAAGACGGACCTCAATTGAATTCTCCTGACCTCCGTAAACCTGAACACCGGCAATACCGTCGATATTCTCAAATTTGGGTTTGATCTCCCTGTCTGAGATGTTCCTGATCCTGTCAACTCCGCCTTCGCCTCTCACCTGAAGCGACATGAACTGGTTTGTAAGCTGTTCAAGGTCTATTTTAATAACATTGACAATGAACTCGTCGGGTATTGAACTCTTTACTATATCTATCTTCTCCTGGAGCTTAAGATAGGCATATTTGAGATCGGCATTCTGATTGTAATAGATCACTATTGTTCCATATCTGGAGGAGATATTCGATTCTATCTTCTCAATGCCTTCAAGCGTTCCTGCCGCACCTTCAAGAGGTATAATAGCCTGTGCTTCAATATACGACGGATCCATTTCAAGGGGAGTGGCCACCTGTACTATCAATGCCGGAAGCTGGGCATTCGGTATCAGTTCCACGGATAGTTTCTTATAAGAGATGAAACCGAGCATTGCCAGCCCGATAAACAGCATACTGATGAGGATCCTTCTCTTTAAAATAAAATCCATTTCTCTCTTATAAATTAAAAAGGATCGGCTGCAGCTATTCTTTTTCCTCTTGCAAAGCTGCTGAAAGTATCAAAAACCCAGTAAACACATGGAATCACCACCAGGGTGAGAAGAGTAGACGAAAAGAGACCACCTATTACTGCCATTGCCATCGGGGCTCTCAACGATGCACTTTCTCCAATCCCTATTGTCAGAGGCAGCAGAGCCAGGATAGTCGTTATGCTTGTCATCAGAATAGGTCTGATACGTTGTGACCCTGCAAGTATTACAGCCTCTTTTTTGTTCATTCCCCCTTCCCTAAGCTGATTTATGCGGTCAATAAGGATTATCGCATTATTTACTGCGATACCGCCCAGCATTATTATCCCTATATATGCCATCATATTAAGGGACTTGCCAAAAAAGAAGAATGTCAGTATTGTTCCAATTCCGGCCAGAGGGATGGTGAGCATAATTATAAAAGGCTGCACTAAAGATTCAAACTGAGCAGCAAGTACCATAAATACAAGAACCAGGGAAAGGATCAGGGCGAATGAGAGGTTTGACATTGATTCCTTTCTTTTAAGCTCCTCACCGGTAAATTCCATCTTATAATCAACCGGAAGGGTGACAGCCTGCAGTGATGATCCGGCTTCCTTTACCACCCTGTCAAAGGCCATTCCCGGCCTTACCATTGCATATACATAGCATGTTCTCGACTGGTTTCTTCTTGTTATCTCCCTGGGACTTATAACTGTTCTGATATCAGCCAGTTCACTTAGCGGCACCTTAATATTTCCGGCGGTTATCATCAGATCATGCAGCTGGTGCAGGGAAATATCTTCAAGCTTGATGGTGATATCCTTCATTTCGCCCTCTTTCTCAAAGCTGCCGGCTGAAGCTCCCTCAAGGTAACTTTTAACCTGGTTAATTACGTTTTCAACTGTAACACTGTAATAACTTGTTTTAAAACGATCAATGACAACTTCAACTTCAGGAGTTCCTTCGTCCATTGATGTTGTTATATTATAGAGACCGGGATTTTTTTCAAATATTTCTTTTGATTCATTAAGTACTCTTTCGAGCTCTGTATAGTCTTTTCCTGAGATCTCAAGTGCGAATGGCGACTCTGTTGTTCCCAGTGATGTCTGGAGTGCCGTTTCGTCCCTTGTGAAACTCACTTCCAGGCCTGGAATGGTTTTCAGGTAACTCTCAAGCAGGGTTATTACATTTTCGGTTTCATCTATATAATCATCTTCAAGTACTACTTTCAGTGAAGCCCTGTTTTCGCCTTTTACTGTTGAACCCTGGTTTAGAGATGAATTATTATCCTCACCTGACTGGGAGTAAATCATTTTCAGCTTATTGCCAAGGATTTCCCTTAAAATTTCTTCTGTTCCGGCAGCCGTGCTGGAGGTTCTCTCGAGGCTGGTCCCTTCTGGCAGCTCTAATTTAACTGTAAATCCGGCCGTTTCTGCTTTAGGCATGAATTCACTGCCAAGACGGGGTATAAGTAATACAGTAGCACCCAGAAGTATGACTGACAATATTATGATGAGGATCCTTTTTTCCACGATCTTCTCAAGAAGCGAAGTATACCAGTTAAACTTTACAGGAGTACTTATGTCGACTTTTTTATTCCTGTCGGAAAAAAAAGTTGAAACAAGCATTGGAATAACCAGCATTGCCACCACCAATGATGAAAGCAGGGCAAAAGCTACCGTCCAGGCCTGATCGCGGAACATTTCACTGGAAGCCCCGTGAAGATACACTATGGGAAGGAAGACAACAATAGTAGTAATTGTTGATGCAGTAATTGCTGCACCAACCTGACCTGTACCTGTGATTACCGCCTCTTTTAATGACATGCCCTCCTCCCGGTTGCGGGTAATACTCTCGAGCACCACAATTGCATTATCAACCAGCATACCTGCACCCAGAGCAAGTCCGCCCAATGTCATTATATTGATTGTCAGGTGGTTAAAGTACATAAGGTTGAAGGTGGCAATGATAGATACGGGTATTGCTATACTGATGACAAGGGTTGTGCCGATTCTCCTGAGGAAAACATACAAAACAAAAATCGCAAGCAGGATACCAATGATAAGTGTGTTTTTCACTTCGCCTATGGCATTGTTTATATAAGTCCCCTGGTCGGTGACCTTAATAAATTCATAACCAGGCAATGCCCTGCCAAGAGAAACAAATGCCTCCTCAAGGCTTTCCACAACATCCACTGTATTGAATTTTGGTTCCTTGTAGACTGAGAGTCCGATACATTTCTCACCATTTATAGTGACTATATTCTCCGGTTCCTTGTTGGCGAACCGTACATCAGCAACATCGCGCAGGTAGACGGGAACCCTTTCCGACGGTTGTGCAGCAGAGGAGCCTGAAGGTAAAGGTGTACCCTGAGCTGATGACTGTTTGAAACCCACAATAATATTTTGAAGATCTTCAAGATCCTCAAGGACACTGACTCCCTTAACAACATATTTGGTTCCCATATCCACTATTGAACCGCCTGACACATTCCTGTTGTAATTGTTAACCTGTGCTGCAATACCATCAGCAGTGAGACCGAAAGACTCAAGAAGATATTTGTTTGTTTCAATGACCACCTCGCTCTCTTCCTTACCGGCAAGTTTGACATCGGCCACACCTTCTATTCTTACGAGCTCATTGCGTATGTAGTTTTCGGCTGTTTTCCTGAGTTCATCCAAATTGGAGATACGGTCATTCTTAAGCCCGATGATCATCACAGGTGTCGCATTTGGGTCATACTGTGAGATTGTAAAGTCCTCAAGATTAGAATTCTGGCTGAAGGAATTCAGCTCCTTCTGCAGATCCAGAAATGCTTCATCCATATCCTTGTTCCAGCTGTATTCCACTGTTATGCTGGCCGAACCTGCACGTGACACGGAAGATACCTGGACAACACTGCTCTGACGCATTGCCAGGGATTCGATCTGATCGACATAGTTTTTTTCTATCTCTTCAGGCGGTTTCTCTCCGGCAGTAAGTTCAATATAGATCTTGGGATTATTGAGATCAGGAAAAAGGTCAGTACCGAGTTTGCCAAATGATATGAATCCCAGCAGGACAATACCCAGCATCAGCATAAGCACTGTCACAGGGTATTTTACAGCAAATCGCGCAATCGCATCCATAACTGTTATTTGATTATTTTCACTTTAGACCTGTTGCCCAGGGTCTCAAAACCTCCTGTCACAATCCGTTCATTTTTTGAAAGCCCGCTGGTCACCTCAATTTCGGTCATATTTTCCAGTCCTGTTTCTATAATCCTTTCAACAGCGATACCCCGGTCAACGACAAACACAGTTTTGCCTCTCTGGCGGGAAAGGATTATATTTTTTGGAATTACAATTACTGAATCCATTTGGTTTGTCACAATATCCGCCTTTACAAACATACCCGGGCGAAGCAGGTAATCGTTATTATCAATGGAAACAATACCCTTGAAAGAGCGTGTATCTGCATCTATCGCAGGTGATAATTGTGTCACATTTCCTATTATAGTATCCTCTGGGATGGTGTAATTTGTCAGCTTGACAATCTGACCCGGCTCAATCACCGAGATATATTTTTCAGGCAGCTGCACATCCATATACATCGTCTGGTAGTCCATGATCTTTACAACTGTGATCCCTGTTTCTATCTGCGTACCCTGAGTATAATAGGGCAGATCAACAATAACACCGTCGATCGGGGCCACAATCTTTGTTTTTTCAAGCTGCAGCCTTGAATTTATCACTGTTGTCTTTGCATTTTCATAGTTGATCCCGGCTGTTTTCAGCTCTTTAAGTGTCACACCTCCCTTTTCGTACAGCGATTCCTGTTTCCTGAGCTCCGTTTCCATTAATTCCAGATTAAGCTGGTTTGTCTCCATTTGTACTGAATTGACATACTCTTCGTCCTCGAGCCTGGCAATCAGTTCCCCGGCTTTAACCTTATCTCCCATCTTCCACATTTTCCCGGTACGCGGATTTTTCTCAAGAAAATAGGTGGCGGCAATCCTCGATTTGAGCTCTATTTCACCTCTTGGAAATGCTGTGCCGGTTGTATTGACGAACTCTTCTATCGTCTTAAGCTTTATCTCTTCAGCCGAGACCGGAATTTCCACATCTGCCGTCAGGTTCTGGTCCTCGTTACGGCAGGCAGCCAGTGCAATGAGAAATGCAATTGCAATTATAATTTTTTTCATTTTGTAACATTTTATTCTTCTATTGTCATTACCGGTGAGACCGGCTCATTTTTTTCAAAATCATAGAGCGTCTGGATCTTCAGATTCAGAAGCTCGAGCTTATAGGAGATGAGCGAATTGGTATATGAAAGCTGTTTCTCCGACAGCTGGTTCTGAAAAATATTCAGATCCATGCCTGTAAGGTCTCCGTTCTTATATTTTTCAAGATTCAGATCATAGGTAAGCTGTGCATTGATAACATTCTGGCGGGCTATTTCGATCTGGTTTTGCAGGTTAATAAGGTTCCTGTACACTTTCCTGATGCTGAGTATTATATTATTTTGCTCCTCCTCAAGGGATATATTTGCCGATTCTATTGATACTTCAGAGGCTTTAATACGTGATTTTCTCTCTCCCCAGTCCCATAAAGGGATTGTAAGGGAAAGAGAAACACTTTCATTGTCTGTAGGATTTTCATAAACATTGCTGAATTTCTCATTGTCTCCGAAGAGACCGACAGAGAGACCCAGGTTGCCTTTAAATTCATTTAGTGATTTGGTCTGGATCAGATCAAATTCGGAAGATTCAATGTTTATTTTTCTTTGTCTGAGCTCCATTCTGTTTGCCAATCCCTGGTCAATAGCAAAAGCGATATCTATATTTACAGTATCCACCTCAATATTGGGCAGGACAATAAAGTCTTCAAAAAGGCTCATTCCTATCATTATCTTGAATTCGTCCTTGGCATTTTCGAGAGAAACCTGCTTGTTTTCAAAGTCTGATCTTGCAGTGGCAAGGTTCAGTTCGGCCTGAAACATCTCTTCACGCGGTGAGATGCCGGCATCAACCTTATTTTTGGATACCTCGTAACTTTGCTGCATATTCTGATAGGCCTGGCTTGCTATTTCAAGACTTTTTTGCTGCTGGTAAACATAGTAAAAGGCCTGGCTTACCTGGTTTTCAAGCGATAAAAGCTGAATTGCATAGTTAAGCTGCGAGTTTTCAAGAGCAAGTTCGAGTTCCCTGAGCTGAAGCTTTGTACGGTTATATGTAAACAATGGCTGATCGATATTCAACGAGATGTTGTTGCTGAATCCCTTTGTGGTTTGGTCAGTATACTCACTGTAAGAGTCGGTATACCCAAACCTGTTGGTAAGAGAGACTCTTGCATCTGTGAGGACAATTGGCTGCGATATGGTAAACAGACCAAAGCTTTCTGTTGTCTGTGTTGAGTTCCACTTCGATATCAGCTCGTTGAAAGTCCTGTTCTGACTGTATCCTATTGGATTTATTGTTAAGGAAAAGTTCGATTTCAACGCTGCATTCTGGGCATTCAGATTCTCCTGGCTTCTGACCAGGCTAAGCCTGGTTTTTTTCATCGTAGGACTGTTTGTCTCAGCAATCCCAAGAGCCTCCTCAAGCATCATTCCATTCTGTGCAAAAACATTTAATGCACTGAATATCAGAAGTAAGCCAATCAGAAAAATAGAGTTTCCTGTTTTGAATAATTTTTTCATTTAATGATGTAATTAAATTTCAACTCCCTTCAACTTCATTTCACCTTCACCCATTTTATTGCATCTCCAATAACAAGCCTTCCTGTTGTCTGGTTTGTAAGTTCGACCTTTGCACTGTCAGATGAAAGATAATAACGCCCCATGTTGTTCCAGCCGGCTTCAGCATTTTCGAAATCTATTGTTATCTCTTCAATGCCTTCATTATGGTAAATATTATAATGCATATCCTTATAGAGATCCTCTCTCCTGCGTTCCTCCTGCGGAGGTGGTGGCGCCCCTGAACCGGTTCTCACCGTAATGGTCCTTTCACGGGCTTTGCCGATATAACAATATATATCATAATAACCTGGTTCATCAATTGCCGCTGTCCACGTTACTGATCTGTCACCTGTACCTCCACTGGTATATATAGAAGAAAGGATGTACTTTCCATAATAATCTGAAAGTACAACAGGCTGCCAGTAACCCGGGCGATCATACCTGCGTACCTGTTGATAAACCTCTCCTCTGTTGTTTTCTATCCCGAGAATTTTTTTAAGAGGACTTATGGTTCCTGTAATTCCAGTACTGAAACCAGGGTCCTCATTATCAACAACAGTTTCACCCGGATATAATAGTCGAGGTGCCGACTCCAGCAATTCTTCACTAACTGGTTCTTCAATTCTTATTTTTGATCTTTTTATTTCATTAATGGTAAGATTTATCTCTCCCGGTATATTCTTTGCAAAAAGCGTATTTATAAGCATGGACCGTGGTTCGGTATCAAGGATTACACTTACCTTTTTTGTTTCACCGGGGCCTAGTAAAACAATCCGCGAGATATCAGTTATTTCCATTCCCCTTCCTTGCATAGAAATATTGAAGGCACCCCCTCTGGATAAGGATAAAATTGCCATTTGCCGGTCCCTGCTTCCCGGACCGCCAGCCCTGAATGTAACATTGAATATTCCGGCAACAGATTCGTGATTTGATGCAATAAAGGTGACCCTGTATCTTACCCTGTCGCCGGAAACAATTTCACTGGCCTGGAGATCGGTGAAGAGGAAGCCTGGTTGTTCCTTTTCATTAAACCAGTCTTCCAGGTAAGGATAAAATGTAAACCCAAACCTCTCATTAAAATCATCACTTAAAGTTACAATGTCTGTCCTTTGGAATCTGTGATCGTTCAAATATTTTTGAAACCATTCATTGAATTCCCCAATACCGGCTTTTGATCTTAACAGGTTAAATAAATAGTCCCCCTTTAATGTTATAATCAGCCTTATTGTATCAATTCCCGGGTTCATTGCAAGCAGGTCCCTGAAACTTGCGGATTTGAAAATCAGGTTCGTCCTGTCCAAATCGGATAGTCCTCCCATGTAAGATCTGAAATTATCTTGCTCCGGCATATTGATCTTCTGAAGATGAGATTCGAAAACAGAATTGATTACAGGATATTCTGATGAATAAAAATTGTTCTTAAAGAAATAGAAGCTTGGTCCGAAACGATATCGTGTCGGTTCATTTATTGCAACACCGTTCCTGTATCTGAAATTTTCTCCGGAGATGAAAGTATTTCTTATGAAGTCATTAAACAATCTTACCTGCAGCTCTTTATCAGTAATTACCTGGTTATTCCTTTCCATTCTTTTTTTATTGCGGGTGAAACGTTTCCGGAAATCTGCATTTCGGGCTGTGGATAATTTTTCGGGAAGCAGGACCATTGAAGGCTGCACTTCAGCCCTGGTCTGTGTGCTCATCCCGGGCAGTGAATAAAACTGGACAGGGACTTCAACCAGACTCAGAGTCTTAAAAGGATATTTTGTTGAAAAATTTATTTCCAGGTCTCTCATAATACCTTCTACAAGCAGTGGCAGAGTGTCTTTTAATTCTGCAAGATCTTTTTTGTAATAATCATGCCCTGAAAAAAAATGAGTGACATATTTTATTGTATCAACAATCAGTGTATCTGTTCTGTAATCACCAATAACAAGTGTCAGTCCGGTAAGGGGGGATTCAGGAGTGAAAACAAAACAACCATTCTCAACCTTCATGATTCCCTGCGATATCGGTTTAAGTCCATTCCCTGGTTTCACGCGCAAAGTATAGTTGGTAAAGTCAATTTTTATTCTTACTGGATTGGAAGGATAATAATTTAATCCGGGTACAGGATACCATTGACTCTCAGGGGTTAATAACACATATTCACTGGTCAGAAAGGCTTGCCGCTTATTCACATTCAGCATGGCGATCTGATAAGAATGCTCTTTAAGGTTATCAACATAATCAGGATAGCAGAAAGACTCATCAATTGAACCTGAATAAAAAATCACCAGGCTATCGGATTCTCCGGGACCAAGAGGTTTCAGCGGATCTATTTCAATAATATGATTTGTCTTTTTGAAATAAAGCTTTTCCCCGTTGTATGCTATTTCACTCACATCCAGTCGCGAATTCAGTGAAAACAGGTATTTGTCGACCACCGTCTGGTTATCATTTGTAAATTTCAGTCTTGCAGATGCTGTGATTGAATTACCATTGTGTGTTAACTCAATTTCAGCATCAGTTAAGCTTACAAAATCCCTGTTTTCGAATTGTCTGTTGGTCTCAATTACAATATTTTTTTCTTCGATATTTGTTATATAAATTGAGTATGTATTTAATCCGCATATCGCTGCCCCTGTAATAAACAGGAACATAAATAGATAACTCAGGCCGGTAAGAAGCTTTGATTGGGGTAATCGCTTAAATATCAATACGGTGGCCATTACAAATGCCATGCCCAGAAAGAAGTAAAACAAACGCTGGTTCAGGATCAGGTTAGTATTGTCGAAGCCAATGATCCCTGATTTGAAAACAGGAATGCCGAATGCCATATAGTCAAATAAGAATCCTGATCTGTGCCAGAGCCAGAACATATCTAGAGCAGCAATTCCAAGAAGAAGAAGAAAGGTAATAGCCTGGTTCCTGATGACTGACATTAGCATAAAAGCAAATCCGAGGCTGAATATTAATGTAGGCACGCATATTATGAGCAGGTACCATAGATATGACATCCAGTCTACAGACATGTTTTTTGAAATGATGTTTATCATCATACCGACGGAGAGGATAATTATATCGAGTCCGATAAAAAGTCTCAGGATCCCCAGCGTCTTTCCCATGATGTATTCGAAATTTGACATTGACCTGGTATAGAGAACCTCATTTGTGTCGACCTTTTTATCCCTTTTCAGAAAATCTGCAGAGAGAAATATAACAACAATTGCCTGACCGATATTTAAAATGTACAGATTCAGCAATGGCAGGGATGATGGAATAGAGACCAGCTCCCAGTCTTCATCCCCTATTGGCGAGTAGATGGCTATATTCATAATAGTCAGTATGAAAAGAGCACCAATTGAAAAAAGCCTGAAAAACCAGCTTCTCCTCAGTATTGTTGCTTCATACTTCGCAACGGTTCTAATATTATGAAAAGGTGTCACCATTATTTCGCGCCTGTAACTATTCAATTAATTCAGCGTGCATCTTATGTTCCATGTAATATACATAAGCATGTTCAATATTCGGAGTAATTTCTGTTGATTTGAATTCAGGAATATCTTCTGAAACAACCTGTACTTCCCAGCCCGATTCGACAGGAATTGTGGAAATTATGTCGTAACGTTCCTTGATCGTTTCATATTCATAAGGAGTTAGATTTAGTTTAAAGACATGACCTTCAGCGTGTTTAATAAGATTTTCAGGAGGTCCTTTAAAAACAAGTTCTCCTCGGTTTAACAATGCCATTCCCTGGCATGTGGAGGAAATATCCCCAACAATATGAGTTGATAGAATTATTGTTACGTCGTTCTGGCTAAGCTGGGAAAGGATATTTCTGAACCTTATCCTCTCATCAGGATCAAGCCCGGTGGTGGGTTCGTCAACGACAATGATCCGCGGATCAGCGATAAGAGCCTGTGCAATACCCAGCCGTCGTTTCATACCGCCCGATAGTTTGTTAGCCGGGCGGTCGCGTACTTCAAGCAATCCTACCTGATCAAGAAGCCTGTCAACCTCCCGGAGCCTCTCATTTTTATTTTTCAGGCCGGCAAGCGACCCTGAATAATCGAGAAATTCCCAGGTCCTGAGTGATGTGAAAAACCTGAAATCCTGAGGCAGGTATCCCAGTTTGCTGCGAAGCTCCTTTCTTTGTTTTTGAATATCCCTGTTATCAATCAGAACCACCCCCGATGTAGGTTTCATCAGTGTGACAATTATTCTCATGAGGCTCGATTTTCCGGCACCATTGGGACCAAGAAGACCGAACATCCCCGTTCCGAATTCAAGGTTGATATCTTTTAACGCATGGTTGCCGTTAGGATATATTTTATTCAATCCCTGAATCTCAATTTTCATTCTTCCGGTGTGCCGTTTAGGTGTTTAGTAGCGGGTAATAACATAATAAAGACGAAATTTCTTTCAAATGCTGCTTGTATTGATATTAATATTTTAAATTTTTTTGGTGTTTCTTGCGCTTTAGTGTCTGTTTCTTTTGCCATCAAGACACCAGGACGTGAAGTTACATAAAGGATTTATGTTGATATAGTCTTGTTCTAAACAAATTCATATTTTTGTAAGTTAATAATTCATAAAAGTGGCATTTAAAACAAACAAGCGAAAGATAATAAACGATCCGGTCTATGGATTTATTAACATTCCGGGTGATTTTATTTTTGATCTTATTGAGCATCCCTGGTTTCAGCGACTGAGAAATATCAGGCAACTGGGTCTCACAAGCTTTGTTTATCCCGGTGCTGTTCACAGCAGGTTTCAACATTGTCTTGGGGCCCTGCACCTTATGGATAATGCACTGCGGACTCTCAAAGGCAAAGGTGTTGAAATAACACCCCAGGAGGAAGAAGCTGTTTTAACAGCCATACTTCTGCATGATGCAGGTCACGGACCCTTCTCGCATGCGCTTGAGACCTCCATAATAAATGGCATTTCCCACGAGGATCTTTCTCTGCTCATGATGAAGAAACTGAACGAAACCTATAATGGGAAGCTTGATCTCGCGATAGAGATTTTCAAAGGGACATATCACAGGAAATTCATGCATGAACTGATTACAGGTCAGATAGATATGGATAGACTGGACTATTTGCGGAGGGACAGTTTCTTTACCGGGGTTATTGAAGGATCCGTTGGTTCCGACCGGATCATACGGATGCTTAATGTTGTTGACGACAGCCTTGTAATAGATGAAAAGGGGATATATTCCCTTGAGAAATTCCTTATAGCACGGCGGCTTATGTACTGGCAGGTATATATGCATAAAACGGTACTTGCTTCTGAAAATCTGCTCGTAAAGATCCTGCAACGGGCAAAAGAACTCGCAGGAGAAGGACACGACCTGTATGCCACACCGGCCCTGAAGTTCTTCCTGTATAACGGGATAGGTCCCGATGATCTGTTAAGAGACGGGAATTTTACTCCCGGGCTTATTGCTTCCGCATTTACAAGGCTTGACGATTCTGACGTCCTGGTCTCAGCTAAATACTGGGCTGACAGCTCCGACAGGGTACTGTCTGATCTTTCCGCCAGGTTGATGAAAAGGGACCTGCTTGCAATAGAATTGCAGAATGAACCGTTTCCTGAGGAAAGAGTGAATAAGTTTAAAGCTATGACAGCCGAAATGACAGGTTTAGATTTGGAATTAACAGGATATTATGTTTATACAGGCAGTATTTCAAACCTGGCATATGCTCCCGGTGCCCCTGAGGTAAAAATATTGCTTAAGTCAGGAAAAACAACAAACATCTCTTCTGTCTCGGAAATGTTCGACCACAGATTTTTGTCAGAAAGAATTACAAAATATTTCCTTTGTTACCCGAAAGAATGCAGATAACTTAATAATCAGATCATGGAATTTACAGCAGCAACAATTGCCGGATTTCTGAAAGGTGAAATTGTAGGGAATCCCGACGTCATTGTAAACACGATAGCAAGGATTGAGGAAGGGCAGGAAGGTGCTCTCTCATTTCTAGCAAATCCCAAATATGAACCCTATCTCTATACAACAAAATCATCTGTTGTGCTGGTTAACAGAAACCTGGTGCTGACTACAAGTGTAAAAGCTACACTTATTAGGGTGGATGATGCTTATAAGTCGTTTGCCGCGCTTCTCCAGATGGTTAGCAAAGCAAAACCTAAGAAAAAAGGTATTCACCCAACTGCTATAATTGAACCGACAACTGTAACCGGGAAAGATATTTACATAGGAGCATATGCCTATTTAGGTGAGAACTGCAAAATAGGTGATAATTGCCTGATTTATCCCCATGTTTATATTGACGACAACACGGTGATTGGGAATAATTGTGTTTTATATTCCGGTGTTAAAATCTACCATGAATGTGTTCTTGGTGAGGGTTGTACTATACATGCAGGGACAGTTATCGGGAGTGACGGTTTTGGATTTGCACCGCAATCTGAAGATGAATTCATGAAAATCCCGCAACTCGGGAATGTCATTATTGAAGATCATGTCGAAATAGGGGCAAATGTGGCTATTGACCGGGCCACGATTGGTTCCACAATAATACATAAAGGAGTGAAGCTTGATAATCTGATCCAGATAGGACATAATGTCGAAGTAGGTGAAAACACTGTAATAGCAGCACAATCAGGCATTGCAGGTTCGACAAAACTTGGAAGGAATTGTATGATCGGAGGGCAAGTGGCCTTTGCAGGACATAGCAAAATTGCGGATGGGGTAAAAATAGGCGGGCAGTCAGGAATACCGGGAAATATAAGAAAAGAGAATGCTGTCATGACTGGCTGTCCTGCCATAGACCATGTAAATTTTCTGAAGTCATCGGTAATCTTTAAAAAACTACCCGAACTGAAGGCTAAAATCGATGTCCTTGAAAAGAAGATTGAATCAATGGACCGGGAATAGGTTAAGATGCTGGTTTAATGAAATTATCTTATATTTACACCGTTATGGGCTATTTTGTTAGCTTGTTCTGGTTTTTTTTGTTTTTTTTGTAGCGAAATTCAGATTTAGCTCATGAGCCAAAAACAGAGAACTCTTGGAAGGGAAATAAGTCTTCATGGTAAGGGATTACATTCCGGGATCAATGTAACACTGACATTAAAACCGGCACCTGCTGATCATGGATATAAATTCTGCAGGGTGGATCTTCCGGAGAAACCTGTGATTGAAGCTCTTGCTGATTATGTTACAGATGCATCGAGGGGAACGACACTGGTTCAGAATAATGCATCAGTTGCCACAATTGAACATGTTCTAGCAGCTTTGCACGGAATGCAGGTTGATAATGCCCTGATTGAACTTAACGGACCCGAAGCTCCGATTATGGGAGGCGGTGCAACTAAGTTTGTTGAGGCTATCAAGGAGGCCGGAATAGTTGATCTGAAAGAGGAGAGAAACTACTTTGTTGTAAAGCAGAAGTTAACTTATTCTGATGAGGAACATGGTATCGACCTGATGGTTTATCCCGATGACCATTTCAGCATAAATGTACTTATTGACTACAACAGCAAGATCCTCGGCAACCAGTATGCCATACTTGATTCAATAAATGACTTTGAAAAGGAGATAGCTGATAGCCGCACATTTGTCTTTTTCCATGAACTGGAACCCCTGCATGATATGGGACTCATTAAAGGGGGAGATCTCGACAATGCCGTGGTTATCCTTGAAAAAGAGGTGGAACAATCGGAAATTAACCGTATTGCAAAGCTTTTTAACAGACCGGGAATAAACAAACACACTGCCGGAATTCTCAACAATACCGAGCTGCATCATCCAAATGAACCTGCCAGGCATAAGCTTCTTGATATAATGGGCGATCTTGCTCTTGTCGGACACCCTATCAAGGGAAAAGTTGTTGCCACTCGACCAGGTCATTTTGCCAATACAAGACTGGCACAAATAATGAGACAGGAGATGAAAAAAACTATCTCCAAACATAGCATACCAGTCTATGATCCCTCATTACCTCCAATCTATAATCTTGAAGAGATACAAAAACGCCTGCCCCACAGAGCCCCATTCCTCATGGTGGATAAAATAATTGCCATGGATGAGAATTCAGTTGTGGGTATTAAGAATGTTACTTTCAATGAACCTTTTTTCCAGGGTCATTTCCCTGATGAACCTGTTATGCCGGGCGTGCTGATTGTTGAAGCACTTGCTCAGTCAGGAGGAATACTGGTTTTAAGCGGCGTTGATGAACCGGAGAAATATTCTACATATTTTCTTAAGATCGACAAACTTAAATTCAAGCAAAAGGTTGTTCCCGGTGATACGATAATCCTGAAAATGGAACTCATTGAGCCTATGCGCCGTGGAATAGTAGCCATGTACGGCCAGGCATTTGTCGGCAACAACCTGGTAGTTGAAGGGGAACTGGTGGCCCAGGTAATCAAAAACAAATAATGTATCAATGATCGCAGAATCAACCTTTATTCATCCTGATGCCAGGATAGGTGTAAATGTAAAAATTGAACCGTTTACGTATATTGCCGGTAATGTTGTTATCGGGGACGAAACCTGGATAGGTCCGAATGCAGTAGTCCTTGACGGGGCAAGGATTGGCAGGAATTGCAAAATATTCCCAACTGCCGTTATATCAGCGATTCCCCAGGATATGAAGTTCAGGGGAGAAGATTCAACCACAGAGATCGGAGATAATACTACATTACGTGAGGGAGTCACCGTAAACCGTGGTACAGCGGCAGCCGGCCGTACTATCATCGGGGAGAACTGCCTTCTCATGGCTTACACACATGTTGGCCACGATTGCCAGCTGGAGAGGCATTGTATACTTGGAAATTCCGCCGGCCTGGCTGGCGAAGTAAAAGTAGGGGAATGGGCTATACTGAGTGCGGGAGCTCTTGTTCACCAGTTTGCACGTATTGGTGCTCATGTAATGATAGGAGGTGCTTCAAAGGTGCGTACCGATGTCCCTCCGTTCATTAAAGCAGACAGAGATCCGCTCTCTTTCATGGGACTTAATTTCATAGGGCTGACAAGACGAGGATTTGAAAAGAAGAGAATAGATGAAATACATAATATTTACAGGGTAATATACCAGATGGGTATGAATATCTCACAAGCCCTGGAACATATTGAGAAAGAATTCAAACCATCACCCGACAGGGATTATATCATTGACTTTATAAGAAATTCAGAAAGAGGCATCATTAGGGGGCCTAGATAAATTCTTTTTTACCACAGATTACATAGACTAACACGGATTTAATCAGTGTTCTTATCCGTGATCCCCGTGGTAAAATAATTCCTGGAGATTATATATATACAATATCCCTTCCAAAAGGATTCAATGCTATTGCCGTTAGTTTAAAATGCTGCAAACCGAAAGGGATACCGATGATGGTGATGCAAAGTAATAATCCGAAAATTGCGTGGGTCACGGCGATCCATATTCCTCCGCAGATAAGCCATAGCACATTCATTAAAATATAGAGACAGCCTGATGCTCGTGGATGAACACGCGTATCACGGCCGAAAGGCCATATTGCAAGAGCTCCCATTTTAAGTGTCTGAATGCCGAAAGGGATACCGACAATGGTTATCATGAGAGCAATGCTTCCGATAAAATACTCGATGGCAATCACAATGCCTCCAAAGATCAGCCAGATAAGATTACCGATTATGCTCATTTCACTAGCTTTATTCGAGGATAACAGTTTTATCCTTAGGATATTTCACTGAATAGGTCAGGACTATCTTCCTGGTTTCCTGCGGTTTGACGGCCAGGTCCCATTTTATTTCGCCGGTTTGCTGATTATGCCGGCCCCCGGTCAACTCAACAGCCTCTACGGTTATCCCGCTGTTTGATGATATAGGGATCTGGTCATTCACTGTTATATTAATCGGATTCGGTTTGTTGTTCCTTATTGTGATCAGGAATGAATATGTCTCAGTCTTGTTTGTGCCGATTACTCTCTTACTCGTATAATCCTGCCGTTTTTCCCTTTTTACGAGGATGCTGTTATCAGTTCCCAGTGATATTGTCAGTGTATCAGAAAGCTGGTTTACATTGAGGCTGGATTTACCGACAAATGTATTTTCGAAATAAAGAGTTGCTTCACCGCTCTGCAGGCTCTGCTCGGCCCAGTTTGAGATATTCCCTGTAAGATAGGCATGGGGAAATAACTTGGGTACTGTCATGTATTTGTACTCAGCAGGTATCGTTGTCCGTTGTATCTCTATTGTCTGTATTTTCCCGTCAGATTCTATTGTATAGGGTATTGCAACATCAAAGGTAATGGTTGTTTCACCGACCTGTTTCTCAACAGTTATGGGAGCTGCCTCTGCCTCCTCAGCTCTTGCCATCTTCATATTATCTGCAGCAATTTCCATGACCATAGGAGCCTGGGTCCTTGCTCCTGAAGCTTTTGCCCTTATTATTGGCATGGGTGTGAAGTAGTCTATGAACCATGGGTAGAGAACAGGCACATCACCGGCAATCCATGGTGTTGCATTTGAAAAGCTCAGCTTTACATCTTTCCATGTGATGCCGGTATTCTGAAAAAGATTTGCTTTGTAGAAAATATTTACAGGTTTTGTGATGTCATCCACCCTGATATCGTAAGTAGGATACCAGCCCGCATTGGAAACAACATAGTTTATTGTCAGCTTTCCGGAGACTGTTTTTTCTGAACTTACCGAAATGGAGATCTCGCCTGATGGCAGCTGCTGTTTGCCAATTCGGTCGGAGATCTGTTTCTGGAGGGCTGCAATCTGTTTCTCATAATCCTTTATGAGCCTGTTCTTTTTCAGGATAGTTGTTGTAACCTGGTCCATGTTGCTGGTATACAGATCCATAACGCTTTTTAGTTGCTCGACCGAGAAAGTTGTTTCCTTGACAAGGATAGCCCTGTTGGCTACGAGAAATGCCTCCTTTTCTTTAAGCACGCTGATGGCAGCCTTTTCATCTTCAACCTTTATTTGGAAGGCTTCAATCTGACTTCTGATGTTCTTTATTTCCGGCAGCTCCTCGAGGTTTTCAAGATAATTATTCTGGTGGTTCACCGACATGATCATAAAATTACCATATCCTTTCACCTGAATGCTCCGGGCATCAATATAGGGTGAAAGATCCTCCAGCTTCAGAAGTGTATTCCCTCCGGGTATGTTGACAGTCGTTTCGTGAGTTATCTGGGCCCTGTCATGGTAGACAGTTACATGCTTTAAAACGGCCTTAATCTCTTTTTCGGTATCAGCCGAGAGATACTGGAATGTTGCCACGGATAATACTAAAATGAAGAGTAGCTTTTTCATAATGGAAATATTTATTTTAGATAATAAAGGTAAGTCTTTTGGATCAATTATTCATATTTCGCTGTTATCCCCGTTACCTCTTTATTTGCCCACGGGCAACCGGGTACAGGACAATTAATAATTTTGTGTTCTTTATTATCGGCAGGTTCCCAGCCCATTATGAGGTATAAAGCAAAGAAGCCAATCACATAGGCAACTGCAATATGCCACCCTTTTTTGAGCCAGAGGACCACATCGCGTCCTTCAGGGAACTTGTTGGTAAGGGCCACACCCGCTGATGAACCGAACCATACCATCGATCCTCCGAATCCTACTGCATAGGCCAGCATGCCCCAGTCGTAATGACCCTGGTCGAGGCATAATTTTGTAAGCGGGATATTGTCAAAAACCGATGACAGGAAACCAAGTAAAAAGGCAGACAGCCACGAAGCATCGGGTAATTCTTCTACCGGCATCATGGAGGCACTCATTACAAGACAGAGAAGAAAGATGGTCCCTTTTATGGCACCTGGGACCTCCTTCCATGGCACTTTTATTAATAATGTACTGATGGCCAATGCAACCCATACACCAAGCGCAGGCATATCATATAAAATATTGGATAAAATTGCCCCGATGAGTATTAGCAAAACAGCTATAATTCTCTTCCAGTCGATCTTTATTCCTCTTGAAGGATTTTTCTGTATACGATGAAATTTATCCTGCTGATGTGCACTGATCCAACCAAAAAACAAGAAGGCAAAAATTGCTGCGATAAATGCATGAAGAACGTTTAAAGCAGAAACGCCGTCAATCCACATCATTGTGGTTGTCGTATCTCCCAAAACGCTGCCTGCACCCCCTGCGTTGCTAGAAGCTACAATGGCTGCCAGGTATCCGATGTGTATTTTATTCTTGAAAACAACGAGGGCGATAGTGCCTCCTATAAGCGCTGCTGCAATATTATCGAGGAAAGCTGACATTATAAAAACAAATATCAGGAGAAATAAAGGTCCTTTCCAGTCATTTGGCAGATATTTGGGAAGGATATTGGGAACATGGGAATCTTCAAAGATCTTTGCCAGAACAGCAAATCCGAGAAGCAATCCAAGAAGATTAAGTAATATGCCCCATTCACCTTGTCGGAGTTCAACATATTTCAATTGGCCAACAAAAGATGTCTCGCCGAATATATGTTCGGACAGATGAAATCCGGGATCGAATATGAATTTATAAATAATAAGTACCGTTACTCCGGTAACAGCCACCACAAAAGTATGCTTGTGGAATAATGCCACTCCAAGCAGAATCAATCCGAAGATTATAAATTCAATTCTTACAGGACCAAGAGATGGCGGATCGCCAGTTGAAGCAAAAGTAAAGACCGGTATTAACGTTAAAAGGATAAATAAAAAAGCCTTTTTTAAGGCTTTATTCCTGAAATTTAATCTATTGGTAAACATTAAGACAGGGATTTTCCCGGTTTTTATTCGCCAAAAATAGTCAAAAATCCCTAAAGAAAAATTATTTAATTAATTCATGGTATTCAATTAGCCCTTTTTCAAGGTATGCATCAGGTTGACCTGCCATCGGGCATCCGGGAACGGGACAGTTGATGATCTTATGTTCTTTATTGTCGGCAGGTTCCCATCCCATTATAAGATATAATACGAAAAATCCAAAAATATAGGCTACGGCAATGTGCCATCCCTTTTTTACCCAGAGTACGACATTTCGCGCTTCGGGAAATTTGTTTGTTATTGCTACTCCTGCCGAGGAGCCGAACCATACCATTGATCCTCCAAAGCCCACAGTAAATGCGAGCATACCCCAGTCGAAATGACCCTGGTCAAGGCATAGTTTTGTAAGAGGTATATTGTCAAACACTGCCGACAGGAATCCAAGTGCCAATGCAGTTACCCACGAAGCATTTGGCAGCTCTTCCACAGGCATCATCGAGGCACACATTACCAGGGAAAGCAGGAAAACAGTGCCTTTAAATGCTCCCGGAACTTCACGCCATGGAACGGGTCTCAGTATAAAACCCAGTACAATGGCGATCCAGACTCCAAGGGCCGGCATGTCATACAAAATATTTGAAATTATTGCACCGGCAAGAATAAGAAGAACATGAACAAGCTTTAACCAGTCGATTTTGATATCAGCCGGGGCATCCGGCTGGATCCTCTTGTATTTATCCTGTTGATGAGATCCAAACCAGGCAAAAAACAACATTGCAACAATTGCTGCGATATAAGCATGTAAAACGTTAACTGCAGAGACGCCGTCAATCCACATCATAGTAGTTGTGGTATCACCTAAAACGCTTCCGCTGCCTCCGGCATTGCTCGCTGCTACCATTGCAGCAATATATCCTATATGGACTTTATTCTTGAATACTACAAGAGCAATTGTCCCTCCGATCAAAGCAGCAGCAATGTTATCAAGGAAAGATGAGAGTATAAAAACAAATATAAGGAGGATAAAAGGACCCTTCCAATCGTTAGGAAGGTATCTTGGCAGCAATTCAGGAACTCTCGACTCTTCAAAGATCTTTGAGAGCACAGCAAATCCAAGTAACAATCCCAGGAGATTTAACAGGATACCCCACTCCCCCTCTCTCAGCTCCTTGTTCATAAGCTGTTCGCCAAATGGCGTTGTTCCGAACAGATGCTCCCCAAGATGAAAACCCGGATCAAAAATGAGTTTAAATGTCAGCAGAACAGTAAGGCCGGTTACTGCAACCCGGAAGGTATGCTTGTGAAAAAGGGCAACCCCCAGCAGTATCAGACCGAATATAATAAATTCGATACGGACCGGACCCAAAGAAAGTGCTTCCCCTCCTGATGCAAATAAACATACCGGCGTAAACACTGACAACAGGAGCAGAAATAATCTTCTGTTGTTCTTCAGGAAAAAGTTGCGGGTGAGGTTGTACATAAAAGCGGAGTTTAACCGATATGTCTGTCTCTTATCAGGGCGCCAAATTAGATATATTTTCAGAAAAAAATATAATATCAGAGATGTTTTTTAATACATTACATGCAGAAGAAATTTAGATGCAGATACGCAGATAATCTTAATAATTTAATAATTTTGCATGCTTATTTAGATTAAATTTAATTTACCTCAAACAATTCGGGTTTTGATTAGTTTATACTTAGGGGTTAAGGTACGTATTGAAAATGGAGAAAGATCAGGATAAGATATTAAATGATGTAACCTCAGGTGAATACAAGTATGGTTTCTATTCCGATATTGAAATGGAACAGATTCCCAAAGGTCTTAATGAAGATATTATCCGGGCCATTTCAGAAAAGAAAAGTGAACCAGGCTGGCTTCTTGAATTCCGCCTGAAGGCTTTCCGCCACTGGCAGACCATGAAGATGCCGCAATGGGCAAACCTGAAAATTCCTACGATTGCATACCAGGATATTATCTATTATGCGGCTCCAAAGAAAAAAGCATCATCGGAAAGCCTTGATGATATTGATCCCGAACTTAAAAGAACATTCGACAGGCTCGGAATACCTCTTGAAGAACAGAAATACCTTACGGGAGTTGCTGTTGATGCTGTAATGGACTCTGTATCGGTAAAAACAACATTCAGGGAAACACTTGCAGAATCAGGTATAATTTTCTGCTCGTTCAGCGATGCAGTAAAGGAATATCCCGAACTTGTTAAAAGATATCTTGGAACTGTCGTACCGTACACCGATAATTTCTTTGCCTCACTCAACTCGGCAGTCTTCAGCGACGGATCATTCTGTTACATACCGAAAGGAGTGAGATGCCCGATGGAACTTTCAACATATTTCAGGATTAATGCCGCCAATACAGGTCAGTTCGAAAGGACACTGCTTGTAGCCGATGAGGAAAGCTATGTGAGTTATCTCGAAGGTTGTACAGCTCCAATGAGGGACGAAAACCAGCTTCATGCTGCAATAGTGGAGATCATTGCTGAAAATAATGCAGAGGTGAAGTATTCAACAGTTCAGAACTGGTACCCGGGTAATAAAGAGGGGAAAGGCGGGATATTCAATTTTGTCACCAAAAGAGGTCTTTGCCGGGGCGATAACTCAAAGATATCCTGGACACAGGTTGAGACAGGATCGGCAATTACATGGAAATACCCCTCATGTATTCTTCGCGGTGATAATTCAACCGGCGAATTTTATTCAGTTGCCGTTACAAACAACCACCAGCAGGCGGATACGGGATCCAAAATGATACATATAGGCAGGAATACAAAGAGTACGATAGTGTCAAAAGGGATATCGGCCGGTGAGGGGCAGAACAGCTACAGGGGACTGGTGAAAGTTCTGAAGAATGCCTCGGGTGCAAGAAATTTTTCTCAGTGTGACTCGCTTCTTCTAAGTGATAAATGCGGTGCACACACCTTTCCTTACCTGGAGGTTGATAACCAGACAGCCATTGTTGAGCATGAAGCAACAACATCAAAGATAGGTGAGGATCAGATATTTTACTGCAACCAAAGAGGTATCTCCACAGAAGATGCAATAGGACTCATAGTAAACGGATATGCCCGGGAGGTGATCAACAAACTGCCTATGGAGTTTGCCGTTGAAGCACAAAAGCTTTTGCAGATAAGCCTTGAGGGCAGTGTTGGGTAGAGAAGATAAAAGACTAAACAATAACAATATAATGCTGATTATTAAAGATTTACATGCTGCTATTGACGGGAAGACAATCCTGAAAGGTATCAGTATTGAAGTTAAGCCGGGAGAGATACATGCGATCATGGGGCCGAACGGTTCGGGTAAAAGTACTCTTGCCGCAGTTATTGCAGGGAGGGAATTCGTTGAGGTAACCGGGGGAACTGTAACTTTTGAAGGGAAAAACCTGCTGGAAATGGCTCCCGAAGACCGGTCGAAAGAGGGAATCTTCCTGGGATTCCAGTACCCGACCGAAATACCGGGCGTGAGTATGGTCAACTTCATGAAAACAGCAGTCAATGAGCACAGAAAACATAAAGGTCTTGAACCACTTTCCGCATCGGAATTCCTGAAACTCATGCGTGAGAAAAAAGAGCTGGTTGAAATTGATTCCAAACTGGCCAACAGGTCTGTTAATGAGGGTTTTTCCGGCGGAGAGAAGAAGAAGAACGAAATATTCCAGATGTCAATACTCGAACCGAAACTTGCAATTCTTGATGAGACCGATTCAGGGCTTGATATAGATGCTCTCCGCATTGTGGCAAACGGAGTTAACAAGCTCAAACGTCCTGATAATGCAACAATAGTTATTACTCATTACCAGAGACTTCTTGATTATATTATTCCGGATGTCGTGCATGTTTTATATGACGGCCGGATAGTTAAGACAGCAGGGAAGGAGCTTGCCATGGAACTTGAGGCAAAGGGATATGACTGGATCAAACAGAATATTAAGAAGAATGAACTCTCATGAATAATCTTCGCAAAAGCTCTGACCGGTTTATAACCCTTTATGATGATAACATAAAGAGGATATCGGAAAATTCCGCTCCCTTTATTAACTCATTTCGTGAAGAGGCAATTGCTAATTTTGTTAAAACAGGGATCCCAACACGGAAAAATGAAGACTACAGATATACAAACCTGGATGCCTGGTTTAAGCACGAATATAAAAACTATTTTATTCCTGATAAATCAGATTTTGAAAAAGCAGAGGAATTCAGATGCGATGTCACAGATCTTGATACATATGGAATAGTCCTTCTTAATGGCTTTTATCCGACAATAAACGGCAAATTAAAGGAACTGCCCGGCGGCATACAGATTGGCAGCCTTAACGAAGCTGCAAAAAAATTCAACGGCAGGATCGAAAAACATTTTGGGAAATATTTAAACGGGAACAATGACGGACTGGTTCACCTTAATACAGCAATGGCCTCCGATGGTGTTTTTATATATGTCCCGGCTGGAACAACCCTTACAAGACCGGTGCAGGTAGTCAATCTTGTCCAGTCTGATGAGGATATGTTCAACCAGCACCGTAATCTTATAATTGTTGAGGATAATGCCGATTTCACACTTATTATATGCGACCATACACTCTCTCCTAACAAATTCCTTACAAATGCTGTCACTGAAGTATTTGTTGGCGAGAATGCTCATTTCGATATTATGCGAGTGCAGAACGAACACAACAATGCATGCAAGATCACACATACTTTTATTCACCAGGAAAAGAACAGCCATGTATCTTCAAATAACATAACCCTTCACGGTGGACTTGTCCGTAACAGCACCTATCACTATCTGGGAGGAGAGGGAGCTGAAAGCAACTCCTACGGGTTATTTCTTACTGATAAATGGCAGCATGTGGATAATTATGTTAATGTCGACCATGCATTCCCCAATTGCATGAGCAATCAGCTTTTCAAAGGGGTGCTTGATGAAATGTCAACAGGAGCCTTCAACGGAAGAATATATGTTCACAAGAATGCACAGGGAACCGTGGCATACCAGAAAAACAATAACATCCTGCTCAGTGATGATGCAAAAATGGACACCAAGCCGCAGCTTGAAATATATGCTGATGATGTTAAATGCAGTCATGGGGCAACAGTCGGCAGACTCAATGATGATGCCCTGTTCTATATGCAGTCACGGGGGATAAGCAAACGTGAAGCCTTGCTTATGCTTATGTTCGGATTTGCACATGAGGTAATACGCAATATAAAAGTTGAAGCCTTACAGGAAAGAATGGACAACCTTGTAATGCAGCGCCTGAAGGGAGAACTGTCGCGCTGTGCCAGCTGTATGGTTAAATGCGGTAATATGTAAAACTGTGAAAAGCATCTCGGAAATAAGAGCCGACTTCCCGATACTTGGAAGGAAAATATATGATAAGCCACTCGTATATTTCGACAATAGCGCTACAACACAGAAACCTTTATCTGTGATAAATGCTGTAAATGAGGTGTTTACAACATATAACAGCAATATACACAGGGGAGTGCATGCATTGAGCGATCAGGCCTCGGAAAAGTATGAAGATGCCAGGGAAAAGGTACGCTCTTTCATCAATGCCGAAGGAAAGGAAGAAATTATCTTTACGACAGGAACAACAAGCTCAATAAACGGTATCGCGTTTTCATTTGGTGAACGATATATAAAAACCGGCGATGAGGTCATTATCAGCCACCTTGAACATCATTCCAATATTGTACCCTGGCAGATGATGTGCGAACGTAAAGGTGCAAAACTTCGTGTGATACCGATAAATGATGCAGGAGAAATACTATTCGATGAATACCTGAAGCTGCTCTCTCCCAAAACTAAGATTGTTGCCGTTACACAGGTGTCAAATGCACTGGGCACGATCCTTCCCATAAAAAAAATTATCGACACCGCTCATTCAATGAATATCCCTGTGCTGATTGACGGTGCCCAGGGCATCCAGCACGGACTGGTTGATGTTATTGAGATGGACTGTGACTTTTATGCTTTCTCAGGCCATAAGATATATGCTCCAACAGGTATAGGCGTGCTGTACGGTAAAACAAAATGGCTTTCTAAATTGCCGCCATACCAGGGAGGTGGCGACATGGTGGCAAATGTGACATTTGAAAAGACTACCTATAATGAGCTTCCCTTTAAATTTGAAGCAGGAACGACAAACTTTGCCGGTGCAATAGGCCTTGGCGCCGCCATAGATTATGTAAAATCGATAGGCCTCAGGGATATTGAAAAAAGAGAACAGGAGCTTCTGTCTTATGCAACTGAAAGACTCTCTGCGATCAAAGAACTGAAAATATACGGGATCTCCAACAGGAAGATCCCGGTTATCTCGTTCCTGCTTGAAAATATACACCAGTATGATACGGGAATGGTTCTTGACAAGCTGGGTATTGCCGTTAGAACCGGCACCCACTGCGCCCAGCCGATAATGGAACGTCTTGGTATTGAAGGAACCGTAAGAGCATCAATGTGTTTCTATAATACCATGGAAGAGATCGATACTCTTGGCACGGGTATTGAAAAAGTGGTTAAGATGTTTTCAAAATAAGTAAAATGTCAGTTAACGAAGTTCAGGATACTATCATTGAGGAATTTTCTGCTTTTGAAGATTGGATGGATAAATACGATCTGCTTATAGATTTCGGTAAAGAACTACACGAAATTGATCCCCTCTTCAAAGTGCACGATTACCTTATTGATGGCTGCCAGTCAAAAGTATGGCTTCATCCGGAATTTAACGGCAACAAAATCAAATTCACAGCCGACAGTGATGCATTAATTACACGGGGCCTCGTTGCACTCCTGATCAAAGTCCTTACTGACCGAACTCCTGATGAAATAATCTCAGCCGACCTCTATTTCATCGACAAGATAGGATTGAAGCAGAACCTTTCTCCAACCAGGTCAAACGGATTACTCTCAATGATCAGGCAGATGAAACTGTATGCCATGGCCTATAAAGCAAAAATTCAAAAGTAAAAATTCAAAATGCAAAATTCAAAACATGGATACTTTTGAAAAGACTAAGGTGGAAAAAAGAATAGTTGAGGTACTCAAGACCATTTTTGATCCTGAGATTCCTGTTAATATTTATGACCTTGGCCTGGTGTATAATATTGGAGTTGATGATGACCATATAGCACATATTCGAATGACTCTTACAGCACCCAACTGCCCT
>Ga0307420_1000168_pt1 | contig 31321 bp, 22 predicted proteins | sample SalMarWE160240MG_2_FD_202167 | JGI IMG/M metagenome (GOLD analysis project Ga0307420, IMG submission 202167) | Salt marsh sediment microbial communities from the Plum Island Ecosystem LTER, Massachusetts, United States - WE1602-40 | ecosystem: Environmental > Aquatic > Marine > Intertidal zone >... | reverse complement strand
TGCTTCTTGATGAACCGACAAACCACCTTGATGCCGAATCGGTTCAATGGCTCGAAACTACATTGAAACAATACCAGGGTACGGTCATTTGCATAACTCACGACAGATATTTTCTTGATAATGTTGCAGGGTGGATACTTGAACTTGACAGGTGTGAAGGTATCCCCTGGAAAGGGAACTACTCATCATGGCTGGAACAGAAAGCAAAACGTCTAGAGATAGAAGAAAGGGGAAATATAAAAAGACGTAAAGTGCTGGAAAGAGAGCTTGAATGGGTGAGGATGTCACCCAAAGCACGTCATGCAAAATCAAAAGCACGACTCGGAGCCTATGAAAACCTTCTGAATCAGGATGTTAAGCAAAAAGAAGAGAAGCTCGAAATATTCATTCCTAACGGACCAAGACTGGGAGATAAGGTGATAAAGGCATCGTATGTTGCAAAATCATTTGGAGAAAAGCTTTTATTTGAAGAACTCGATTTCAACCTCCCGCCAAACGGAATAGTCGGAGTAATAGGAGCTAACGGCGCCGGAAAAACAACCCTCTTCAGGATGATAATGAAACAGGAGAAGCCGACGAAAGGAATATTCGAGATCGGTGAAACAGTGAGCCTTGGATATGTCGACCAGGACCACTCGGCAATTGATCCGCAAAAAACAGTTTACCAGGTTATATCGGGAGGCCAGCAGGATATAATGGTCGGAAACCGGTTGATAAATGCCAGGGCTTATGTGGCTCGTTTTAATTTTACTGGTGCCGACCAGGAGAAGAAATGCGGAGTTCTGTCGGGAGGTGAAAGAAACAGGCTTCACCTGGCTCTTACCCTTAAATCAGGTGCCAATGTCCTGCTGCTTGATGAGCCGACAAATGATATAGATGTAAATACATTACGCGCCCTGGAAGAGGGCCTTGAAAACTTTGCCGGCTGTGCCGTAATAATATCACACGACAGGTGGTTCCTCGACAGGGTGACAACACATATGCTGGCTTTTGAAGGTAATTCAAAAGTTGTATGGTTCGAGGGAGCCTATTCCGAATATGAGGAGAATTACAGGAAAAGAGTAACAGATACCACACCGAAGAGGATTAAGTATAAGAAACTGGCGTAATAAATAGGGGCGCAAGGGCTCAACGGCTCAATGGTGCAACGGCACAACCCTCTCTCCCGCTAAAGCGGGGCAGGCTCTCCTCTGAAGAGGAGGAGAAAGTTAAAATATATCATTTAAGAATCCCGATAGCAATTCCTGCAACAGGCGAAACCCCTGAAAAATCAATATTAAACCAGTCTTTGTATTTTGTAAAACCTTGTTCATTCTTATAGCCGCTGAGTTTAATATTTCCACCAGCAAAGACATCAATAGCAAGAGCATTGAAGAGAGGTACTTTAAATCCCAGGATGACACCACCGGCATAAATATTCAGTTTTTGAGTAATTTCAATGGTTTGCCACTCCCATACATCTGGTTCCGTTTCAATATATTCCTGATTGGAACCTTTTATTGTAATTCTTCTGTACATCAGCTGAGGCGCTGCATATAATCCAAAAGGAGCTTTTTTTCTTCCGGGGTGATTGGCCATCAGGTAATTCCTGAGCTGGACATTTAATCCGCCTCCGGAAATAACTTCACCCTCATATGTGAAGTATTTATTTGTTGCAGCATCAAGGTATGCAAACTCCTGGTTGGAGAAATAATAATTTGATATACCCTGGCTGGTCGAATAGGTGGCCATACCTCCGATATTGTATGAAAGCGAAGGTGAAATGATCCTTTCATAGGATAAATGAAAGGTTCCCTCCATAAGTCTTACAGGATCAAGCATAATTGCAGATTTAAATTCTGTATTGAATACAGGTTCATCTTCAATAACAGGTTGTTGATATATTTCAACAGGTACCGCCTCAGTCCGGGGTATCTTCATCAGGGAATCCATCTCATTGATCTTTTTTGTAACCGCCTGTGGATCAAAATCCATCGAATTTATCCTGCTGTCGATTTCACTGAGCTTAATGTCAAGCTCTTTAGGTTTGGCTTCCCATAGCTTGATCTTTGTATCGAGAAGATCAAGTTTTGAATCGAGAAGCTGTAACTTAATGTCGAGCATCTGTGATTTCAGGGCGATGGAATCCTGACCGGAAAGATCATACCCTGAGAACAGGGTTAATAATAATCCGATAATTAACAGCTGTTTGCATACAATTGATTTCATTTTGTTTAAGTTTTAGAGTTGATATGGAATAGTAAATATCTGTTTTGCAATAAGGTCAGGTAAATTGACAATAACAAAATCCCTGCCAGATGCTGATTCGGTAGCAGAAATAAGTAAATCATGCAGAGGCCGGAGGCCTCAAATTACAATATCCCCGGTTACATCCGGGGCAGGTTTAGTAAAATATTATGCAACCCCGGATGGAGGTTGAATATTATTTTCTTCTAGTTTTATTCAACACCTCCGGTGTTGTCAACTGAATTTATGGGCTTACCATGGATGTTACCATGGATATTAGAATTGGACGTCTCTGACGTCTTATAAATAATATTACTTTATCTCAGATCAGGATGTGTATAAAGGGTAGTCGCTGGGAGAAGGGGGTCGGGGGGATGAGGTATTATTTCCATGAAAAGCAGTAACTTTAATAAATAAATACCTGTGAACTATGCTAACAAGGATCAAAATAATCTTGCTTTTTATCTGTATGGTAATTACAGGGAAAGCAATTCCTCAGTCAGTTGAAACTGTTGTCCAGGCAGGGCATTACGCTTCAGTCACATCGGTTTGCTTCAGTACAGATGGAAGATTCATTGCTACCGGTAGCGCAGACAAGACAATTATTTTGTGGCGTAGCTCTGACGGAAAACAGATCCGTTCTTTCAGGGGAAGCCCTTCAGGTATCTCCTATGTCGAGTTCAACAGGCAGGGAAATACTATTATCTCGCTTTGCGATAATGGAACAATAATATTATGGGAAATATCGTCCGGGAAAGAAATAAAAAGATTCACACTCCCGGAAGACAAATTCACCTGTGCTTCGTTTCATCCTGGAGGAACAGAAATCGTTACAGGCAGCCGGAAATCCGGTGTCTCTACCTGGGGTATAAATACCGACGAAAGAATTCGTGAATATGCAGCTGTACCACAGGATCTGTTATCAGCCCGTGGATTTAGTTATGATGAAGCAAGATCCGTGACTTTCAGCAGTGACGGGAAATTCATTATTGCCGGAGTGGGCGATAACACCGCAATCCTGTGGGATGCAAAAACAGGTGATGAAATAAAGAAATTTAAGAAAACAAGGACATCCTGTACTTCCTGTATCGCTGAGGCAAGGATAACTTCAGACAATAAATACATACTTACAGCCCGCACAGATTCCATAAAGATGTTCGACATCTCTTCAGGATCCCTGGTCAGGGAGTTCTATGGCCGTGGAGGTTCTCTCGAAGGTTTAACGATCAGTAATAATGGGCGATATGTTGCTGCCATTGAATATGGCGTAGCAAAGGTTTGGGAGATTAATACGGGTAAAATGCTCACACAGGCAGGAGACTATTCACAGAATAAAACCCTGTCGGTGGCAATAAGCCCTGATGGAAAACATCTGATAACCGGCAGTGAAAAAAGAATTACTGAAATTTGGGATATAGTTTCAGGCGATAAAATAATGACGCTGGAAGGTTATTTGAACCAGGTTGATGAGCGGATATTGGCAGATTCGTACATGTACTGGGCGGCACTTGTCAATGAAGCAAAACTGAGTCCTGATGGAAAATATATTGCTGTTGGCAGAACAGGAAACAATGCAAAGCTCATTGATTTTAAAACGGGCAGAGTATTAAATACATTAAGGGGACATAATAGTATGGTAATAAGCCTCTGCTTCAGCCCTGACGGGAAATATCTTGCTACCGGTGGTCTTGATGGTAAAGCCATTGTCTGGAATGTGGAGACAGGAGATTCCGTTCAAACAATAAAATTCCGTGATGAGAAACTGGCAATATTTTCAGTTGATATAAGCCCTGATGGTAAAATGCTTGCAACAGCCGACTGGGGAGGATATGTTTATATATGGGATATAGAAACCGGAAAAAGAATCCAGGCTGTTTCTCCACATGAAAGGATGGGAGTTTACCAGGTAAAATTCTCGCACAATGGAGTATATTTTATTTCAGCCGGACTCGATAAAAAACTTAAACTCACGGAAATAGATACAGGACAGGAGATAAGGGTTTTTACGGGACATACCGACCTTGTAAGTTCCATTAATCTTAATCCCGAAGGAGACAGGATAATCACATCAGGCTGGGATGGGACGATCCGGGTATGGGATTTTTATTCCGGGCTGCAGGTTTTAAGGATAAGAGCCCATCAGGGAGGAGTTTATAATGCAAAATACGATCCGTCAGGTAAATATATTGTATCGGGAGGTGATGATTTTCTTGTTAAAGAGTGGGATGCATCAACAGGTGAAATGATCAGTGAACTATCAGGTCACCAGGGCGGAGTGGGAGATGTAAATATTACAAAAGACCTTAAATATATTATTTCCGGAAGCCGTGACGGATCTATAAGGATCTGGGATCTGCCCGAAAAAAGGGAAATGGTATCCATTGTATTTCTGAATGAAAACGACTGGTTCATTAAAAATCCACAGGGCTACTTTGATGCCTCTGAAGGTGCCTTCAATTCGATCTCATTCATTAGGGGAACGGAAATATATTCCATAGGGCAATTCTTCAATGAATTTTACCGGCCAGGATTATATACAGAGGCCTTTGATAAAAACACCACTGCATTCAGGCAGGACATTATTCGTACGATTGAGCAATCTCCGCCACCCGGGGTAGAAATAGTACTTCCTGAAAATGGTACGGTCATGGATGATCCCCTTGCCTCATTCATGGTGAAGGTAACAAACCAGGGTGGTGGAGTAAGTGAATTCAAGGTGATGCACAACGGTAAAAGACAGGAAATAGATGCTTCGGACCTTAGAAGAATGACAAAAGAGGGTCAGTATGCTATGAAAACATTCAGTCTTAACCTTGTTCCGGGAGAAAATGAAATATCTGTTTCAGCTTTCAGTAACGATGACATCGAGGCTGTACCTGAAAGCATAAGTCTCGTTTATAAAGGATTACAGAAAACCTCTGATTGCTATTTGCTCAGCATAGGGATCAATAAATACCAGAATGAAAATCTTACCCTCACATATGCACGCCCCGATGCCCAGGCCTTTGCAGATTTCATAGACAAAAATGCAGGAAAGCTTTTCAATAAGATCCGCTCCTTTACCCTTTTTGATGGTAATGCAACAAAAAATAAAATTCTCTCAACAATCGATGAAATAAGCAGTTCGATGAGGAAAGAAGATGTATTTATTTTCTTTTATGCAGGACATGGGAGCACTGATAACGGCATCTTTTATTTTATTACTTCAGAAGTAACAGGATTATATCAGGAAGATAAGCTGAAAAGTGCTCTTCGGGTGGATGAGTTACAGGAAAAATTCAAACAGCTTCCGGCATTAAAACAGGTGGTATTTATGGATGCCTGTCATTCCGGAAGCTCTGTCCAGACACTGGCAATGCGTGGTGCTTCGGAGGAAAAAGCCCTTGCCCAGCTCTCACGCAGCTCGGGGGTTCATGTGATGGCCTCCTCGGAAAGCGAACAGCAATCGGCTGAAATAACAAGCCTGGGGCACGGTGTTTTCACCTATGTTCTGCTTGAAGCTCTTAACGGTAAAGCCGATGGCGCTCCTGCCGATTCAAAGATCACGGTGTATGAGATAAAATCATATATCGATGACCAGGTGCCCGAGGTATCATTCAACCTTATCAGGCACAAACAGTTTCCAAGCACATTCTCAATGGGACATGATTTTCCGCTGGTAATGGAATAGAATACTCAGAATCGCAGCAGGGCGGATTGAAGATCTTCAGTAAAGAATATCCTGTTTCCCCTGTTCGATTCGCGGATAAAATCTTGCAGACTTTTACTTTTATATTTTGAAAAATCGCCTATAATTACCAGTTTAAATTGATAATTTGAAAATTTCTGAAGGATTTCACCGGCAAAACGGGTACTCAGGTCAAAGAAATCTTTATTGAGATTATTTTCATAGACAATCATCCTGTTGCAGTCCTTGCAGCTCACATCGGCCATAAGGTCAAGAGCATCCTGTACCTTGTTGATAATGAAGGTATTATCAGTCAGTTCGGCGACAGCAATATTGTTAATGGTATGGAATTTAAACATGCTGGCAAAAATATGTAAATTACCTGTACCAAGCAAGATCAAATCGGGTACATATCATAAGAGGAATATTTTAATTTTAAGGGTATTAAATTGGTTCAACAAACCAAATATCCGGAAGAGGCTGCCACATACCTGACAATACAAGAAATAAAAGAGGGAAATCTGTCTCTGTATATCCGCTATCCCTCGTGGGCAACGTCTGATGCTACAATAACCATTAACGGTAAAAATATTAAAATTAGCCGGAAGCCGGGCAGTTACATAGTATTGAACAGAAACCAGGCTCCTCCTTTGATCGCCGTCTTCGTTAGCCGAAGGCGATGCACTAGCATGATCCACCGGATCATGCTTTCATGCTCGAACCTATTAAAGCAAATAATAAGTATCTTCATTAAAAATTTTATTAGACTAACCATGCGACCTACCCTCATTCTTCTCAAATTGCTGATTGCTTTTTGTTTTTCTGCTAAAGCCCAGGAAGCACCGATCATTTTGGAAATTGATGCAGGCGAACCTATAGGAGAAATGCTTCCCATCTATGCTTTTTTCGGATATGACGAGCCAAACTATACCTACCGGGGAAACGGCCGGAAACTACTTGCTGAAATTGCCGATTTGAGCCCGGTGCAAGTATATATCCGAACCCACAATTTACTTACTACCAGGGAGGGCGAACCGGATCTGAAGTGGGGATTTACCAATGTTTATAATGAAGATAAGCAAGGGAATCCGGTTTATGACTGGACTTTACTGGACAAAATCCTGAATGCACAGATAGAGAACGGCCTGCGACCGCTGATAGAGTTAGGATTTATGCCTAAGGCATTGTCCACTCAACCAGAACCTTACCGGCACGAATGGAGTACTAAAGGGCCATTTTGGACCGGTTGGACATATCCGCCAAAGGATTACAATAAGTGGGCAGAACTGATTTATCAGCTGGTATTGCATGAAAGAGAGGTTTATGGTGAAGAAGAGATAGAAAAATGGATATGGGAAGTATGGAATGAACCGGATATCGGGTATTGGTCAGGTACATTTGAGGAGTATTGTAAGCTGTACGATTATGGAGTAGATGCTGTGAAGCGTGCATGTCCGGAATGTACAGTCGGAGGGCCTCATACGACGGGACCTGCGGGAAAAAGTGGAAACGAGTATCTCTATCGTTTTTTAAACCATTGTGTGAATGGAACTAACTATGTTACAGGAAAGAAAGGTTCACCATTGGAATACATTGCTTTTCATGCCAAGGGAAATCCGGAATTAACAGATAGTCATATTCGCATGAATATGGGAACTCAACTAAACGATATTGCCATGGGATTTGAGGCGGTTAAAAGCTTTCCGGAATTAAAAGATATGCCAATTATTATTGGTGAGTGTGATCCGGAGGGGTGTGCGGCATGTTCATGGAAGCGGGACGCCAAGTATGGGTATCGCAATGGAACTATGTACCCCAGTTATACCGCTTCCTCTTTTGCTAAGATCTTTGAATTAATGGATGAATATGAAGTCAATTTGCGTGGCGCACTTACCTGGGCATTTGAATTTGAAGACCAGGAGTGGTTTGCCGGATTTCGTGAATTGGCATCCATTGGAGTAGACAAACCTGTAATGAATGTCTTTCGGATGTTTGGAATGATGCATGGGCAACGAGTCCTGGTAAAGGGAAATCCTTATCCGGCAAAGAAAGTTATCGAACAGGGTATCCGTAATCGTCCGGATATTAATGCGCTGGCATGTGTAGACCAAAACGAGATGACCATACTGGTTTGGAACTATCATGACGATGATATTTCAGGTGAGGTCAATGATATCGGGCTGACGATTCGCAATATTCCTGATGGCCCTGCACTTATGCAACACTATCGTGTGGACCAGGAGCTGAGTAATTCCTTTACTATGTGGCAAAAATTAGGCTCACCTCAACAACCTACTGAAGAAGAATATCGCCGGGTGGAAGCAGCCGGTCATTTAAAATTGCTTACTTCTCCTCAATGGATAACTGCCAAAAAGAATGGAACGCGTATACAGTTTTCATTACCGCGACAAGGAGTTTCTCTCATTAAATTGGAATGGTAACTAAAATACTATGTTTGCTGGCAATAACAAACCTATAAGACAATATTAGGAAAAAAAACGGAAGCTAAACGTGTTGAATTTTTAATGTGAGGTAGTAAAAGATGTATCTTTGAGATTGAAATGTAAGCAAACAAGAAAGATTATTGTTTTAATATATAGATATTTACATAAATTTAATACCTTACTGAAATGGATCGGAAAAAATTCTTTAAGACAACATGTGGAATGGGCATTGGTTCATGTGTTGGACTATGTTTTTCAACAAACAGTAATTTATTTGCAGCCTCGAAACAGGAGTTCAGTGAATTAAAAGAAACTCCGGTTGTGCCCGCAGATACACGGCAAATTCAGAACTTACTATCCTATATCGATTCTTCGATGGACAAATCAACAAGAAGAAAAGTATTCGAAAAACTTGGTTATGAGCATACTACCAAAGAAAGTTTCAAAAATTGGATAAACGGATATAAAAACAATATAAAAGATTTTTTTGACATGGTTAATTCCGACAAGGACACTTACTGGGAAAGTATTGAATACGACCCTGAGAAATCAACGATAAAAATTACAGGAAGGCCTGTCGATAAATGTGCTTGTGCATACGCCCAGCAACCTGACGCTCCCAAGTCTCTATGTACATATTGTTGTAAAAGTTTTCAAAAATATATGTTTGAAATGTTACTTGAAAAACCGGTAGAAGTCCGGATTGATGACGCGTTCCTTTTAGGAGGTAAAAGATGCAGTACCACGATATTTGTTGATGGTAAGCTGCCATTAGAAAAGATTTAATACAAACCGGGTATAACATGCAGTAAAGCTGATCGCGGTTTCATGGCTGACACAGTTGTCAGGCCCGATCTGTCACAGGGCTATTTATTAACGATCAGGCCTCATTATGGCCGGACCGTCAGCAGCAATAAATTCGTATGCGAGCGCTTACTGCCCCAATCTTAAAACCGGAATTGCCAACTCGCAAAAATCATACATAATGAGAATTAAGATCGATTCCAGAATTCCTGACTATTATATCGAAAGGGAACAGGTTCTTGCTTATTATATACTTTTAACATAAATTAGCCAACAGGTTATTCTACTTATTAATATTAAATCGAGATGTAATGAAAATGAAACCGGCAATATTCCTGTTAGCAGGATTACTATTATTAAATACGAAAGTATTTTCACAGGATCCGAATTTTTACATTTTCCTTTGCTTCGGACAGTCAAACATGGAGGGCCCGGGAAGAATCGAAGAACAAGACAAAACGGTGGATGATCGTTTTCAGGTTCTGGAAGCGGTTGATTGTCCGAATCTGGGCAGGACAAAGGGTAATTGGTACTCTGCCACACCTCCGTTGTGTCGATGCAATACAGGTCTTTCCCCTGCTGATTATTTTGGCAGAACAATGGTTGCTAACCTTCCTGAAAACATAAGAGTAGGTATTGTTCATGTCGCTGTAGCGGGATGTAAAATTGAACTGTTCGACAGAGATAATTACCAGACGTATGCCTCAACGGCTGCATCGTGGATGACAAATATAATTAACCAATACGGAGGAAATCCTTATGCTCATCTTGTCGAGATGGCAAAACTGGCTCAAAAAGACGGTGTTATCAGGGGAATTCTGTTACACCAGGGAGAGTCGAACACGGATGATAACGACTGGCCTTTAAAAGTTAAAGGAGTATACGACAATCTGATTAAAGACCTGGATCTTAGCCCTGAGAAAGTGCCACTGCTTGCAGGTGAAGTCGTGAATGCTGACCAGGAAGGCGTTTGTGCAACTGTAAATTCAATCATTGCTACTCTCCCTCAGACTCTTCCCAATTCGTATGTCATTTCTTCGAGCGGTTGCACAGATGGCCCGGACAATCTGCATTTCAATTCGGCAGGTTACAGGGAACTTGGAAGGAGATATGCAGTAAAAATGCTTTCGCTATTGGGTTATGAGATCACTGTTCGTAAATGATTGACTATGTGTTTAAACTGACTTATCATTGTTACACAAATCAGGAGACAGGTTAAAATTTTGAGTGTCCAATATGGAAAGGATTTTAAGCTTACGGGTTTATTAAAAGAGAAGGTTAATTGTCCATATTGTGGAGCTATTAATATTGTTGGAGAACTATAGTCAGATTATTCGTAATATTCATCAATTATTTAGATTACTTGCTTGTTCGGCAGATAGTGGCAAAGTGAATTTAAAATCACTCCCTTCACCTATTTCGCTTTCCACCCAAATTTTCCCGCCATGTTTTTCCACAAATTCTTTGCAGAGTAATAAGCCTAAACCTGTGCCAGTTTCTTCTGCTGTTCCTTTTGTTGTAAGAACTTGCGATATATCAAATAGCTTTGTTAAAGCATCTGGCTTTATTCCAATTCCATCGTCCGAAACTGATATTGTTACATTTGAATCTGTTTGCACTGCAGTAATACGAATTGTTCCACCAGTGTTTGTAAATTTTATCGCATTCGATAAAAGATTTCTGAATACCGTTTTCAGCATGTCGATATCCGCAAAAATATTTATCTCGTCTGATGCAGAATAATTGATTGTTATGTTTTTTGCTTTAGCATTTGGTTTAAGAACGTCAACAACATTCTTACATATATCTGAAAAACTCAGAATTTGTGGATTGAAAGGAATTTTGCCCTGTTGGGTTCTTGCCCACATCAATATGTCTTCCAATAAATTATATGTTCTTTGTGCGGTTTTATTAATATTACCTACCATATTCTTTATTTCGTCTATATGATATTCTTGTATATTTTCTTTTAATAATTCTGATATACCAAGAAGTGCATTAAACGGACTTCTTAAATCGTGTCCAAGAATTGATATAAAAAGGTTTTTATCAGTATTGATTTTTTCTAATCGTTTATTTAAAATCTGGATTTGCCTTGCCTGAAGCAGCCTGTTATTTAAAACTATTGACAAAACATATAATAAAAAACTAATAAAAATACCTGCAATAAGGACATAGAGTACGTTACTATGAAGTCCGGTTAAATTTACATTGTTTCCCGTGAATTGTAATGTCCATTTTTTATCATTAAATTCAATCGGGAGTATAGTAAATAAATTAGGTTTGACTTTATTTATTACTTTTTCATTGCTTTGGCTATCATATAGGAGCGCTTCATCTGAAATATCATCGTTATCATAAATTTTTAAGTGTATTCTACTTTTATTAGGTAAATCCCCTACTCTTAAAATCCCGTTTAATAAATCATTCATGCGGTATGCACTATAAACCCAACCCATGATAGCAGATTGGCGTCCTTCCAGAGTGTTTGTTTGCTTTCCTTTTCGATAGACAGGAACAAACATCAACGTACCTATATGTGTATCTTGGTTTGTTTCATGTACCAAAATTATTTTGCCTGAGAGCTCAGCAAGGTCTGAATCCCGTGATATTTCCATTGCTTTTCTACGGACAGGTTCAGAGAACATATCATACCCAAAAGCACGCAGATTGGTGCCAGAAAATGGCTCAAGATAAATTATCGATGTGTATATTTCCCTATCGCCGGCAGGTTTTACATCATAATCGGGGAATCCGTTCTTTCTGAAAGATTGAATATGGTGTTTTAATTGATTTTTGGGAATAATTAACGAATAACCTACCCCCTGTATCCCGGGCAAATTTTTACTGATTTTTTCACTTTCATTAAATTTTCTCCATTCTTCTCTTGTCACTGTATCTAAAGCACAGAAAAAAGCCGAACTACTTCGTAAAAGTTGAGCATGTGTTCTGAGTCGGGTATCTAATTTTATTTTTATATCGTTACAAGTAAATTCAAAATCTTTATTAACAACCTCTTCAATATTTTTTTTTGTATTATATGTCGCCAGAAAAGTTAAAAACAAGCATCCAAAAAGAATTGCCAAAGTTATCCATGAATATTTCAAGGGAAAATTTGTAATCAAATTTTTATATTTCAAAGTAATATATTTCATAATTGAAAAAATGTTAAATCCTTAAAATCTAATTATTTAAAGGGTTTAAAAAGTAGTCCCACCAGGAATCGAACCTGGATTTAAGGTTTAGGAAACCTCCGTTCTATCCATTGAACTATAGGACCATTGGAAGCGCAAAAATATTGCTTTTTTTTATCATTACAAACCATCGGGGTAAATAGGAAGTATCATTTGTAAATCAATACTATCCTGCAATATTCCGTTAAACGTAATAAAAAAAATAGGCTATATTTGATACGTTCAACAAAGCATTATGAACTGGATCGACTTTATAATAGTAATCATCCTGGGTATATCTCTGATAAGAGGATTTACAGACGGTTTTGTGAGGGAGGCGGCATCACTGGCTGCACTGATACTGGGAATATGGGGCGCAATCAGATTCTCGAATTTAACAGCCGGAAAACTGGACGACTGGTTTGATATGACCGGGCAGTATGTAGGTATAATTGCATTTTTAGTGACTTTCGGAATAATTGTTGTCTCAATCCATTTCGTCGGCATATTTGTTGACAAAATAGTTAAAGCTGTTTCCCTTGGTTTTCTGAACAGGCTTCTTGGTATGGTTTTCGGCTTATTAAAATCGACGCTCATTCTCAGCGTATTCTTTGTGATCCTGAATGCCATAGATGCTCGCAGGCCCTTTCTTCCAAAGGAAAAGATTGAGGGATCAATGTTCTACAATCGCATATCCGATTTTGCCCCGTCCCTTTTTCCTGTCATCGGGGAAGGTGATTTCAGGAAGAGCTTTGACAGGATTAAAAAGAAACCGGACACAGAACCGGAACTTAAGCCGGAAGAAATAACTATTTAGCCCTGTTTGCTATATTTGCAATTCTGAAATAAGAATTATATGAATTTTATCGAGGAACTCAAATGGCGGGGCATGTTACATGATATCATGCCGGGAACGGAGGAATTACTGCAGAAGGAGATCTCCACGGGATATATTGGATTTGACCCTACGGCCGATTCGCTTCATATAGGCCACATGGTACAGGTGATGCTGCTGGTTCATTTCCAGCATGCAGGACATGTCCCCATAGCCCTGGTGGGAGGCGCCACCGGGATGATAGGTGACCCTTCAGGAAGGGCAGAGGAGAGATCACTGCTTGATGAGCAGACTCTCAGAAAAAACCAGGAGGGAATAAAGAAGCAACTATCGAAATTTCTTGATTTTCAGTCAGACAAAAAGAACAGGGCCGTAATGGTCAATAATTATGACTGGATGAAAGAATACTCCTTTCTTGGTTTTATCCGCGACATAGGAAAGCATATAACAGTTAATTATATGATGGCAAAGGATTCAGTAAGAAAGAGATTGGGATCCGATGCTAAAGAGGGTATGTCATTTACAGAATTTTCTTACCAGCTTGTGCAGGGAACAGATTTTCTTCACCTTTACGATGAGTACGGATGCAAACTGCAGATGGGCGGTTCCGATCAATGGGGCAATATTGTCACAGGCACCGAACTGATCCGGCGTAAAACCGGCGGAGAGGCCTTCGCACTTACCTGTCCGCTAATAACAAAGTCAGACGGTTCGAAATTCGGCAAGACCGAATTGGGTAATGTATGGCTCGACCCTGAAAAAACATCACCATACCATTTTTACCAGTTCTGGTTGAATGTTTCTGATGAAGACGCCGGGAAATATATTAAAATATTCACTCTCCTTGATCATAAAGAAATAGAGGATCTTATTTCGCAACACAAAAGATCGCCGCATGAACGCCTGCTTCAGAAGCGGCTCGCCGAAGAGGTCACAATTATGGTACACTCGCGGGAGGAACTTGAATCAGCAAAAGAAGCTTCACAGATACTGTTCGGGAAAGGAACAACAGATTCGTTGAAAAGGATGGATGAACGTACTTTCCTTTCTGTATTTGAGGGAGTTCCCACTTTTAATGTTAAAAGGGAAATCCTCAAAGAAGGAGTAACATTTACAAGCTTGTGTACCGAAAATACAAATGTATTTGCATCAAAAGGAGAGCTTAAAAGAATGACACTAGGGGGAGGAGTGAGCCTCAATAAAATGAAGGTTGAAAATCCTGATATAATAATTGGTGAGGACCAGCTTCTGAACGAAAATTATTTACTGGTTCAGAAAGGAAAGAAGAACTATTTCCTGATAAGTGTTTTGTGATAATTACCTGAGATCTGCAGCAATAATCGAGACATCATCAAACAGATAGGGATTTGTATCGGGTATGCCAAGATAACTGATCAAAGCCTGTATATTATCCTTTACCGGTTCCTTGTTAGAGATATGGCGAATTATCTCTTTTGTGCCAATGTCTTTTCCTGAGTCATCTTTCAATTCGGAAAGTCCGTCGGTATAGCATACTATCTTTGAATAATTCCTGACAGGAAACTCGACCTTTATAACGGCAGGGATTTCGTCAAGCATTCCGATTCCTACACATCCGGCATCAAAATGTGTTACTTCACCTGTTGAAGTATCATAAAGGACGGGAGGATTATGGGCTGCATTCACATATTCCAGCACCTTTTTACTGTGATCATAGCGGGCAACAAAGAAGGTAATAAATTTTTCACCGGCAGCATTTGATACTACAATCTCATTAAGCTTGTTAACAAGAAATTCCAGATCAATGTCAGCTGTAAACATTGCGCGCAGGCTTGCCTGGAAATTTGACATCAGGATTGCAGCGGAGATTCCTTTGCCTGAAACATCAGCGATGCAGAATCCTGTTTTTGTATCTGAAAGCTTAAGGCAGTCATAATAGTCTCCCCCTACCTCGAAATGAGAATGATAATAGCCGTTTACTATTATTTCAGGGCTTTGCGGCATGTGCCGGTTATCGGGGATCAGCATCTGCTGCATCCTGGCAGCCAGTTCCAGCTCTTTCTTAAGAGCTTCCTGGCGGAGGCTTTCCTTATGCAGCTTGATGTTCTCGATTGCGACAATTATGATGCTGGAAATAGTCTGGATAAAATTCAGATGTTTGAGTACCGGGCTCATTCCCTCGCCCTCCTCCTCGATATCTCCGATAAAGAGAAAAGCAAGATGGACGTTGTTATTAAAAACAGGGACAATGATGTCGACTCCCTCAAAATTCATGTCAGATGAAACATAGGTAATATCATCGAAGGCAAGAAGACGTGATTCGACATTAATTTTTTCAAAATTTTTTGGAAAACCAGCGTTGAGAAGACACTCCCAGACCTCAGAGCGCTTAAAAATCAATATCTTACCTATTCCCAGGCTATCCCTGAGGATCGATTCATATTTGGAAAGAAGTGTCTCGGTAGGCAGGTTTGCATTGATGGATAATGTAATATCAAGCAGAGAATCCAGCTTGAATTTGGATATCTTTAGCCTGTCATTCGGGATCTTCCTGTTTTCCATTTCGGGATCTAGCTCTTTACCCGCTCCATGTATGAACGGTTATGGGTGTCAATTTTTATTTTGTCTCCTGTGTTAATGAACAGCGGAACCATTATTATGCTTCCGTTTTCCATTTTAGCCTGCTTATATGCATTTGTTGCCGTATCGCCTTTAATGCCCTGCTCGGAGTAAACAACCTCCATCACAACAAACTGCGGCAATTCCACGGAAAGTACGTTTTCCGTATCAGCATGCACAACAATCTCAACTTTTTGTCCTTCCGGCAGAAACTCAGGATAATCTATTACAATCTCCTCAACATGTATCTGTTCAAATGTCTCCAGGTGCATGAAATAATAACCAATATCATCCTTGTAAAGATACTGGTATGGGCGTCTTTCAATCCTTGCCACATTCACTTTTGTTCCTGAAGAGAATGTATTATCAATTATTCTTCCTGTTTTAATATTTTTGAGTTTTGTTCTTACAAATGCCGGTCCTTTTCCGGGCTTTACATGTTGAAACTGTACAATGATATAGAGGTCATTATTGAATTCAATGACCAATCCATTCCTGAAATCTGCAGTAGTAGCCATAAATTTAGTAATTATTACTGATTTATCTTATTTCTTGTCAATCTCCAGATGATATTTAAGACCCTCATAGGCCACCATATCTACAATAAAAGCCCCCACAAAGATATCAAAACGAATCTTAACAGGTAAAAAATTTTCATCATCCGAAAACCAGAATGAGACATCCTCCTCGGTTTTAAATAGTCTCCCTTTTTCGGTAACAGGATTGAATTTATAACATCTGATCCTGCCAGCCTTTGTTTTTATCTCCTCAACACCCAAATATCTCATTTTTATGGGATAGAGCTCATCGGTGAACCAGGTTATCACTGTGATCATTTCACCCACTTTAACAGTGTCAAGTTCTGGAAAGATTTGGTTTCGGTACCAGTAAAAACATGAAAGGATATCGTGTATACCCTGTGGAGCTATATGCACACCCGTCAGATCGCTTGTAAGTATTGCAGAATCTTTTCTGGTTTTATGGTCAAAGATCACCTCATTATATCTTTTATACCTTCCCTCGCTTATATTCCTGACTGCTAATACAGGCAGCTCAGTTGTCGGATCTATGTAACTCTCATAAACATCAAGCACCTTGAAAATGACATCGGCCAGCCCTGTTGTTCTTCCAACCAACACAGAGTGCCATACCTCCTTACCGTTCAAGGTATCTTTCCTTAGTTCCAGCGAAGCAACACCACCGGTAAGTACTCCGTAATGAACGATATATGAAATCTTTTCCCCGGGCTGATATGCTGTTACCTGGCCATTGCACTGTATTAAGAAGGCTAAATAAAATCCGGTTATAAGAAGAATTTTTCTCATGGTATTAAAATCACAGGCAATTAGCGGGCCAATTCTTTCCCGATAATATTTTTTACAGATTTGGTGGCAATAAAATCCTTAAGGTAAAAGGGTTCAAAATATGCCACATCTTCAAAACGATGTTCCTCAAAAGCTTCGTATGCAGGTCTTGACATATATGAAGCAGATATTCTGAAATCTTCATCATAGACTACATTCCTGCGTTTTATCACTTTACTGCATTTTCCTGTGCCGTCGCCGAAAAAAAATATCCTGGATGTTGCGGGTATATCGCTGAACGACCTTTTATCCATTATTTCCGCACGGATACCTTTTACAGTGCTGCCTTTAATATCATATATTGAATAATAAACCTCCATCCTGCGTGCATCAATAAGAGGGCAGAACAGATCGGATGCAGCTAATCCTTCTTTCGAAGAAATGAAACCGCTGAACAGCGAGAAGGTTGTTTCTATTCCGATGAGGGGTATTGAGGCTCCGTAGGCTATTCCCTTTGCGACTGAAACACCTATCCGGAGACCGGTATATGATCCGGGTCCCTTGCTAACGGCTACTGCTTGCAGATCAGCAATTTTTAATCCTGCCCCCTTTAGCAGTTCATCAATAAATACCGTCAGCAAAGAAGCATGCGACCTGCCTGTTTCACTCTCTTTCAGGGATATGACATTTCCCTTGTCGCATAATGCAACTGAACACGTTGATGTTGCGCTTTCAAGGCAGATTATCATTTTCTCAACTGAATAAATTCAGCTTAGTCCTTCTCGTACAGGTCATCTCTTGAGACAATCTCTATCAGGGTACTGTCGGATAGTTTTTTACTTATGGCGCTGAATGGTGCTGAAATGACCCTCGAACTATCTTCAATACCATTAATGATTTCGATATAGCTGTTATCCTGTATTCCTGTTTTAACATCCCTGGCAAGGGCATACTCACCGTCAGTAATAAAGACAAGAGTACGTATCTCTTCTTCGGCAGCGGTAGAGGCAGTATTTGTCGTATCGGTACGGGTTGTTACGGATTGGATCGGAACTGACAGGATACCCTTTTTTACCTCAGTTTCAATGTCAACTGTTGTTGACATTCCCGGCCGGAATGCATTATTCCCGTTATCTTCAAGATGTTTATATGATTCGGGAAGTATCAGGATCTTAACATCAAAATTCGTTACCTGGTCTGCCGACACTCCGGTTGTTTTGGCTGAGTTGGCAATTTCAGTGACCACACCTTTGAATTTTTCATCGAGGTATGCATCAACTTCAATAATTGCAGTATCTCCCATACTAACCCTTACGATATCATTTTCGTTCACCTCGACCTGTGCCTCCATGCGAGTGAGATCAGCAACACGGAGAATATCTGTTCCGGCCATAAGGTTTGTTCCAGCCACTCTTTCACCAAGTTCTACCAGGAGCATCGATACAGTCCCTGACATTGGAGCATAAATAGATGTTTTAATAAGGTTTTCATTAGCCTCCTTCAGTGATGCCTCGGCACTGGTGATGGAAAACTTTGCCGCATCTACCTCGGCTTTTGCCACATTATAAGAGGCTTCTGCCTGCTCATATTCCGATTTGGAAATTGTTTGTTCCTCATATAACTGTTTTGTTCTGTTGAAGGATAAATCCGACTGTTTGAACTGTGCTTCAACCTGGGCAAGACGTGCCCGGGCAGAGCTTAATGCTGCGGCGGTACGGTCACGCTGAGAAATATAAACATCAGGCTTTATCCGGAGAAGCAGCTGGCCTGCTTCCACGAAATCACCCTCTATTACATTAAGCTCAATGATCTCACCCGATACATCAGGAGTGATCTTAACTTCTTTTTCGGGTTGTATCCTGCCATTGGCGGTAATCGTTTCGGTGATCATCCTTTTTTCGGCATATTCAACTGCTACCTTAACAGTAACAGCCTTACCGAACCAACCGGCTTTTTTACCTACGAACGCGAAAATTAACAGGACTACGACAACGATAATCAGTATCTTAAGTATCTTATTGTTTTTCATTCTATTATTACTTAAAAGGTGGATTTACTGGTTTAAATTAAGCGGCAAGCCCTTGTAGAAATCAAGGACTTTGGTTTTGAAGATAAATTCATATTTTGCCTGCGACATATCTGACTGTGCATTTAAAAGCTGTGTTTTGGCGGCATTATAATCCACGGGAGTAACCATGCCTACATTAAATTTCTGTTCGGTATACCTGAATGATTCTTCCATTGATGTTACTGCCTTGATACTGGCGCTGTATTTTTTAAGAGCAGCAACAGCATCGGCATAAGCCTGCTGGATATTCTTGTAGAGTCTTTTCTTTTCTCCTTCAAGAGTATAGCGATAGTTATCTATATTGATTTTTGAGTTTGCAATATTCTTATTTACCTGCCAGCCATTGAGTATCGGGACATTCAGTGTAAAGCCAATGCCATAATTTAAATTATCGTTAAATTGTTCAGAAAAAGGATATTCTCCATAAACGGGACCTGTTAACGGATCAATGCTGAGTATTTTTTCTCTTATGTTGGAATACATTGTGCTGACAGAGTGACTCATCGAGATCCTGGGGCTTCTTCCCCCCTGTGCAATTTTAAGATCAAGTTCACTTGCATTCAGATTCAGTTCAGCACTTTTTATTTCAGGTCTCAATCCCTGTGCCTGTAAAAAAATTTCATCTACTTTCCCGGTTATAACTGTATTGGTGTCGATGGAAATCTGCGGAGCAACGATCCGGAATCCCTCAGGTGTTTCAAGCTCAAGCATCTGCGTGATTGTCAGGTATGAAATGTCGAGCTGATTCTTAAGGTTGATAAGCTGCAGTTCCTCACTGGCAGCCTGAGCTTCAATCTGAAGGAGATTTCCCTTTGCAACACTTCCGGCATCATACATCTTCCTGGTCTTTTCAATTTGTTGAAGAGTTATCTGTAGCTGGTTGTCTGTGGCTGTAACCAGCTCATTATTAAGCAGTATCTGGAGATAAGCAAGAGCGATATTAAGCGATATGTTATCCTTGATGCTCTGAAGATCCTGTTCGCTTGCCATCAGCTGGTACTTATTTCTGCGGATCGTATTATAATTCTGAAGGCCGTTAAAAAGGTTAAGACTGCCTCCAATATAAAACTGGTTCGATTGTCCGTTCTGATCAACATACTGATATGTTGTCTGGTCCAGAGTACGGTTAAAAGAGTAATTATGTGATGCCTGTCCATTAATAGTAGGCAGCAGATTAAGCTTTGATTGTTCCAGTGTATTCTCCTGGTACCTGGTCTGGAGTACCTGCTGCTTGATCTGGATATTATTGTCAATGGCATAATGGATACACTCCTGGAGAGTCCATAATTTTTCCTGGGAACAGATCATTCCCCGTGAAAAAGTAAACACAAATAAAAAAGCAGATATGTATAACAGGAGTTTTTTCATTTCAATTTGCTTGAATTAACAGGATAATTAGGAATATTCGTATAAAAATACGTGAACAAACCGGGGATGCTGCATAAATGTGATATTATCAGTACAGTTAAATTTTAAAATCAGCTTACGAAGATAGAAATTATCTTAATACGAGTAAAAAAAAGAGAATATAAGTTTCCGGGATATAATTGGAAACGGAGAAAGATTGCGGAATAGTTATCGGATATTTTTGTCCCTGATCCTAAAATAACTATCTTGTGTGGTCATTTAAAACAACGAATTATGTTACATTATAAGGAACTAGGATTAGTGAATTCGAGAGAGTTGTTTAAGGGTGCAGTGAAGGGCGGATATGCTATTCCGGCATTCAATTTCAATAATCTCGAACAGATGCAGGCAATTATCAGTGCCTGTGTGGAGACAAAATCTCCGGTTATTCTGCAGGTATCAAAGGGTGCACGTAAATATGCCAATCAGACTCTGCTTCAGTATCTTGCCAAGGGAGCAGTAGAGTATGCAAAAGAGCTCGGCTATCCGATTCCCATTGTATTGCATCTCGATCATGGCGATTCATTTGAAACATGTAAGTCATGTATCGAAACCGGTTTTTCCTCTGTAATGATCGACGGGTCGCATTTATCTTATGACGAAAACGTAAAACTGACCAGACAGGTTGTTGAATTTGCCCATCAGTATGATGTGACTGTAGAAGGCGAACTGGGTGTTCTGGCTGGTATTGAGGATGAAGTATCATCTGATCATACATCATATACCAGACCTGAAGAGGTTGAGGACTTTGTTAAAAAGACAGGCGTTGACTCGCTGGCTATTTCTATTGGCACCTCGCACGGGGCATTTAAATTCAAGGTAAAGCCGGGCGAGCTTCCGCCGCCCCTTCGCTTTGACATTCTTGAAGAGTGTGAAAAACGGATTCCGGGTTTCCCTATAGTTCTTCACGGTGCCTCTTCGGTACCACAGGATATTGTAGCTGAGATAAACAAATATGGCGGCAAGATGGAAAACACTGCCGGTGTCTCTGAGGATCAGCTTCGAAAAGCTGCCAAGTCAGCAGTCTGCAAGATAAATATTGACAGCGATGGCAGGCTTGCAATGACAGCTGCCATACGGAAGGTTTTTGTTGAAGAACCCGGCGAATTCGATCCGCGTAAATACCTTGGCCCTGCCCGTGATAAGCTGAAAGAACTTTATAAGCATAAGGTTATAAATGTTCTTGGGAGTGCTAATAAGGCATAAAGGCTTAAGGGCCTAACGGCGTAACGGAAAAACCCCCTCTCCCGCTAAAGCGGGATCTCCCCCCAAGGGGAGAGACCCCTTCTGTCGCTTCGCGACATCTCCCCCCAAGGGGGGGATTAAAAGGAGGTGGGGGTGTAAAAGATAAAGTTGTCAATATGCTATTAATCAGATAATCAGCCGACTACGATCAAGCTGATTTTTTCTGTTAAAAAACTGTTATATCCGGTATTCCGGCGGAATAAACAGTTTTTTTAATTTAGCCTGATAATCAGGTAACCACTACCATTGAGGCATTCGGTACATAAGGAGGAACGGTTAAAGAGGACCAACAGGCTCTCGGTAATGCTGAACAACAGGGAAATGAAGGCTCTGGGCATTTACTGCAACCGTTACAGAATAAGAAACAAGTCTGAATTCTTACGGGAGACAGTTATGAAATACATCCTTAAAAGATTTGAAGAAGAGCATCCTACATTATGGGAAGAATCCGAGCCCACGCTTTTCAACCGGAATGTACCCTGATAAACTGCACATCATCTCATACTGCTGCCTCAGCGTCTGAGGGCTGTCACAATCAAAAATTTTTATAATTTTGCAGCGTCTGATGACATTTTATTGACCCATGGTGTAATTGGTAACACGTCAGATTTTGGTTCTGAAGAGTCCAGGTTCGAAACCTGGTGGGTCAACAATTAGATTTGAAAATCAGTCAAATCCATATTAAATTTATCCTGCTGAATAAATCTGTTGCTAACTATGTGGCCGATTCACATTTCCTTTTCGTGGAATATGTTATACAATCCCACTGAATAGGAATTATATTTTAAAGTTATTATTTAAATAGAATAAAAATGAACAGGGGAACCTTTCTCGGCTATGAAAGTATTCGGATAATAATCATCCCAAGTCACATGTTACGAATTGCAGATTGAAGTTTATAACAATACATTACGTTTTCCTGATCCGGTATATTTGTTTTAATAAATTTGAGCTCAGTATGACTGTCAATTATCTTTAACACATCTTACTGAAAAGGCATTTTTCTTATTGCTGTTATTCATATCGATATTACTATAACTGTAGCTCATAATATAGTAATAAGCATGGTCAGAAGTATGTTCAGTGGAAGACCACAAGAATCCTTTTTGCTGAATACTTTTATATACACCGGCTGAACTACGATAGCCTCCTGCAAGGGCTGTAAAACCGGATTCATTTGTCGCACCAAAGTTTGGAACACTCCAGTGTGTTGTACCTGTTTCCTTTAATTTACCCCCGGCAATATTTTCACCGCCAAGAAAATTGATCATTACTGACCATTCTTCACTGTCAGGAACATGCCATCCCTGTGGGCAAAGATCATTTGAATCTACAGTATAACAGTTGTAAAGCGCCCCGTATGCTATCGAATCATTATTATACCAGCAATAACCCGGTGTTGATAATGCAGACCAGGTTGTTGTAACCGGTACAAAAGGAATTAAAGTCCCATCGTTTAACCTGGTTACTTTCAGGTTTTCAGCCATCCATGTCTGTGATCCGATTATAATTGTCTTATATATGTTCCCGTCAATATCAGTCACAGTTCCATAAACCAGATCAGGATTGAAATCTATATCGATACTGCTTAAGCCGGTTGTTATAAATGTCATATCATCCCCGTATTCTGTTCCGCCTGCATATTCTGTTTTAAGCCTGAAATAATATTCGGTTTCAGGACTCAATCCTGATAAATTTGCCCAGATAGTCTCGGTTGTGTCACTGCTAACGGTATCGGGTATGCCACTTATTGAATATGTATAGGCAGTGGAGGTATCATATTCAAAACTGATTTTACAGACTTTATTATCAGCATTTACGGAGCCATTTAATGTTGCCCAGCCCTGACCAATGTTTGTTGCTGAACGGGTGGTTACTGTAAATTCTAAAATAACTTCTTCATCCTTCCTGCAGGTAATCAGGACTAATAAGATACATAGTATTACTATATAGAATTTATATGAAAAATAATGTTGGTATTTCATGTGTTTATAATTATGTTTTTAATGGCCAGATGGAACCTCCATGTTTGTAAATTACATTCATGCTTGTTTGTGTTTGATAAACATGGAAGTTTCATAGTTAGTTCGGTATTTTAGTTTGTCTGAGATCGGTTTTTACTATAGACAGGTTCCGTTATAAATATATTCCACAGAATGCGATCCTGCGTAAAAAATCCGATCAGGTTGTTCGCAGATAATAAACGGAGATAAGAGTTCAAATATTATTTGAACTTATTTTTATATTAATGTTGAACTAAAGCCCTTATTCCTCATCCATTTTGCAGCGGACAGGTAATACGTATTTTTTACTGTAAGAGCCCTGAGATTGAGATTGGAAGTCATATTGCTCCATAAGTCTCGGCATATTCTACAGTACTTTTTTACCGGCTATATGCAGGAGTCTTTGTGTTTTCCCAATCGCTGTTGTCCCTGACAGGAGGTAGCGGAGTAACATCATTCAGTTTAAGTGTCTTCAGGTTTTCAGCCATCCATACTCCTGTTCCTGGAAGGCCGGCCGAAAATATGATCCGGCTGATCGGATTATACCTCCGGATCGTGATCAGTCTTTCATTTTCTTTCCTGTAAAGATAAGGCCAACTGATTCCGGCTGCTGCATGCCCGGAGGACCCGGACGGCGCCGTGAGGGTGCCACGATCTCCATCTTCAATTGATCACCCTCGAACGTAAACCGGAAAGTCTCGTAAGAGCCTGGATTGAACATCGAGAGATAGTAGGACGAAAGCTGATTATCGGCTGTCCAGGTGCAGATACCGGCAGTACGGACCGGTGTGACTCCCATCGTGTTGCGATAAACCGAACGGGCAAAGGAGAGCGTACGGTCGGTCATCCCATTCAACCAGCCGTCCAGGCCGAAGGGTATGTTGTGGATAGCACCGGCCGTAATAAAAGTCAGATAGCAGTTCCCGGAGGCATCGAAGCGAAACAGGAGGGAACGGATGCCAGGTGCATTCTCATCCATCTGATATCGCCGGGTACTCATTGTCACCCTGGTGGTGCTGGTACCCTCGAAAGGGCGCTTGATCTCGTAGCCTGCAATCGCTGCGTTCAGGTCGAACGATTTGTCGGCCTTGAGTTTCTTGTCGCTCATAGAGGGAAGCATATCGTAAATCAGATTATTGAGACCGGTCTCATCCCCGAATCCGCTGTGGCAAACGAGGATAAAATCATATTCCGGAATCACCATAATCAGCTGGTTCTGTGCGCCGATGGCCCGGTACGAGTGATGGCGTCCCAACCAGATCTGATAGCCGTAGCCCTGTGAAGCATCGTCCGCAGCATTCCCGATCTCTTCCGGAGTCAGTTCAGGATTCTGAATGATATGTCGAGATGCAGCCTCCTCGATCCATGCCGGATCCAATAGTTGCTGTCCGTTCCATTTTCCTTTATTAATAAGGAACAGGCCCATCTTGGCCAGATCTGAAGTCTTCATGTGCGAACCGCCGTTACCCATGTTACAGCCGTCGTTATCCATCTCCCAGATCACATCCTCAATGCCCAGCGGATCAAACAGATGTGTTTTCAGGTACTCATAAAGGGATAGGCCGCTAACCTTTGTAATGATACGCGACAGCATGTGAGAAGCCGTAATGTTATAAACAAAAAAGGTACCCGGTTCGTGGGCGAATGGAGCCGCCAGGAACGAACGGATCTGGCTTTCGCCCGAACCGGCATATTGGGTCGAGACATGGCCGACCGACATGGTCAGCAGATGCTTGACAGAGAGCCCGGCCAGCTGAGGTGAAATCGTATCGGGAAGCAGATCGGGGAAAAAGGAGATCACCTTATCCTCGATATTCAACAGGCCCTCCTGCGCAGCAAAACCGATGGCGACGCTGGTAAAAGTCTTCGTGGCCGAATACATGGCATGCTGATACTGAGGAGCGTATGGCGCCCACCAGTGTTCGGCGATCACCTTTCCATGACGGATCATCATCAACCCGTGCACATCATAACCTTTCTCCTCAATCATCTGAAAGAACCGGACAATGGTCCCGGAAGGAACGCCCTGTTCCTCGGGAGTACTTCTCGGCAATCCGTCCTCATACGTATTGGGATACTGAACGGAATGGGAACATCCTATTACAAACACACACCCAAGAAACAAGGTGAAGAGCGATCGAAAATGCAAGAATATTACTTTCATACTGTTATGTAATTAATATCAAATTATGACTCGTATGTGGGCGACCAGCCTTCTGCCTGCCATGTATTCTCCTCAAAGAAACTGGCCAATGCAGACTGGTTTAACCAGGTTTAAAGATAGGTGAAAGATGCTCGATATTTCTACTGATAAGGAAGAATAAACAGAGCGTTTCAGGAATTTTTATTTAAAGTTGAGTTAACACGGGGCTGTGCTTTTCATAGCATTGACCGTGCTAGTTATTGGTATTTTTTTTTCGAAAAGTAATACCCCCAAAATCGATTATATCGTAATTATCATTGTTTGTAAATTTAATTGTGTATCCAAATCCTGTACCCAGCCCACTGGTAATAGCATATTCATCAGAAATCACATTCAATGGAAAAGGGTATTCACCATCATAAGCAATTAATTTCAACATTAATATTCTGTTTTCAGCCAGTGACAATTCTGCTCCTTTAAATTTAGTGTCACCGACCAATAACTGGTAACCAAAATGTTCATATACACCAAGCTTTTTACTCATTATTGATGTGTTAAATTTATTCAGTTTATACCCTAATCGGGATTCATTGTTTCCATCTTCATGAAACAGGATATGAAAATTACCGTTATCGATAAAACAATATCGTTCATTCTTTTTTTCAATCAGGGTATCCTGGCCTACTTTTTCACAGGGTATAAACTCATTTTTAGAAAGCGCTTTTAATACGTAATGCTTGTTATCTCTAATAATTACCAGGTTGCTGTCTTCGACAGAAATAGATAAATAAGAAAAACCCTGGGAATAATCCCCTGCATGATTTTTTAAAATATTATCAGGCAAGCTTATAAATTTAATTTCCTTATGGATTTCTTTTATAACCGGGGGAGGAATTATGTCGGGAATATTTATTCCAAATTTTCTTAAGAAATCAGAACAAAAGTCTCTTTTCAGAGATTCCCCTTCAGCTGAATTTATTAAAATCATAACAGCTGTATTGTTTTCAGGAATCAAACATATTTCAGCGTGTCCGGTTACAGCGTCTCCTGCATGAGTGACAGCAAAGACCGAGTCATTTTTAAACATAAACCATCCCAGTCCTTTTTTATTGGATTCTATCATGGCACTTTCAGGATGAAGGGTGAACATCTCCTGAATTGATGCTGATTTAATCAGTAATGAATTTCTCCCATTATATGCATCCATTAAACCTCTGGCATATTTAACCAGATCGTTGATGTTGGTATAAATTCCTCCTGATGCAATATCCCTGAACCCATATTCATGCATACTTACCCCTCCGGAATATACTTTAGTTCTGTTTTTTATTGAATCCATTAGAAAGCCCGAATTACTCATCCCAAGCGGCGTAAATATATTTTTGTGAATATATTCGGAGTAATCTTGCCTGCTCACCTCTTTGATAAGATGTCCGAGAATGTTATAGCCCGAATTGGAGTATGATTCGACCAAACCGGGAGGAGACAATAAATAGGTATCATTTATAAATCCCAGCACATCTGTATATTTTCCGGATCCTGAATCAGAGTTCTTCAATATATCAGTCTGGATACCTGAGGAATGTGTTAAAACAGATTTTATTGTAAGCTGTTCCAAGTCTTCTTCTCTGATTTTGGGATTGAACTGCGGTAAGTATTTAATTAAGGGTTGATTTATTTCCAGCAATCCCTTTTCCTGAAGTTGCATTACTGACAGCGCTGTAAAAGTCTTGGTTACTGAAGCTATATTTACAACAGTATTTACAGTCATAGGAACCTTCTCTTCTATATCGGCATATCCAAAACCATTTTTCCAGATAACAGTATCATTAATTATAATTGCAGCGCTAACTCCAACTATATTATTCGATTCCATGCTTTTAATAATGAAATCTTCACATTCTTTATTAAGTTCTGAATAATTAATACTGTTTTGAGCTTTAATGCTTATTGTCTGGGATACTATCAATAGTATTAATAACAGAGGATGTAATTGATTCTTAGTCATTGTAAAAAATTTATTTAATTCCTATTATGACGTTTGTAACTTAAAAAATGCTACAAACTGAACCAAAGTGTCGGTTCAGTTTATTTATAACAGCCAATGTATCAATCCCTGTTTTCATTATTCATAACGTATTGATTCAACAGGATTTGTTCTGATTGATCTGATAAGGACAAAGCCAACAGGGGTGATTGCCAGAAGAAGCGTAATAATAGATGATATGATGATAATGTCGATTCCCCAGTCGATCCTGTAAGCAAAGCTATTCAGCCAGTTGGTTGAAAAATACCATCCCAGCACTCCTCCGGCTAACGCCGCAATACATACGATGAAAAGCAGATCGTGTATCAGAAGAACGGCCAGCCGGGTGACTGATGCCCCCATTGCCTTTCTTATTCCTATTTCTTTTCTTCTTTCCTTAAGAGTATATGACATAAGGCCGAAAATCCCCAGGCATGAAATCAAAAGGGCCAGGAGTGAAAGGTAATTCATACTTTTTATTATTTGCCGGTCTTTCATGTACATCTGTCCTTGCAGGTCATCTATAAAGTTGTAAGCCATCGGATAATCAGGCACAAATTTATTCCATACACCTTCAATGTACTCCAGGGTTTTCGGAATATCTGTATCCTTTACTTTAACTGATATATATTGCCAGAAATATTCGTCCATTATGCCAATCCCAAGTGGTGTGACTGGTTTATGCAATGATTCAAAGTTAAAATCCTCCGTTGTTCCTACTACGGTTCCCAGTTTACCGTCGAAACCGAATCTGGCATTTATCGGTGACTGAAAACCCATTTTTCTTGCAGCTGCCCTGTTGATTATGTAAGCATTGCCATTATCAGTAGCAAAATCCTTTGAAAACGACCTGCCATCTGTCAGCTTTATCCCGTAGAAATCGAAGAAATCATAATCCACAATCATCCTGTAGAAGAAGGGATTATCATCATCTTCCTTACCATCCCATACAGGAATGTTTGACCAGCCTACCTGGCATGGTATACCAGTGGAAGCCGTAACTGCAATAATATTGGGATTACTTAATAACTCCTGCTTGAGTGGTTTCATCTGATTTGTCAGGTTATAGCTTTCTGCAAAGTAAAGACGCAGAAGACTGAGGCAGACAATATTCTCCTTCTCATAACCCGGATCTTTATTTCCGATAAATCTGAGTTGTTTCAACATTGTAACCGCACACGTTATCAGTACCACAGAGAGAGAAAACTGGATAACCACAATGATCTTCCTGAAATACTGACTCTCTTTCGAGAGCTTTGCCATTCCACCCTTCAAGGTATTCATTAAATGTAAACGACTAAAATATATAGCAGGATATACACCGGCGATTAATGCCATCAAGGCTATCAAAAACAAGCCGGCAAGGAAAAAATAAAAACTCCAGATTACCTGAAAATTAAGCACCTGCCTAAAAAAAGAACTAAAGAGAGGTACTACTATCCAGACCAATGCAAGGGAGATCAGGTAGGAAATAAAGACAAGCAGGAAGGATTCGCTGAAAAACTGGCGGGTCAACAAATATCTTGTAGCTCCGGCAATTTTTCTTATTGAAACATCTTTCAAACGTGTTCTGTAGTGTGAAATATATAAATTAAGGTAATTAAAGCTGGCAATAAACAGAATGAAAAGACCAACAGTTATGAAAATTAATATTGTCCCCTTATCGCCGGTTCCGTACTGCATTTGATTGTCGAAATGAATTTCAAATAGCGGCTGCAGGTGAAATGACCATGTATTGCCATTAAATCCCTCAATGTCGTATTTTCTTAATTTAGCATCAAATTGTGTCAGGTCAGTGTTCTCATTTAGTGTCAGATAGGTTTTGTAAGAATTATTAAGCCAGTTATCATTGAGTAAGCTTCGCCCGAAAATCGCCTCTAATGTTTTAAATGATACGAGAAAATCGAACTGCAGGTGAGAATTCTCAGGTATTTCCTTTAATATGCCTGTAACTGTCAGTTGCCTCCCGTCATTCACTGCCAGTGTTTTGCCTATCGGATCCTCTCCGCCGAAATACTTTTGGGCCATTTTACCTGATATAACGATGGTATTAGGATCACTCAGGGCCTGATTTTTATCTCCCTTAATTAATGGGAATGTGAAAATGTCAAAGAATTCCGGATCCACGAAAAGTATTTCTTCATCTATTAACTGGCCTGAATGCCGGAATGTCAGAGACCTGGATTGAGTTTTTGTTACAAGATCCACTTCAGGCAGTTCATTTTCCCAGGTAGGTTTCAGTATTGCCGGTGATACAACCCACCAGTCCGAACTGCTTCCCACGACACGGTTCCCGGGCTGGTGCATAACAACACGGTATATGTTGTCTCCATACTTGTGAAACCTGTCGAAGGTTAGTTCAGACTGTATATAAAGAATGATCAGCAAACAGCAAAAAATCCCTGTTGTAAGGCCCAGTATGTTGATTGCTGAAAAACCGCGATGTTGTTTAATAAATCTTAAGGCATTTTTGAAGTCATAGTGCATCATCTTTCATTTTCTTTCAATGTCAAAAAGACGATAGGGATCTTATATTGATGCATTAACACTCCTGATATTTTATATACACTTCTTTACACCTTTTACAGCATTGTCCGTGTTAGCAACAGAAATTATTTAGAATTCTCTGTTATTTAATATTTTATTCATCCTTTAAGCAATCGACCGGATTAATATTCGCAGCCTTCCAGCTTTGCCAGCTGACAGTAAGTAGTGTCAAAACAGAAACTCCTAATCCACCTAAAATGAAAATCCACCAACTTAAATTTGTTTTATAGGCAAAATTTTGTTGCCACTTATTCATTAAGTACCACGCAATTGGCGTTGCAATCAGGAAGGCTATAAATACCCATTTTAAGATAGCTATGTTGAGCATAGAAATCACTTCTTTTATTTTGACTCCGTTTATTTTTCTGTACCAATTTCTTTAGTTCTGTTTATTGTATTTAAAATTGCCTGACTAAAAACTCCTCAACAAGAAATAATAATTGAAGCTACTGATTAAATTATTATGCCAGTTCCATTGGCTATAATGGCCCTTATTGTCCGTGTTAGGCTTAGGCGTGTGCTCTGGGTTACTCAAGGGTACAGAGAGTTTAAGTTCTTTGAATGAGTAACAAAACTTTAAGTATGATGGTAGACATCTTGGCAGGTTGTTAAGTCCTGATACGAGCCGAATCCCGCTTATAGGGTCAAAATCGGAAGTCTCACGTTAATACGAAGCAAATTTTGTCAAGATGAGTTGGTCTACTGGCAAAGGTGTTACAGGCATATTTGTCAAACCGCCCTGCGGTGCTGTGCTTTCAAGGCAACGGTATTGAACGGACAGGGTTAAATATCAGGCAATCCGGGGAATAATCCGGGTGCAGCCTGATTATG